>Ga0116102_1000512_pt1 | contig 14898 bp, 9 predicted proteins | sample June2015DPH_4_50_FD_89822 | JGI IMG/M metagenome (GOLD analysis project Ga0116102, IMG submission 89822) | Peatland microbial communities from SPRUCE experiment site at the Marcell Experimental Forest, Minnesota, USA - June2015DPH_4_40 | ecosystem: Environmental > Terrestrial > Soil > Wetlands >... | reverse complement strand
CGATCAACTCCTGCCGTGGGCTTGGGCTGATCAGGCCAGAGTTCGCCTCGCAGCTTGATCGCCGCTCCTATAGCGATCAGGCGCTGATGCGTGTGGTCGTGTGGTCGCGGCACCGCTTACCAAGTAACAGCTGTCAAGCGTGGCGCATAGCTCGGCTTATGGCGTGCGGCTCCGTGTAAGTGACTAAGCCCCGCATGACCCACTGCCGAACCGACGACGTTTGTCCGATAGCGAAGATAGGCAATCCGAGCTCCGGCATTCAGCGCGAATCCTGACCATGCTGTCGTCGCCTTTTTGGGCCCATACTGACTTGGGCGGCAAGCCTTGGGAGAACCGGGAAGACGCCAAGCGCCTTGCCGAGCGCATGAACCACGTCGAGGCCGTCCGGCTATGTGATCCAAACCACGACGTGCGGCGTTTGTCTGTCAGGCGGCGGTTTCCCCGTGAGTTGGCGCGACCCTCGCTGTTAGGCTTCCACCGGTCGCCTCATATTACCGGATTGTTGCATCACCGAGAGATCGCAAAACGCAACGCCGCCTGAAGACCTGAAGAAGCGTTTGCCAAAGTCTCTCACCAAATGCGGCCCCTTAAGCTCTGGCCGTTGGCGCGTCAGTGCGCGACGACGGGGCCGACGCGTCGGGGCACTAAATTGGGAAAGCGTCTGCAAACGGTCGCCTGCGTAAAGGCGGATACTTGTCACGGTGGACTCTTCGGGGGAGCGCAACGTTCGACGTCAACGCTGAGGAACTCTAGTTTCTGACAATCTGCGCGGGACACGATCACGACGGCGGTCTTGCCCTGGTCCCATAAGCGCTTGCGCCAGACCTCTTCGGCTGCGTGCTGGCCACCGATGCTAGCGTTCCAGATCGTTCCGCGCGACAGATAGACCGGCCTCTGATCATGGACCATGCGCTCCAGCTTCTGTTTGATGTCGGCAGCGTTGGCCACGCCATCGCGTACAGCAGAATTTCCGGCGATCGCCGCATTGATGGTGGACAAGGCTATGCAGAGAATTGCGCATGAGCGGACAAAAAGGCTCGGCCGCAGCGTGTCAGCGAGGCATACGGCCCCGATGGGGATCACCCACGCAAGCGGGACAAATCGGGCCCACCACGGCTCTGGAAAGAGAATTGTGGTTGCGAAGCCATACGCCGTCAGCCCAAGCAACACTTCGATACGATTACGATTTGACGTCCCGGAGCTCGTCCGTCGAGCGGGAGCCCATACCAGCGCGGCGAGTGCCACAAGGGCGGCGGCGCCGAAGAATGGACCGAAGCCTCCTTTGCGCGTGGCAGTCGCCATGCGCAACTCATGCCAAGTCAGAGTGCCTGGCACTTTGAATTTGACAGAACCGCCATCCATGTCTGTTCGCGCGAAAAAGAGCGCGGCCAGTTTAGGTACGCGCCCAGCCGTCTTGAGGTTCTCCGGAAGCTGATTTCCGGTGCCGGGCTTGAAGCCGAGTTCGTCGGGCGGTGGATAGACGAGGCGATGATTCTCGAGGACGTTGACAACATACGGCCGCCAGCCCACGAAGCCCAAGGCCAGCACGCTTGCCATGACGAGCACAGCAACTTGAAAGCGTCGCTCCCGCATTAGGGCCACAGCCGGGCCGCGACGGAACAGGAGTAAAGACCCCCAAGTCGCCACCGCGAGCGGTGCAAATAAGAATCCAGCCAACTTGGTGTTGAATACCAAGATCATTGCAGCGCCGGCCAGCAGGGCCGTGGCGAGGCGCCGATCCTCGAGCATCATCAGCAGGCTGCAAATGAGGATGAGTGTCAGCTCGTAGAGCACACCGTCGGCAAACGCCGTGAAGATCTGCGAGATTGTGACGGGATTCGCAACGAGTAGAACCGTAACCACGGCGCGCGGGGTCGCGGCCATGCCGATCCTGCGGAGCACGGTCCAGACGGCTCCGCCGGCTGCCAGCATTAGGATGGGTCCGATCGCTCGTCCGCTTTCAAAACCAAAAATGGAGTCAGAGCCGGCGAGGATGGTCCACATTCCGCTCGGCTGGTGGTTGGACATTGTCAGATCGGTCGCCTCGATCATTGGCCTCCAGCCGTTCAACAGCCGCAGGACTGAAGGCAGGTGATAGGCCTGAGCGTCGAAACCATTGTCCGGGATTTTGCGAAATACGAGTGCTGCCGTGGTTGCTACGCCCACAAAAAAAAGGGCGATTCCTGCATAAGCCCATCGTTGAGCCCGATCGGCCGGCGACAACATGAGTACAACTACTGCCGCCGCGGAAAGCACAAGCAACACACCGAGATTAGGGGCATATCCGGCCAATTCGGCGCCGCGACGTAGAAGGACAAGAAGCGTGAAAGTGAATACAGGGAAAGCAGCTGCGGCGAATCCGAGGTCGGCCGCGGCTTCGTTGCTGTTATTCACCTTCAAGCCTCGATCCTTCACGTGACTGAAACTTCCGAAATCCAGAAATTCGGCTCCCTAACGTCCCGGTAATTCGGAGCTCTGGTGATGTTGAAAATCTGCGAAGTGGTCCCTGCGGGTTGACGATGGATGACAAACCGCTTGCCACCAAAACCGCGTCGCCTCAGGTGACGTAACATTCTCTCTGTCAGGCGAGAAAAGGGGTACCGCTTTTTGCGACTCGTCGAAAATCCAAAATTGAGCACTACGTGTCGCAGCAAGCTGCAACCATGACCAGTTTAGCGATAGCGGTTGAGATCGTGAAGGCGACGCCAGGTGGATAGCCTGGAGCCTGAAGTCCGAGCGTAAGCATAGGCTATCGTCTATCTGGCTGCCGTTATCGAAGAGCAAGTAACGGGGTGTCGAGGCAGCCGCGGATCGGCGCAGCGGGTAATTTGCAACTAAATGGTAGCGACGTCGCCGATCAACGGCGCTCTCGATCAGATTGTCAACGAGCGTCTCGGACCGGTCACGTTTCCCTAGTCACCCTTGGCTGTGCCGATCGTTTGTCGCTCTTCGGTAAGCCCCAAACGCCGCCAGTCGTGCTGGAGGCTGCCGCGCGAGATTGCGGAACAAGCCCCAACAAGCCCCTTGGCCTCGTCGAGATCGAATTTCTGTGCATGCTGCGCACACGCCGGGCCAGGCACGGCTCCGCCAATCCCCCGAAACCCATGATTCGGCAGCAGTTTTTCGTGACATGTGCTCCTGCAGACACGCCCTTAAGTATTTTGTTAATTTTCGATTAACGCTTGTTGACAGGGGGTGGCGGGCACGTATAGCCTTTGCTGTACAGGGTTAGATCTTCCGACACTTGGGGCCGGTCCGCGGGTGGACGCCCGAGTAGTGGTTGTGGCTCAGGCATCAAACAGGGAGTCCCTAAGATGGGCGCTATCGACACACTGCCACTCGCCGAACAAATCGAGGCGATCTACATCGGTTATTTCGGTCGCGCTGCCGATGCGGGCGGTCTTGCCTACTGGGAGCAATATTATTCTCAACTGATCGCGTCGAATCACACTATAGACCAGACACTGAATATCATTGCGAATGATTTCGCGCCGCAAAACGAAACGGTGGGACTCTATCCGTTCCTGGCCGGCAGCATTACCTCGTTGTCAACGGCTGACCTGCAAATTCTGGTCACCCAAATTTATCAAAATCTTTTCGGTCATAACCCGGATGCGGGTGGTGAAACCTACTGGGTCGGCCAGCTCCAATCCGGCAGCGTCCCGCTCGGTTCGGCTATCTTGGATATTGCTAATGGCGCAACCGGCGTCGATACGACGGTTCTGGCCGATAGGATCGCAGTTGCGAACACCTTCAGTTCGGAGACGGCGGCGGCCGGTATCGGCACCACCAGCGTGTCACAGACCTTCATAACGGAGGCGCGTGACGTCATTCTCTCTATCGGAGCAAATGGCGTCAATGATTCAGTCAGCCTTACGGAGCAGATCAGCGAAGCCGATCAGGCCATTGCCGCATTTGTGGCGAACGGGGGGACGTTAGCAACTGGCCCCGGCTTGATTGGCGGCACTGGGCCTGGCGATAGCCCTCTAGTTACGTTCACTCCCGGTCAGGACAATTTGACCGGCTACGGCGGCGACACCTTCGTGGCGCCGCTGGCCGGAGTCGTAGGCGCGCAGTCGGCGACGCTACAATCCGGTGACAGCGCCATCGAGATTAGTCCCCTCTCAAACGCCGTGCTGGACGCGACGTTCAATCCGCTCGCCACCGGAACCGAAACTTTCGGTTTCTTTCACTTCTTCGGAGAAGACGGCGGCTTTTTCGCCGCTAAGACGGAGACCACCTTTGGCCCCAACTACGTCAACGCCACCCTCGAAGGCATTGCGACCTGGAACCTGACCGGCGTTGGCGACGTGTATGGCGTCGGCCCCGTAGTTTTGATCAACGGCGGCCCGAACGTCACCGGCTTGACCACGGTGAACGTTAACAATTCGAGTGTTGGGACCTTCTTCGTGATCGGCGGAGACTTGCTCAATCCGAGCGGCCCCAACTTCAACCCGCTTGGTTACGGCACCAATGGGGCCCAGGGTCTGGTGACCACCATCGGGGCCTCGAACGACGCTGGCGGCAATAGGGATAACAGTTCGGGTGTGAACGTCATCCAGCAAGCCTCCTTGTTCACCCCGACCAGTTCGGTGCAGGTGAACCTGGCCAACGCCGGCAGCGGGGCTCCCAGCACTGACACCTACTCGCAAGACTATGTCCTTGGTATCGACCAGACATTCACCATCGCTGACGGTCCCAATACCGGGAAGGCCGGCATTGTGACCTGGAACATCGCTTCGGGCGGCGTCGCCAACTATATCTATCTGGAAACGGATGGCGCCACCTCGACGACCACGATCAACATCACCGGCGCTGGTGCGTTGACGCTGTTCGGCGACAGCTATTATGGTGAGTTCAAAAACCTCACGACCATCAACGCCTCGACGATGACGGGCAACCTGACCATCACCGGTGACCTCAACGGCGGTAATGGCCTCCTAAGCGACTCTCCCCTGCTCACCAGCGTCACCCTTGGCAGCGGCACCAACTTCATCGATCTGAGTGGCTACACGCTGGCTCAGCTCGATGCCATGACGATCATCAACGGCGGCACTAGCACCGGCAACGAGGTGGTGCTTGACAACAGCGTGCTCACCGGCGCGCACGCGCCGATCCCCGGTCTCACTGGCTTCACCATCATCGGTGACGCCGGCACTGACGGGTTCAGCTCTGGTATGGCGGGGACGATCAACTGGGCCAACCTGCCCGCCACCGCCAATGAGCTGATCTTCTACGGCGACATCACCTACTCTCCCGGCGGGTTAAACATCATCAACACGCCCGGTATCTTCACGGTGAACTTCCAGAACAATGACTTCGGCGACAACAACATCACGATCAGCGACGCCAGCCACACGAGCACGACCGATGCGCTGACCCTCATTCTGGGGTGCAACCTCAACGGCAGTGACGCGACCGGCTTCCACAGCGTGGTGACCATCAACGGCTACGCCACGGTGACCATCGATGCCATCGGCGTCAACCACTTCGCCACCGGCGGGGAGAACTCGTTCGTTGGCTTTGACCTCGATTCCAACCCGGGGTCCGCTCCCCATGTGATCATCACAGGGATGGCGTCCTTCGACTTCGGCACCTCGTTCTTCACGCAGGGCGGCAGCGGCCCTGGCCTTCAAGGTGACATTGCGAACGCGATTGCCACCATCGGGACGCCGTCGGTCTCCGTTGGACCGGGAGGGGTCATCACCGACACCGATACCGGGCTCCTGACGATTGCCAGTACGGACGCCTCCCAGATCGATGCCAGTGCGGGTGGCGGGCTTTCCATGAACGCTCCCGACACCAACGTGGGAGAGGGGGTCACCGTCATCGGCTCGTCCGGGGCGTTGGGCAATGAAGTCGGCAATCAGTTCAGCGCATACGATCACCTGGGCGGAACCTCCGAGGTCCCCGGTAACCTGTTGCAGGGATCGCTGGGATTGCTGACGAGCAGCTCCACCACTGACGGCGCGAACACTTCGGCCCTTGCGGACCAACTGGGGGTCGACGTCAACTATGAAAATCCCCTGTCTGAGGATTTTCAGCACTCCAACGTCTACACCGGCGCCGGCGGCGCCGACAACATCACCGGCGGGGACGTAACCTCCCTCTACACTGGTTCGGACGCACTGACCGCCGGCAATTACATCTTCACTACCGGCGGCGGGGTTGGATTTGGTGTGAGCGAAAGCAACGCCGCCACCAACAGTGGCTTCGCCCACGACTCCATAAATGACCCCTTTGGAAGTGGCGTGTATGCTGGTGGTGTGCTGGCGATCACTCCGAACGCAACGACCGTCACCCTCCAAGACAGCAACGACATCGTGTTCTACAGTCAGTTCGCCGGTGGTCCTATCGGCGGCTCGTCTCAGAGCGTCGATGGCCTGTTTGCTGCGCCGCTGGCGGTCACCGACAACTACGGTCAGTTTCTCGGCGGCGGTACGCTCACCATCAACGGCTTCGTGCCCGGCCCTCATGGCGACGTGATCGACTTCGCCCTGGCGTCGTTCGGCTATAACGAGGACAACCCGATAACCGGCGCTTTGCAGGCCGGGTTGGTCAACGGTGAGGGCGACTATCTCAACGCCTCTGGAATCTGGAACAGCACTAACCCGATATTCCAGAACATCAACTCGTCGGGCACTCCTATCAACGACTTCACTAACGTCATTCTCGACGGTATCGCGTCCTACGCCAACGCTGCGGCGCTCTCTGCCGCCGTCGTTAATAGCGGCAGCTTCTTCACGTTGCCGGGGAATGCAATGCTACCCGGCCATACGTATGAAATGCTGGTCGCTTACAACGCGACCGGGGGCGGCGTGAACATTGCACTGGAGCAGTTCACGAACGAGAACGGGTTCCCGATCCACAATACCGGAGTCGGGTCGGCCGTCATCTCCGAGGCTGTCGACCTGGTGCACATAGCGGGAATCACCCTGTCGCAGCTGGACCTGCACAATATATTCTTCTCGTGAGAGGACACACGGAACCTCCGGAGCAATCCGGAAGTTCCATGCGAAGAGACCTGCGGCGGGGGGCTTCGGCTCCCCGCCGTTTCCTTTAAGTGCCGACCGCTCTCAGGCGTGTCGGTACAGGCTCGGGCTGAACAATCAAAGAAGTGTCATCGTTCCATTTTGGTAGAGGAGAACAGGCCAATGTCCGTAACCCTCATCGACGCCGTCAAGGCGATCACCTTTCATAACGGTGTGCTGCGCGTCGACTGCGTCGCGGCCGGTCCCAACAGCGAAGAGCGGCCTTCGGGCACCCTGCTGATCCCCGGCAACCAGGTTAGGCAGATCCTGCAGTCACTGACTCAAGCCGTGCAGGAACTCGACAAGAAGATACGCGAGCAGCAACAGCCGGCACCGGGCCAAGCCACCAACTGACAGCACTTCCAGTGCGCCCCCCTGGAGGCATGGCGTAGGCAACCGGGAGGCAGCAAGCCTTTGGCTCCGCAAGCGATTCGGGTAGGCGCGAGGCGCGAATGCGGTGCTGCTCTGTAGGCATAGCGTAGGCAGCGCCGACATAAGGGCACCGCGGGCTGGCCGGAACGGCGCCGCTCCCGGCTCGACCGGGGGCCTGATCGGAGAGGCAATAACGCTCACTGCGGCGGTGTGGGGAGGGGCAGGAGGATGACCATGAGGCCGATGCGCCCGAGCACCTTGCTGCTTTCTTGCGCCATCGCCGGCTTGGTGGCTTCGGCTGCACTCGCCCAGGCCGTCAACTACACGAGCGTCGAGGCCACAGCCGGCAAGCTCTTGCAACTGACCTACCACGCCTCGGCGCAGAAGAATTGCACGCCGGCCCCGCTGGCGACGTTTGACGTCCTGCAGGCGCCAAAGTTGGGTGTTCTGACGGTTCGCAAGGCCATGCTGACGACCAACAAGGTTGCAGGCTGCCCACGGCTCAAAATTCCGGCCGAGGTGGTGTTCTATCGGGGGCGCGAAGGCTCCGCCGGGGCCGACCACGTCGTCTACAAGGTGACGAGTTCCGGCGGCGAGGTCGAGGTCTACGACGTGACCATCACGCTCAAGCCGGCGCCAACGCCAGCGCCAAGCCCGCCGAGCAAGCAGAAAGGCGATTCGCTGTGAGCCTCAGCAGCGAGATTAGCGGGCCTGCCAGGCCCTAATTGCAGGGAACCCAATGCCGCAATTCACCGCCATCAGCCGCGACAGCCATGCCGGCAAGAAATGGCAGCGGTTCAAGAGCTACGGCTTTGCTTCGAAGGTGGTGTTGGCGCCGGTCGTCGGCGTGGAGCTTGCCCGGGCGGCGCTGGCCCTGCCGCTGGCGTTTTTGCAGGAAGCCGACCGCTTCGTTCTGGTGGCGGTGCTATCGCTCACGCCCGGCCGTAACCTGCTGGTTGGGCCTGATGGCCGCTGGTTGGGCGGCTATGTTCCGGCCTGCTTTCGCAGCTATCCGTTTCGTCTGCTGCCACAGCCGAACACCGACCAAACCGTGCTGTGCATCGATACGGACAGCGGGCTCGTGGTCGAGGGCGATGCTGCCGGCGAGGATTTCATTGGCCCGGACGGCAACATCTCGCCGGCCCTGAAAAAGGCTCTCGATTTCTTGAACGAGCTGGAGCGCAGCCGCCGGGCTACCGAGGCGGCGGTGTCAGCCTTGGCCGAAGCCGGCGTCATTCGGCCCTGGCCGTTAAAGCTCAAGGCAGAGCAGGGCGAGCGGGCCATTACTGGTTTGTATCGCGTCGACGAGGTCGCACTCAATGCACTGGCCGACGATGTGTTCCTGAAATTGCGCAAGGCATCGGCGTTGCCAATCGCCTACGCGCAAATGTTATCGGCGGGTCAGCTTGGCATGTTCGAGCACCTGGCGCGGCTGCAGGCGCAGTTGCGACCGCCACCGCTTTCCGCCTTACCCGAAAACATCGACAGCCTCTTTGAGTTGCCGAGCGACGATACGGTCCAGTTTCGATGAGCTGACGACGTTCACGGTTCGAGGCGTCAACGCCGTCGGCCCGTTTCCTCGCCCACAGCGAAAAGCGCCTCAAGGCTCGACCCTTGCTCGGGTTGGGCGAACGGATCAAGAGGACTTAGATATGGGCTTCTTTGTCTTGTGACAAAGTTCCGGGGGTCACCGAAGAATTGCTCGCACCATTGCCGTGTGAGCCGAGCGTCTTTGTCCCCCAGCCAATAGTGCTTGAACCTTTTCAGCAATAAACCGCAGCCAAGTTTGTCATACTGCTTCATTCTGCGCGGAAAAGCGAAATCGAGATGATCTTCTCGGAACATTGTTCGGGAGTCGTGGCTATACGGCGTCGTGGCCTCGATGATGAACGGTATCGAGGGCGTCCTCCCTCCGGCTCGTCCCGCGTTGCCTTCCGTTGACGCCTGCATGGTGGATGAGGAGGACAGCGATTCCCTTTCTGCGCAATCGCAGTAGCCAGTTCTGCACTGGCAACCACCCATCGCTTGCACCCTCGCTGCCGCTGGCCAGGAGCGTGGAGAGGTTGTCCAAAATCAGGAGGTCAATGCCCTCCAGATGGCGCTCAAGAGCCTGTTGGCCCTCGTTGCTGCTGAGATTGATATCGGCCTCGGTGCTATCGGCGGCAAGGATGCGAAACCCTTCATTCGGTAATCTTCCCGCTACTGGTGGTGATACCATTATTACGGGAACTGGTTCTGATACAGTCACTGTTGCTGCTCAACGGATGCTGATACATTTGGCTCACTGAATACGGGTGTATCATCGTACGCCACCATAACTGGTGCGCAGACAGGTGATCATGTTGTTAATGGTTTGAGCAACTTGGGTGATTATGTAACTAACGCCTTTCCCCGAACCTTCATCTGTGATTGGAGATGGCAAAAGCGCTGCACCGGCTCGCGTTCCTATCAAGCCGGTGGGTACGGATGGGCAACCGATAAGGCCTGTGGAGTAAAATGGCGCAGACCAGAGCCCATGGTTCATTCTGCCGCGGTACCGGCCGAAAGGCCGCAGCGAAAGAACGCTACGACCGCCTTAGCGGCGTTCAGGACGGTCTGCGGTGCCAGGTGGGCGTAACGCTGGGTCATGTGAATCTGAGAATTCCTCTTGTTGAGTGAGGGGAGCTGTGAACCGGAAGCAACGTCGGACAGCGGCCAAACTGGGGAAGCAAAGGCCCGCACCCGCAGGTAAGTCTGCAGCCGTCGATCGGTCGGGCCAGATCAAACGGCTGTTCGACATTGCGCTCCAGCACCATCGATCAAGCCGACTTACGCAGGCCTGGGACGGTTACAGAGAAATTCTTGCCATCGATCCAAACCACGTTGAGAGCTTGCATCGTCTCGGCGTGGTTGCCCACCAGACGGGCCGTAACGACGTGGCAGTAGACTTGATCGGCAAAGCGATTGCCTTGAAAATCGGGTTGCCGTTTTCCACAACCACATCGGATTGGCCCTGCGCGCGATTGGTCGTCTGGATGATGCCGTTGCTCATTTTGCCCAAGCCACCAAGCTTGATCCGAGCTTTGCTGCTGCCTACGGCAACCTTGGCGACGTGCTGCGTGAGCATGGCAAACTCGAGGAAGCCGTCTCGATGTACCAACGTGCTCTGGCCCTCAGGCCGGAATCGGTTGAAGCCCGTCACGGACTCGGCATTGCTCTACATCGGCAGGCCAAACTGGACGAGGCGGTGGCGGAGTACCAGCACGTGCTTACCATCAAGCCGGATTATTCCGACGCCCAGAACAGCCTCGGCCTGGCATTCCGGGAACAAGGCAAGTTCAGCGAGGCGGTAGCGCAGTTTCGGCGAGTGCTGGCTCTCAAGCCAAGCATAGCCGAAGTGCACTACAACCTCGGCAATGCGCTCATGGAGCAGGGGAAGCTTGCTGAAGCGGCGGCTTGCTACGAGCGGGCATTGGCCCTCAGGCCTGACTTCCTGGAGGCGTACTGCAACCTAGGCAATGCGCTCAAAGAGCAAGGGAAATTGGACGCGGCAGTCGGCCGGTACCGACAGGCACTGGCCGTCAATCCGAGATACGCCGACGCATACAAGAACCTTGGCAGTGCGTTGCGCGATTTGGGCCGTCTCGAAGAGGCGCGCCGTGTCTACGAGAAGGCAATCGAGCTCGCGCCGAATAGACCCATCTTTTATCTCAGCTATGCGACTTCCAAGCGATTTGCTCCGGGTGATGTCCACCTCGCAGCCATTGAGAAGCTGGCGTCGGAATCATCGCTTGCGGATGAGGATCGGATGTATCTTCATTTCGCACTGGGCAAAGCCTACGGCGACCTCGAAGACCATGAGCGGTCCTTCCGCCACCCGCTCGTGGGCAATGCACTCAAGCGACAGCAGATAGCCTATGACGAGGCGGCCGCGCGGAACATGTTCGGTCGCATAGCGGAGATCTTTACCCCCGAGCTGATGCGCGACAAAAAAAACCTCGGCGACCCGTCGCCGGTGCCGGTTTTCATCGTCGGCATGCTGCGGTCTGGCACCACGCTCATCGAGCAGATTCTGGCCAGCCACCCCAAGGTGTTTGGCGCCGGAGAACTCGCGCTCTTTGGCGATACGGTCGCGAGGCTGCTCCGGCCGAACGGTGGCTCGGCGCTGGGCCTATTCTCATCCATGGGAGGCAAGCAGTTGCGCGAACTCGGTGCGAGCTATGTGGCCGCAATCCGTGGTCTCGCACCAAACGCCGAACGGATCACGGACAAGATGCCGCTGAATTTTCGCTTTGCCGGCCTCATCCATCTGGCGCTGCCGCACGCGCGTATCATTCATGCACGACGCGATCCGATCGACACCTGCCTCTCGTGTTTCTCCAAGCTGTTCGCCGCCGATCAGCCCTATAGTTATGACCTTGCCGAACTGGGTCGCTTCTACCGCTACTATGAGGCTCTGATGGAGCACTGGCGACGGGTCCTGCCGCCGGGAGTCATGCTAGAGGTGCAATACGAGGACGTCGTCGCCGATCTCGACTGCCAAGCCCATCGGATCGTCGCGCATTGCGGGCTCCAATGGGACGATGCCTGTCTTGCCTTCCACAAAGCGGAGCGCCCGGTGCGCACGGCAAGCACTGTCCAGGTACGCCAGCCGATTTATCGCACCTCAGTTAGACGATGGCACGCCTACAAGCATTTGCTGGGGCCCCTGATCAAGGCGTTGGGCGTCTGAGTGACGTACTGGCGAGGCCATGCTGACCACCGATAAAGTTGCGGGCTGTGAAAGAATCAAGGCCCGGCTCGGGCGGTGTTCTATCGGACGCACGAGGGCTATGTCGGGCCCGGCCACGTTAGCTACGAAATGACGAATTCCGATGGCGAGGTCGCGACCTTTGACGCGACCATTATAGTTCAAGCAGGCACCTGCGCCAACCGCGCCGGGCGGCGAGAAAGTGAAGTGACATCCCTTGTGAGCGAAGTGAGGAGCCTGGTACCTCGTTCCGCAGCAGGGCTCCCAGTCGTTTTTTCGTGGGGACCAGTTCTCAGCCGCAACAGGATTCGTTAGGAGCACCCATGGGCTAAAATTCACAACGACGGCAGCAGTGGATGGCTGCCGCCGGCAACCCCCAGTTTCGATGAGCTGATAGGAGCGAGCGAGAGGCGGGTCAAAGGGCATCGTCGCCCGAATTGGCTACCGTAATAGCGCGTATGGGATAGAATAGTGCGTACTGAATCCGTTCATTTCCCCCCGCGGTGCCGACCGAAGGTCGGCGGCGAATTACCGCTGCGATCATCTCGCCAGCGTCCGGGAGGGCCTGTGGAGCCAGGTGGGCGCAGCGCAGAATGATGGTGACCTTGGGATGCCTTGCTGGCTGAGTGTGGGAGGTTGACAGTGAACCGGAAGCAACGTCGGGCAGCGGCTAAACTGGGAAGTCAAAGTCCTACTGCGGCAGATCCGTCTGCAGCCATCGATCGGTCGATCCAGATCGCACGGCTGTTCGACCTTGCGCTCCAGCATCATCGATCAGGCCGGCTTGCACAAGCCGGGGAGGGTTATAGAGAAATTCTTGCGATTGAGCCAAATCACGTCGATAGTCTGCATTTTCTCGGCGTCGTCGCCCTGCAGAGCGGGCGCAACGATCTGGCAATAGACTTGATCGGCAAAGCAATTGCATTGAACGATCGGGTTGCCGCTTTCCACAACCACATCGGTTTGGCGCTACGCGCGCTTGGTCGACTAGATGATGCCGCGGCGCATTTTGCTCGCGCCGCCAAGTTCGATCCGAATTTTGCCGCTGCCTATGCCAATCTCGGCGAAGCGCTGCGAGAGCAAGGCGAATTCGACGATGCGGTCTCCCAATACCAGCAAGCGCTGGCGCTCAAGCCGGATTCTGCCGAGGCGCGCCGCGGACTCGGCATTGCTCTGCATCGACAGGGCAAACTGCAGGAGGCGGTTGCGGAGTTTCAGCACGCGCTCACCCTCAAGCCGGATGATGCCGACGCTCACAACAGCCTTGGAGTGGCATTGCTGGAACAAGGCAAGTTCAGCGAGGCGGTAGCGCAGTTTCGGCGAGCGCTCGCTCTCAAGCCAAGTCTAGCCGAAGTGCACTACAATCTCGGCAATGTGCTCATGAAGCAGTGGAAGCTCGCTGAAGCGGTCACTTGCTACGAACGGGCACTGGCCCTCAGGCCTGACGTCGTCGAGGCGTACTGTAACCTCGGCAATGCACTCAAAGAGCAAGGAAAATTGGGCGCGGCAGTCGACCGGTACAGACAGGCACTGGCCGTCAATCCGAGGTACGCCGACGCATACAACAACCTCGGCAGTGTGTTGCGCGATTTGGGCCGGCTCGAAGAGGCGCACCGTGCCTACGAGAAGGCAATCGAACTCGCGCCGAATAGACCCCTCTTTTATCTCAGCTATGCGACTTCCAAGCGATTTACTCCCGATGATGTCCACCTTGCAGCCATGGAGAAGCTGGAGGCGTCGGAATCATCGTTTGCGGAAACGGATCGGATGTATCTTCATTTCGCGCTGGGCAAAGCCTACGGGGACCTCAAGGATCACGAGCGGTCGTTCCGGCACCTCATTGAAGGCAACGCACTCAAGCGGCAACTGGTAGCGTATGACGAGGCGGCCGTGCGTAAGCTGTACGGTCGCATAGCGGAGGTCTTCAGCCGCGACCTGATGCGCGACAAGCGGGGCCTGGGCGACCCCTCGCCGGTGCCGGTGTTCATCGTCGGCATGCCGCGGTCCGGTACTACCCTCATCGAGCAGATTCTGGCAAGCCACCCCAAGGTGTTCGGCGCCGGAGAACTTGCGCTCCTTGGTGCTGCCGTCGGGACGCTGCGCCGACCCGACGGCGGTGTGGCCCCGTTCCCAGAGGGGATCTTATCCATGGGGGGCGAGCAGCTGCGCCAACTCGGTGCGAGCTATGTAGCCGCTATCCGGGATCTCGCACCGAAGGCCGAGCGGATCACCGACAAGACGCCATTGAATTTTCGCTTTGCCGGCCTCATTCATCTGGCACTGCCGCATGCGCGTATCATTCATGCGCGACGCGATCCGATCGACACCTGCCTCTCGTGTTTCTCCAAGCTGTTTGCAGGCGACCAGCCCTATAGCTACGACCTCGCCGAACTGGGTCGCTTTTACCGCTACTATGAAGCTCTGATGGAGCATTGGCGACGGGTCCTTCCGCCGGGGGTCATGCTCGAAGTGCAATATGAGGAGGTTACTGACGACCTCGAGGGCCAGGCGCGCAGACTCGTCGCGCATTGCGGGCTTGAATGGGACGATGCCTGCCTTTCCTTCCACCAAACGCAGCGCCCGGTGCAAACGCTCAGTGCGGCCGAGGTGCGGCAGCCGATCTACCGCACCTCGGTTGGGCGTTGGCGCCCCTACCAGCGCTTGCTGGGACCTTTGCTTGAAGCGCTGTCCGGCGAAACCGCGAGCGTCATGAGAACAGGGACGAAACCGAATTTAGAAATGCGGACGCTTCCAGGGCCGAGCGTG
>Ga0116102_1000508_pt1 | contig 14939 bp, 17 predicted proteins | sample June2015DPH_4_50_FD_89822 | JGI IMG/M metagenome (GOLD analysis project Ga0116102, IMG submission 89822) | Peatland microbial communities from SPRUCE experiment site at the Marcell Experimental Forest, Minnesota, USA - June2015DPH_4_40 | ecosystem: Environmental > Terrestrial > Soil > Wetlands >... | reverse complement strand
TGCAGAACTCCATGATGTTGAGGCCGCGCTGGCCGAGCGCGGGACCGATCGGCGGCGACGGATTAGCCGCCCCGGCCGGCACCTGCAGCTTGACGTATCCGGTGATTTTCTTTGCCATGCTCTACTCCTGTTAGTGGTGCGGCTGTCGGCGGCTGGCGACCGCCCCTTCGCCTCCCACGGCTTCACACGTCTTATAGCTTCTCCACCTGCCCGAATTCCAATTCGACCGGAGTGGCGCGGCCGAAGATCGACACCGCGACCTTGAGCCGCGAACGCCCTTCGTCCACCTCCTCCACCGTACCGTTGAAGGAGGCGAACGGGCCGTCCGACACGCGGACCTGCTCGCCGACCTCGAAGGAGACCGACGGCTTCGGCCGCTCGATGCCCTCCTGTACTTGATGGATGATGCGCTCCGCCTCGGCATCCGACAACGGCATCGGCTTGTTGTCGGAGCCGAGAAAGCCGGTCACCTTGGGGGTGTTCTTGATCAGGTGGTAGGCTTCGTCCGTCATCTCCATTTTCACCAGGACATAGCCCGGGAAGAATTTGCGCTCGGCGTCGACCTTGCGGCCGCGCCGAACTTCGACGACCTTCTCGGTCGGCACCAGGATTTCCTCGAACAGTGGCGACAGGCCGCGCTGTTTCGCCTGCTCGCGGATCGATTCGGCCACCTTTTTCTCGAAATTCGAGTAGGCGTGGACTGCGTACCATCGGCTCGTCATGTCACCAATTCCAGATCATGAATTTTCAAACGCGGTCAATGGAAAGCGCTCAAGAGTTGATGCCGAGCAGGAAGCTGACGCCGATCCGCATGACTTGGTCCGCAAGCAGGAAAAAGATCGCCGTGATAGCGACCATCACGAACACCATGATCGTGGTGACCGTGGTCTCCTTGCGCGTCGGCCAAGTGACCTTTTGTCCCTCGGCGCGCACTTCCTGCAGGAACTTGAATGGACTGATCTTCGCCATCGCTCGATCCAAATAGGCATTCCCCGCCCACCTTTAAGGAGGAGACCGACACGGCGATCCTTTTTGGGGAATGTTCGCCGCGGATGTCCGTTACCGGGCCGCTGACGATGGATGCTTCCTACTGCCGGCCGGGCGCAGCGTCAAGTTATCGGGGGGTCGCGGATCGGGAACGGGCCTAGGTTCGCTTTATGCCGATCGGTGCCTGATGCCTGATCCCTAAAGCCGACACCTGAACTGGCAGGAGTGGAGGGACTCGAACCCCCAACCCCCGGTTTTGGAGACCGGTGCTCTAGCCATTGAGCTACACTCCTACGGCGCCGTCTCATGCCCTTCGGGACGATCCGACGCAAGACCCAACTGGCCTGCCGACCGAAGCTGCGAAGCAGCGGAGGTTGGAGCGGGTGAAGGGAATCGAACCCTCGTCATAAGCTTGGAAGGCAGTTGTAAAGCCGTTTCATATCAACGCAAGTTGAGACTTTTTCGGCGCCCGAAACTGACCTTATGGACGCGAAAGTTGACACTCACAGTGGGCCGGCCCGCCTCGCCGGCCCGCGCCGCGGCGCGATTGGTGAGGATACGCCAAGGCGAGCGCACCGATCTGGAACTTTGCGCAAATTTGCACAAGGCGCCGCCCGCGCTGCGCCTCGATCACGGCGACCAGCGCCGGTTGGCGTCGGCTTGGCAAATCCGCAAATTTGCGATTTTAATCGGTGGGGGCCGGCGGAAAAGATTGGCGATCGCGCAGGCAAAACCGCATTGCTGAGGTGGAGACGCCGCCTCATGAGGCCGACTATGGCGGCGATCGCGTCGTGCTGGAAGCACGAAAGGCCGAAGCCGAATTGCCGCCGGAGGTCAACGATGAACTACGAGCCGCCGAGCCTCGAACAGCAGCTCCAATTCGCGGAGGAAGAACTGGCGCGGTGGAAGGCGCTGGCGGAGAACCAGAAGCTAAGCCCGCGGGCGCAGTTGGCGGCGGTGAACCAGGCGCGGAGCTACCAGGCGGCGGTGGGACTGTTCAACAAGGCGCTGGCGTTCCAGCAGGAGAGCCGCCAAAAATTGAGCCTGCGCCTCGGAGTGTCGCCGCCAGCCGCGCCAGAAGCGCCGGCGCCGGAAGCGCTGCCAGCGGTGCTGGAGCAACTGCGCCTCCCGATCACGGCGAGGCGGTGCCGCCCCAGCGCCGCCGGCGCTGCGCCTCAAAGGGCGTTCCTGAAGGCCGGGGTAGTTGCCATTCTGGTGGTCGCGGGTTTCGCTGCGTGGTTCGGCGCTAGAGCAGATGATCCGAGCGCGGCGCAGCGCGAGCGCACATGCAAGGCCTGGGGAATATCCGGTAAGTCCGTGCTCGCCAAATGCCGCGAGAGTCCCGAGCAGGAGCACGCCGCGATAGAGCCTCTAGAGCGCGCCGCTGTGGAACGTGAAATTGGCTGGTTCAATCGAGACCTGTCGGCCCTGGCCGCCGGGAAACCTCGCGCAAATGTCAACGACTACCCGAGCCGGAGCATCGAGGATGCATATAAGGCCGCAGGCGGCATGCTCGGCTTCATCGTCGGCCCGGTAGACGGCGCAACGTTTCCCGCAAAGGGCCTGCCCGCGAAAGTCATTGGGGTGATCACCACCAACGAGCCTGACTCGGACGACAGCCCTGACGAACGGCAATCGGAGCCGCGGTATTTCACGCTGGAATCTGAGATGCTGCCGCTGCCGCCGAGCGAGAAGTTGGACGATCGAGCCATAAAAGAATTAACCGACCGTCCCGTGGTCAATCTCGATATCGAATCGCTGAACCGGCATGAACGACAATTTATCATTGACCATTGCCATCCTCTTTGGGCAACGCCCTGCCGCGCAACCGTCTTTGGTCATTTTGATGAGATCGCCGGGCGACGCTCCGCAGAACTTAAATACGTCGGCATCGTCGCCGATCAGGTGGATATCGAGCCCCTGACTTGGAACACCGCGAGGCCCGATTGGGACGTCTCGACCCGATCACTGATGGCAAGGTAGCTGCGTCACCCGCGCGACCCCGTGCCGTGACAGCGCCGTCGCCCCGTGCTCGCGCGCTCGCGCCGTCGCGCACGGCCTAGCCGTCGCTGGCGACGCCGCGCCGCCCGCGCTGCGCCTCGATCACGGCGACCAGATCGAGGCCGCACTCGCCGCTGTATTGGAGTCGACCAGGGGGACCAAACTGGGCGAAAAATCCGGTGATTGAGCGAATTGCTTGACGCATTCCGGGTAGCGGTGTACTGTATTCTCAAGAATCCAGTACGCAATTGGCCTAACATTATGATAAATAAGGGAAAACGTGTCGAAGCCATCGGCTACATGCGCACGTCGTCCGGCGCCAACGTCGGAGACGGAAAGGACAGCGAGGCGCGGCAGCGGAAGGCCATTGAGGACTATGCCAAGGCGGCGGGCATGGTGATCGTCGATTGGTTCTATGACGCTGCGGTGAGCGGCGCAGATCCGATCGAGGCGCGGCCGGGCTTTGCCGCCTTGCTCGCTCGCATCGCCGGCAATGGCGTCCGCACGATCGTCGTCGAGACCGCCAACCGTTTCGCCCGCGACCTCATGGTTCAGGAGGTCGGCTTTGCCATGCTGCGCGACCTGGGCGTCACCCTGATTGCGGCGGACAGTCCGTCATCCTTCCTTGACGACGGTCCAACCTCAAAGCTGATCCGGCAGATACTCGGCGCGGTGTCGGAATTCGACAAGGCGATGACCGTCGCCAAGCTCAAGGGCGCCCGCGACCGCGTACGGCGGGCTCGGGGCAAGTGCGAAGGCCGGAAGGCTTACGCCGAGCGAGAAGGCGGACAAGAGTTAGTCGCCCTGGCGCGGCAGTTACGCGGCAACCCCAACGGTCGCCCTCAATCGCTGCGCAAGATCGCGGCCGAGCTAGCGCACCGTGGTTACGTCACGCCAATCGGACGGCCTTATTCGGCCTCGGCGGTCGCCTCGATGCTCGGCGAGCGAATAGATGAAACGGCAGCGAAGCATTCGAATAGCCGGCGACCGTAATGCTACCGTGCCGATTTTGGCTTCCACTCGCGTGCGAGCTTCTGCGCCTCGGCGACCTGCTCAGGGCTCATTCGCTTCGCCAACTTGTCGCGAAACTCGTAGGTCTGATCGCTGTTGGCGTCCGATGCGGGATAGAGCGAATAGGCTAAATTGTACCACATGTGGGCGTGAACGAAGTCCTTTGGCACACCGACTCCGTCTTCGTACAAAGCGCCGAGAGCAAACTGGGCGTCGGGGTAGCCTTGATCCGCAGCGAGACGGTACCACCTCACGGTCACGCCAGAGTCCTGCGGCACGCCCCAACCCTTGAGGTACATGGCTCCGAGGTTCATCTCGGCGACAGCGTAGCCTTGATCCGCAGCGAGACGGTACCAACTGAGGGCCGCGGCGTAGTCTTGCGGCACCCCGTGGCCCTCGACGTACATGGCCCCGAGACTGGTCTGGGCGTTGGCGTCGCCTTGATTCGCAGCGAGGCGGAACCATTTCAGCGCTTCGACATAGCCCTGCGGCACGCCCCGACCGTCGAAGTACATGCGTCCGAGATTGTTCTGGGCGGGGCTGTAGCCTCGATCGGCCAGCAAACGAAAGAGCCGAAGGGCAGTTGCGTAATCACCCTTGTTATACGCGGCGGCAGCATCCTGAAACCCGGAAGGTTCATCTGTCAAAATCTTGCCGGCGTGCGAGCCTGACGTTGGCTGACCAACGATGCCTCGATCGACATGCGTCGTCGGCTTCCAGTTGGATGCGAGCTTGTGTGCCTCAGCGATCTGCGCCGCGGTCATGAGGGCCGCGACGGCGTCACGATCTTTTGTGGCAAATGGAAAGCCCTGTGCCGCTGACAGATTAAGCCACATGTGTGCGGTGACATAGTCTTGCGGCACGCTCCAGCCCGACATGTAAACATGTCCAAGGACCCATTGCGCCCGGGCGGCCCCTTGATCTGCTGCCAGACGGAACCATTTCACGGCCTCGACGAAGTTTCGCGGGAAACCCTTGCCGCCAAAATACATAAACCCCAGACTGCTTTGAGCGACCGCGTAACCTTGATCTGCACTAAGACGGAACCACCTCACCGCCTCAACGTAGTCCTGCGTTATGCCCTTTCCTTCCCGATACATTAACCCGAGATAAAATTGGGCTTCTGACGACCCATGTTCGGCCAGCGGACGAAGGAGCTGAAGCGCAGTGGTGTAGTCACCGCTTTCATACGCAGCCACCCCATTAGCTGAATCAATAATGGGCTTAAAAGGATCATCCGAACTTGCCGCGAGAGGTGCCGGCTTCGCCGCGCCGGCAAGCGGTTCCGACGAGTCGAACTGCTCGAACGGGTTGACCTTGGGTGCGGCGTTCGGTTCGGCCACCAGAATGAACGGGATCGACGCAATGATAAGCGCGAGCAGCGCAGGGAATTTTTTCACCATTCTATAAAGCTCAGGCTCTCCCGTATCGGCACGACGCGGGATCTCCGCGTTCGTCCGCATCCGGCTGGCGCCGGGCGGGTGATTGCGCGTGAACACAGGGCTCAGCACGCCTCACGTATTCCCCGTGAGGGTGTTCTATTTCGTGAGCCGCCCGACAAAGGCGGGAGGCCCTGTGTTCAGCGCGCAAAGGCGCATCGTTCTGCCGCAATCACTCGGCTGACGACAGGTCGATTATTTCACAATGAAACGGTGTCGGCGAGGCCTAGGAAGCCGATTATTACGCGGCGGACTTTCCTACCTTCAAGGGCACCACTTCGGCAGCACTCCGGCCGGCGAGGCCCGCCGCAATCCGCTCGCCCACGTGATCACTCAGCGTGCGCACCGGATCGTCGGCGCGGTTCACGTAGCGGCCGGTCATGGCGAGATTCTTGTGCCTCAGCAGGTCGCACAAGGCTTTGGCGCCGAATTGGCCGGCATAGGTGCCGACGGTGTGGCCCAGATCGTGCAAGTGAACGTCGGCGAGCCCGGCGACGGCGCGGATGCGTTGCCACTTCGCCTCGATCCAATCGCGCACTAAGGGCCGTTGTCGATCGTGTTGCGACGGCAACACCCATGACGAAGCTCGCGGCAGGCTTTTCAGCATCGCGCGCGCCGGCGCATTGATCACCACCGTTTGGAAACCGTCGGAACCATGCCGCTGTTTGCGCAACTCACCCGCCGTCAACGCTCGGCGAAGCTGGTCCCCCATGATGCAGGCAAAAGCGACACGTGTGTCGCTCGCTAATTCCCTCGGGCGGCAGCGCCGCGAGCTTCTGCGCCCGTTGCGAGAGCCACGCCGACCTCATCGAGCGTCCCCCGCGGTAAAAAAATCCGCTTCGGTACTTTTAGCGCGATGGTCCTGGGTGAAGTGGCCCTTCGCCTTGGCGGCGAAATTGGTGCCGCTCACTGTGTGGATAAGTGGCAAAAAACTGGAAGCGGGCTTCCAGATAACTGGAAGCGGGCATCCAGTTAACTGGAAGCCCACTTCCGCCTAACCCTTCTAAGAATCCATTTTAAGTCAATTAACCCTTCCGGAGCATACACCCGGCGATGTGGATAACGGCGACGCTGCAAAAAGGCTTGGCGAGGGCAAGAGTTCTTGTCAGGGCGGAGCAAATCAGACAAAGTGACGTGATCGGGCAGGTGATTTGATCGAAGCTATGCCGCCATGAGACAGCAACTCGCGCCGCGCGACGACGAAGTGCCGGGCTCGGCGCCGCTGAAAAATCCGATGTTCGAGAGGCTGGCGCGCGAGCATGCCTCTGGCATGTCGATGGCGCAAGCGTTCCTGGCGATCGGCCGCAAGCCGGATAACGCGTGGCGGACATTCCGGCGGCCCGCAATTCAAGCCCGCGTTGAGTATTTGCGCGATGAGTTTAATCGCATGAGCGGGATCAGCCTCGCGGCCATGCAAGCGAGGCTGTTGCGGATCGCTGATGCAAATGCCACGGACCTTTTCGAGACGGACGAGGCTGGCGCTGTGCGGCTGCGCAAATTGACGGAGCTGCCGGCAAGCGCCTCGGCGGCGGTCGGGGAGATCGAAGTTGACGGCGATGTGGTCAGGCTCAAGTCGGTCAAGCTCGGGGACAAGGTGAACGCGCTCAACACGCTGATAAAAACGATCGGCGGTTTTGCCGACACCGCGGTCAATGTCGGGTTCAGCCTCGAGGCACTGGTGCAGCAGAGCATGCAGCAGCGGGAGGCGGCGGAATACGGCGCGGAGGAGATGCGCGAGGTCAATCCTGCGCCCGCCCTGGCGCCACCTGCGCCTGAGCCGCCTCGCCCCGCGGGTCCGCGCCGCGTTCGGGTCTGACGCCGCGACCGTTTTCCACAGTTTCATGTTCCCGCGAAAGGAATCAGTTCCCGACTAATCCCGCACCCTCTTGCACCGTGTGTCTCCCCTGCTTCAGCGTGGGGTGCGGCCGTTCGTCGGCCGTCATTCCGCGGTGGGAGCGATCAGTGGCGAGACCAGAGGTTACCGGCCGCGGCGTACGCGGCGACGAGAGCGAGCCGATCGCGCTGACGTTCGCCGAAGCGCAGCGGCTAACGGGACTGGGCCTGACTACATTGTGGAGGCTCGGCCGTGAAAAGCGGATTAGGTTGGTGCAGGCGCCTGGCGTCCGGCGAACCCTGATCGACTATTCGTCCCTGCGGCGATTATTTACTCCCGCGGCGAAACCGCAGAATACGCCGCGCCGCGACGGCCGTCTGCGCAAGCCCGCGGTGTCGCCATGACCCTCGCGCGCGTTTTTGGGATCCAAGCGCTAGACATCGACGACCAAAATCAGACGGTCGTAACGGCGGAGGTGAGCACCGCGAGCCTCAGTTTGCCCGGCGATCGCCATGAGCTCTGGGACGAGAAACCGGCGCATCCAGAATATTCGAGCTTTGAACTTGGCGCGAGAGAGTGTCCAAAAAGCATTACGCTCAATCGAAATGGAAAGCGGCTGACGATTTTTGCGTCCGACGAAAGTGCCGAGCCCGCCGCCTCAGAACTGATTTCCGATCTGCCGCGCGATGATGCGGATACGACGCCGGCAGACGGCGATATGCCCGCGCCGAACGACGACGTTGGCCGAGCGCGGTTCGGTATTGAGTGGGGACCAAAGCGGGCGCCGGCAGACATGCCGGTGGAGGTGATCAACTTTTACGATCACTTGGGGCGAGAACAAAGATCATCCCGACCCTATGACCCGTTCGCCCTCGCCGCCGATTCGGCTAATCCTTTCAGGGGTAGGTCATGACGCGTCGCGTTACGGTCGCCGATCTCGTCGCCTTTCCCAAACGAGCCGCCGCCGCGGCGGAACGGGAACGCGCGAAGCGCAATGCGCCTGGCTTCCACGGCATGGCGAGACGCCTAAATCCGCAAGCCAAACTATTCGAAGACACGACGGAGGTTGAGGTTTTTCAAAGGTCACCGGCACTCAAGGCCGGCATTCACACAGGCGATCTCGTTATAGCAATCAGCGTTCCTGAATTTGGATTTAACCAAATATTGTTCGATCATTTTCATGAACACGCGTTTCCGGCCGGAACGCGTATCGGCGTCGAATTGTTTCGGCCGACCGCAGGCGGACGGCATAGGCGTCTATCATTCGCGATCACCCTCGCTCCTTGCCCTCGCGGGCGTCAATGGGAGTTGCAGCCGCGCGAGTCCGCAGGTCTGAGGGTCAAGAAAAAAGAGCGTCCTATCTTTCTCGCAACAATGCTGGGCCGCAAGGGCGCTCAAGGGTATGAGCCCGGCTATCTTTTTCACCGAATTCCCGCACATGAAACGAGGGTTTTGGCGTTCGCCTACTTGGCCACGCTGTTGTTGCTGTTCGATAATGACAAGAATCGCGGCGTGTGGCCGAGCCATGAAACCGTGGCGGGGCTTCTGGGAGTAGTCTCACGCTGGACTTACGAGCTGCAGCGCATGTTGGTGTGGTTCGGTGTCCTTCGGCTGGTTGAAAGACGCGGAGCGAAGCGGAGCAATACTTACGAAATCACTTGGCCGTTGCCCGCAGCGCAACAGCATTCGTCCCATCAGCCGGCGCCATCGACACAGGGCGGTGGTGTTCGACGCGTTCGGTGTTGATGGTGCGAGTTGTGGGAGCGGCGGGCAGTGAAAAAAATCTACAATCATCCTTCGCTCATCGGTCACGATATTTTGCGATGAGCCGGGCCCGCCATATCCCCGCGCGTGGCGATGTTGCGGCCTCAACGATTGCCCAACTACTCGGCCTTTCTTTGCCCGACTTTGAGGCGCGGCAGTCCGCATTGCGTGAGCGTGGCTTTCCCGAGCCAGACCCAACGACCGAACGGTATTGCGTCGAAGCTGTGGACAGGTGGCGCTTGCGCCGCCACCCACGCTTGTTTCCCGAGTTGACGACCGCACCGACAGCGGCGCACGCTGAGGCAGTGTTCGGCGAGCGGCTGAGACGGCTCAATGGGTAGGATCAAAATTCCCTACTACACGGCGATTGCGGGTCGCGGTTATTGGCGCCCGACTCGAAAAATGCGCACGCTCGGATTCCAGATCGCCCGATGCGGTGCGGACGGTCCCGAAGCCTGGGCGCTTGCTGACGAATGGAATAAGCGGTGGCAAGCGGTGCGTAAGGGCGAAGCTCCGCCGCTGGTCAATCTCGATCAACTCTCCCGCGATCAAGCGGAGGCCGTGCGACGCTATCCGCCCGGCTCCGTTGGCGCTGCGTTTCAGGTTTATATCCGGACGCCTGAATGGGCCGCTCGTGCCTACCTGACCCGCGAGAAAATCTGGTGGCCGGCATGGTTCCGCATTCGGGATATGTGGGGCGACGTTGCCCCCGACACAATCACGTTCGAAATGATGTCGCGGTGGCGCGCAGCACTCGAAAAGAAACACGGCCGCGGTGTGGCTCACAAAACCCTTAGGGTATGGCGCACATTCTGGAAGATCATGCTCGGCATGAAGGTTGCGCGCTCGGCCGATCCGTCAATGGGCATTCGGAACCGGGCACCAGCGCCTCGATGGCAGCGATGGTCGGAAGGCGAAGCGGTGCGACTTGTGAAGTCCGCATGGCGGCACGGTCATCACGGCTTGGCCTGCATCATTGCCGTGGCGTGGGACACGCAGTTCTCGCCGGTTGACGTTCGCACCCTCGCCGCTCGGCATCGTGCCACGAGTGGTGGCCGCCTTCTATTTGATCGGCAGGCGGATGGGCGGACCAAGACCGGCCGCGCCGCCATCGGGACGCTATCGGCGCGCACTGAACAGCTTGTGACCACGTACCTCGATCACCTGCAGATCGAGATGCACCCCGACGCCATCCTATTTCGGACCAGATCGGGCAATGCTTACGGCCGAGAACCGCTGGCCCACGATTTCGCCGCTGTGCGCGCCCTCGCCTTCCCTGGCGACATGCGCCGCCTGATGGACATGCGCCGCTCAGGAGTGGTCGAGGCCGTGGCCGGCGACGCTGGCCCCATCGGGCTTGCAGCGAAGCTTGCGAATTCGATTGGCCGCTCGAATACGCTCCACAAAACGTATGCGCCGGTCGATATCGAGGCGGTGCGGAACACCGACGCGGCCAGATTGAAAGGTCGCCAGCGGATGCGTGCGGAGAACGAAAGCGGGGCAAAAGTCTCAAAAAAGTAGCCCGGCTGAGTCTCAAATTTCGAACGGCATTGTGCTAAGTCATTGAAGGAATTGGAGCGGGTGAAGGGAATCGAACCCTCGTCATAAGCTTGGAAGGCTTCTGCTCTGCCATTGAGCTACACCCGCGTAGAGACTGCACGCGCCCGACAACGGCAGAATACAATATTTATACGCGGCGCAGCAAAAATCGCTCCAATTCGTCCTGACTCCGACGTCGGTGCCAAGCGCGGGAGTTTACACTCTAGCTGCCGGATGAAGGCCCTTCGCCAGCAACGCTGTGGTATCGGCGCCGGCTAGGCGGTCTTCCGATATTTCGCGGTATTTTGGGCTTTCCAGGAAGGCAAGCGCCGACACATCATCGTCGAACGCCATGATCACAATTTTGTCGAATGGCCACGTGCCTTCAAGCGGTCTTGGACCCTCGTCGGCCACGAGCAATCGTCCGCCACTCCCGGCGAATACCTCTGCAAAGTGGCTCTGATACCGACGATAACGCGCGATGTCGGTGAACTTTAGTTGGGCGACGACGTAGACGGACATGGAAGGCCGTAGTCTTATCCGAGAGAGAACACGCGGCGCGCGTTTCCGGAGAGGAACGCGGCGGATTGCTCCGTTGAAAGCCCGAGCTCGCCCAAGCCCTCAAGGCATTTCCTCGGCGACAACATTGGCCAGTTCGTGCCGAACATGATGCGGGTCTTACCGATGCCCTTCATCCACTGCACGAAACCCTGCGGCAGACGATGGAGTGCATAGGCGGAGGTGTCGACGTGGAAATTGGGAAATTTCACGGCGAGCGTCGTGAGTTCATCGAGCCACGGGAACCCGACATGCCCGCCCACGACCACGAGTTCGGGGAAGTCGAGCATGACGTCCTCGAGATATGGAATGAGCCGACCGGTGTCTGACCGCCCGAGCGGCCCCGTGTGGCCGATCTGTGTACAGAACGGCACACCCGCATCGACGCAAGCCGCGTAGATGGGATAGTAGCGGCGATCGTTCGGCGGCAGGTCCCATAACCAAGGGACAATGCGCACGCCGACAAACCGCTTCCGGTCGATACGCCGCCGAATTTCGCGCACCGCCCCCATCGGATTGGTCAGGTCCACGCTCGCGAGGCCGCGAAAACGAGTTGGGGCGCAATCGACCTGACGATCCACCTCCTCATTGCTGATAAGCTCGCCTTCAGGTCCGTACCAGGCCGACAGAAGCGCGATGTCCACGCCTGCTTCGTTCATCGCACGCAAGGTCGACTCGACAGTTGGAAGCAGGACCTCGCCCGCTCGCCCGGTCCAACGCAGCAACGGCTGCATCCAAGGCTTTCGAGCCATTCGGTCTGTGGTGATCTGGGCCCAGACGTCGATCGTATCCATGCGCTACCATTTACCTCACTAATGAAGTATATGGCCCTCGCCTGGCGAGTGCAACGGGCTTAATGAAATCGCATGTCGGCTTCGAAAACGCGCCTCTATCACCGCTTGCAGCTAGCCGCGCACCGCGTTCAGAAATCGGCCGATCGTGCCGTCTTGCGGGCCGCCAAAATTACGACGGCACAAGCAGCAGTGCTCTCGGTCGTCGTAGCGGCGGACCAACCCGTTACGCAGCGCGTCGTCGCAGATCAGCTCGGCCTCAACGAGTCCGCCGTGACCGCGATGACAAATCGACTGCTTCGCATGAACCTGCTCGAACGCGAGCGAGACGACGCTGACGCACGCGCCTGGCGGCTTCGGCTGAGCGAACAGGGGCACGCGGCGTTGACGCGAATCGAAAAGCCCTTCAGGCGCGTCAACCAAAGGCTGGAATCAGTGCTTGAACCCGACGAGATCGCGCGGCTTGCCGACTACCTCGGGCGCATCGGCGCGGCCTTCGACGAAGTTTAGTGCGGCGCTTGCCTCGGACCCCGCGCCTGCCAACAAAGCAGCAAGCGCCAGCGGAGTGCGAACGCTTCATCCGCGGCGGTCGCAATTTTGAATTTCTTGAGCTTATGAAGCGCTTCCGCGGCCGCCTCATACAGCATTTGCGCCGCCGGCGAAAACCCTGCGTTCAGGCCTTCGCAACGTCGCTGCCGGTCACCGGAGGTTTGTAACCCGGCACTCATTCCTATAACCTCGGCTGCGAACTCGTGGTACGCGCCCCGCAACGCGGCTGCGCTGTATTCCTGCGGCAAAAATGGGAGGAACGACATGAACAGCACCAAGAGCGCAGCACGTCCGTGGCTGCTCGGATGCGCGGTCTTCAGCCTTGCGCTCGCCCCCCTGGGCGTCTCCGCGCAGACCTCCGGGCCGATTAAGATTGGCGTCATCGCCGAAGCGCAGGCTGTCGCCGGCTCGTCGATCCCGCTCGCCGCCCAGCTTGCTGCCGACGAGATCAACGCCGCCGGCGGTCTCGACGGTCGCAAGATCGAGATTTTCTCCTACGACAATCACTCGTCAGCCGCGGAATCGGTTCGCGCCTTCCAGCGGGCGGTGAACGAGGATCACGTCAATGCCGTCATCGCCAGCTACGTCAGCGAGGTCGTGCTGGCGCTCCAGCCTTGGACCGGACGCCTGAAGACGGTGATGATAACGCCGGGCGCCGCCTCCGACGTCATCACCCAGAATATCGCCAAGGATTACGACCACCTCAAATACACGTTCCACGGCTATGCGACCTCGACCAGCATTGCCGATGCCGTATGTGCAGCGGCCAAGGATCTTCTGGTCGACCAGCTGAAGATGAAGACCGCCGTCGTCATGAGCGAAGACGCGGCCTGGACGACGCCGCTCGATGCCGAATACTTGAAATGCCTGCCGAATATCGGGCTCAAGGTCCTCGACCACATCCGCGTCTCCCCCGATACGACGGATTTCACGCCGATCTTCAATAAGATCGAGGGTGAAAAGCCGGATGTGATCATCACCGGCATTTCCCATGTCGGCGTGCAACCGACGGTGCAGTGGAAACAACAGCAAGTGCCGATTCCGATGTTCGGCATTTCCTCGCAGGCGAGCAATTCCAGCTTCTGGAACGACACCAACGGCGCGGTCGAAGGCGTGCTGTACCAGGCCTTCTCCGGACCGGATGTGGCTGTGACGCCGAAGACGCTGCCATTCGTCGCCGCCTTCAAGAAACGCTACGGCAATTTCCCGTCCTATTGCGGCTACACCGCCTATGACGAGGTCTATTACATCGCCGATGCGATCAAGCGAGCCGGTTCGACCGATCCCGACAAGCTGGTCGAGGCGCTGGAAAAGACCAACTACGTGGGCACGATCGGCCAGGTCGAGTTCAAGGGCAGGGATACCCCCTACCCGCACGCTCTCAAGATCGGCGCCGGCACGATCACCGGCCTGATGCTGCAATGGCAGAGCGGCAAGCAGGTCAACCTGTGGCCGGCCGGCGTAGCCAATGGCAAGCTGAAATTCCCGAGTTTCATCAAGATCGGCTCGGCCAACTGACGAAGGAATGATCGACTGCGCTTTCGTGCCTCTCCCCGCCTGCGGCCGCACGCGGGGAGAAAACTTGAGGGAGCCGAGCAAGTGAGCGGGACTTTGCGCGGCCCGTCCTCCACACCCCGAATGCGATCGCTTGCCGCTGGCGCGCGGACAACCTGCGGCCTTGTCAGGATCTGACCGATGCTGTTCTGGCAAATCCTGATCGACGGCTTTGCGATCAGTTCGCTTTACGCATTGGGCGCGATGGGCTTCGCGCTCATTTTTGGCGTCTCCGGTGTGCTCAATCTATCGCATGGCGCGCTCATGGTTGCCGCCGTTGTCGCCGCCTGGGCCGCCGGCAACGATCTGCATGTCGGACCTTATGTCGGGGCGGCGCTTGGCGTGGCCGTCGGCTTTGCCGCCTCGCTGCTGACCTATTTCTTGATCGTGCGGCCGCTGCAGCACACCCGCAAAATCCGCGAGGAAGAAAAGGAGATCTTCATCCTCACGGCGACGCTGCTCTGGGGCATCATGATCCAGGAGCTGATCGCCTATTTCTATACCAACAATGCAAAGACCGTGGCGCCGATCGTGGAAGGCGTAGTGTTGATCGCCGGCGTGCGCACGCCGTCGAACGAGATTTTCACCGCTTTGGTGTGCTGGCTTGCCATCGGCCTGCTCTGGCTCCTAGTGAACCGGACGCGCGCCGGCAAGGCGGTTCTCGCCGCTTCGATGAATCCGCGCGGGGTGACGCTGCTCGGCATCGAACTGTCGCAGGTCTATATCGCCGTTTGGGCCATCTATGGCGTGCTGGTCGGTATTGCCGGCGTGCTGCTTGGCATGTTTCTCGGCGTTTCATCGTATAGCGTCGGGCCGTTGACGGCGAGCGCGTTTGCCATCGTCGTCTTGGGCGGGCTCGGCAGCGTCTCCGGCGCGCTGATCGCGGCTTATGTCGTGGGCTATCTCGAGACC
>Ga0116102_1000485_pt1 | contig 15439 bp, 14 predicted proteins | sample June2015DPH_4_50_FD_89822 | JGI IMG/M metagenome (GOLD analysis project Ga0116102, IMG submission 89822) | Peatland microbial communities from SPRUCE experiment site at the Marcell Experimental Forest, Minnesota, USA - June2015DPH_4_40 | ecosystem: Environmental > Terrestrial > Soil > Wetlands >... | reverse complement strand
CTTTGTTCGACAAACTCTTGCAATATGGAATTCCAACTTCGCGCAAGTTGGAATTTCAACCGCCAGCAACAGGGTAAAGGAACGGCTCGATGACGGCAGTTAGCCCTTCAAATCGCAGTTCAATTTACGAATTCGGGCTAAATGAGCCGCCTAAAACCAGCGGGCACCCGCCCACGAGCCAAACGCATGAATTTGTGGAGTCACTCAAGCACGGGCGGAGCATGTCCCTGTGGGTCATTGTGTTTGCTTGACATTCCGTAGACGGTCAGGTAAGCTGAGGGAGTCCTAAAGAGAGTATCTCGATTCGGAGAGTGACGGGTGCACGCGAGCGGGCGTGCGCAGGCGATTTTACGCCTGCGATACCGCTGAGCTGACCCGAATGCCGAATCTCCATCTACTTGGTGAAAAAGGCCTTGCGTCCGTTCGGTTGGGGTACGGGAAATAACATGGCTCTAATACCACCGGCTGCCCATGGAAGAGTCTGCACCTACAATTAACGTCGTCATTTCAGATGACCACGCATTATTTCGGGAGGGATTGCGAAAGCTGTTGGAGGCTGAACCGGGGATACGCATCGTTGGCGAAGCCGTAGATGGCGAGGAAACGCTAAACGTGGTTCGCCAGCTCAAACCGCATGTGCTCCTCCTGGACCTCTCCTTGCCCAAGCTGAGCGGCCTCGAAGTGCTCGCAGAACTGGGCAAGCTGGAGATCCAAACGCGTACGATTATGCTGACTGCAGCGATCGATAGCGACCAGGTTGTCGAGGCGTTGCAATTAGGCGTGCGGGGGATTGTACTGAAGCATTCGGCGCTGCAACTTCTTCTGAAGAGCATTCGTTGCGTCAACGACGGGCAGTACTGGGTCGGCCAGGAGGGTGTCTCAGACCTTATCCACGCGCTTCGCCGCATGAAATCTTCTCGCAACGCATCAGCGCCGCCGCGAGACTTTGGGCTAAGCTCACGGGAGATGGAGGTCATAGCCCTGATTGTTGCCGGCTATACGAACAAGGATCTGGCCCGAGAACTCGGGATAAGCGAAAACACTGCCAAGCACCACCTGACCAATATATTTGATAAATTAGGTGTTTCGAATCGTTTGGAACTCGTCCTTTATGCCGTCGATCATGGTCTGGTCGCCGGCGACTGAACCCAAATTCTTACCGGCCGGGTATAGCACTAGATGGTGCTAGTACTATAGCTACCTATAGTGCTATTTCAATAGTACCATTGGGCCATTGTCAAGTTTCCAGGGCAGCGTAGACTATGACCATAAAGTAGCAGGAATTGGGAAGGCACCCAGAGAGCGTAAAGCATACCTGGTGGCGTCGTAAGAAATCAGCGAGGATTGGCACGAACGATGTCCAAGGCAAGAGGCGGCGGTAGCCTAATTGACAAAACCCGTGCACAGCGCTTCGAGTTACGAATCCCGCTGAGATATCGGGCTGACAGCGATGGAGGCTGGCACTCGGGCACGACCAGAAACATCAGCCGGTCGGGCATGCTGTTCCACGGCGGGTATTGGGCGGCGCCAAGCACAAGTATCGAATTGACTTTGCTTCTTCCTCGACAGAACGCCGTAAACCGAGCTGCCGAGGTGATCTGTCGGGGCAAGGTCACGCGCTCTGAACGGAGAGAAATCGAGGAGGGTGGCCCCTTAATGGCGATACGGATTTCTCATTATCGGCTTGTACGGCCCAAGGCTGGCTGGCGGTTGGAAAATAGCAGCCCTCTTTAAAGCGGGAATTGCGGTTTTTGCGCCCGAACCCGTCGTTAGGCAGTTGAGTTTAAACGACGCAAGGTCAACCGAGGGTTGGGGACGGTAGAATCGTCACCCAAGAAAGTGTGCCGCAGGCTCGGGCGCTCGACGAGTTTCATCTACGAACCAGTGACGTAAGGCTTACAGAAAAGAAGATCTGTGGGTCACAGGGCGGAGCTTTAGCTTACGAGACTCTCCATTTCAGGCGGCAGTTTCACTTTTCTCACAGAAAGTCACCCTATCGCGCCGCCTATTCTCCAGCGTGATTTCCTCCCCGCGCTTAATCGAAACTACCGATCGGACTGGCCGACCCAAAGCCGAGACTCCTCATCGGAGAGTCACCGGTTTACGCCGAAACGCGCAGACCGTGTCGCACATCATACTTACTGCGGTCACCATGAGCACTAAAACCTTGCATCAAAACATCGAGCGCGCCAGGCGTTTCGCGCTCCATCTCCCGGTTTATTTTCGCCAAGCGCATAGCGCAACGTGGTTGGTAGGGATGACCGAGAATATCAGCTGTACTGGGATGTTGCTCCGCTCGACGCATCCCCTGATTCCTGAAACATCGCTCGAGCTAAGGTTGCAACTCGCGGTCGGAGCCAACTTGAACCCAGCCTCGGAGATACGCTGTAAGGGGGCCGTGGTTCGTGTGGAGCAAGCAAATGGGTTCGAGACTCCAGTCGTGATGGCCGTCGCAATCAGGGACTATCGAATTGTTCGTCATGTCGTATTAAAGGAAGGCCCGGTGGGAATCTCACAGAGCCCCGTCCCCCCGGTGAAGGCGAGTCGGCGTAAGCAATAACTCGCCGGGGTTGCTGGATGTTTGTGAGACGCACTTAACGGAGTAAATTGTGCTTTTGATCGAGCGAGCGTGTTCTGGAGAAAGGGAAGTAATTACGATGGGGACGAATTATGTAACCACTTGGTGCATCAGAGTAATTGTGTTGGTTAGTCTTGCCTCTGGCGTCACCTCGGCTTTAGGTGCGGAATGCGCGAATGCTGCTGGAGCGTCTATGGCCACTCTGGCCCGTGGGACACAACAAGGTGCAGTCGACCAGCACAACACGTCCACTAGCAACCGTGTTTCTGATGATTACATCATTGGACCTTCCGACACATTGTCGATTAATGTCTGGAAGGATAGCGAACTCTCGAGGATTGTCACCGTGCGTCCTGACGGAAAAATCTCCCTCCCCCTGGTGGGCGAGTTGGAGGTGAGCGGTTTGACGGCTTCCAACGTGCAACGCTTGATAACCCAGAGACTAACCGAGTACGTTTCCACGCCGCAAGTCACGGTGATTGTGCAAGACGTGAAGAGCCAGACGTTCGTCATGCTCGGCAAAATCGGAAAGCCGGGGGCGTACCCATTGGGGAAACCCATCACCATTCTGGAAGCCATCGCGAATGCCGGCGGCCTTCAAGATTTCGCCAAGGGCGGCAAGATTTACGTTATGAGGCATCGGGACGGCGGTACTACCGAGACGCTTCATTTTGATTACAGGAAAGTGATTAAAGGCAAGAATCTCGAGCAAAACGTGCTGCTCAAAAATGGGGACACGATAGTTGTTCCGTGACGCGGACGCGGTGCACAATCCGCATCAGGAGGTAGAGTCCATTGCCCGAACAAGAAGAAAATCTTGATGTAATGCTAAGCAAACTCTTAGGAATCGCTGCCAGACGGCGCTGGTGGGTGCTCATACCTGCTGCGGCCATTACTATCTGTGCCTGCCTGGTATCTCAACTTCTTCCCAACCGCTTCGAGTCAGAGGCCGTAATCCTTGTGGAAAGCCCGCAGGTGCCTGAGCGCTACGTCACACCCAATTCAAATTTCGATATGAGAGAAGTGCTTTTGGTGATGACCGACGCGGTTCTTTCCCGGACTCGACTGCTTCAAATTATCGATGGACTCGGCCTCTATGCGGAGCAGAGGGAGCGTACGGTTCCCGAGAACCTTGTGGCGCTGATGCGGAGTAACATCAAGATTGAGCCAATGGATAAAGACCCCGAAACCACAAACCTAAACACCTTCAAAATCTCCTTCACCAGCGAGAACCCTCACACGGCGCAACAGGTCACCAAAGAGCTTACTACCCTGTTCATTGATGAAAACAATAAGTCGCGTGAAGAGCAGTCAACGGGCACGACCAACTTTCTCGAGGACCAACTCAAGGTTGCGGAGGAAGAACTGAGACAGCGGGAGGGCCGTGTTAAGGTCTTCAAGATGAACAATTTAGGTGAACTGCCAGAACAGCAGGGCGGAATCCTGGCTATTCTATCCAACTTGCACTCACAACTGCAGAACGCCCAAGCTAACTTGAGCCGGACGCATGAACAGCAAGTTTATCTGCAGTCCCTACTTACCCAATACCAAGAGCTTGCTGCCTCCAATGTGCCGGTTTCCGGGACGACAGCGGCCGGTCCGATAGATTCGATCAAAGCGGAGTTGGTGCGGTTGGACGATGAGAAGCGTGCACTGCTGGCACGCTACACAGCAAAGTATCCGGACGTGGTGAGAGTCGACGAGCAGATTAAGGAAACGGAGGCGTTGCTGGCAGTGGCAATAAAAGCCCGCGAGCGCGCCAAAGTTGAAATCGCGCAAAAGAATTCCAAGCCGGCGGAAACCACCGAAAATAATCCGGCCATTGCGCAACTCAAAAGCCAGTTGGAAGCGAACGCTATAGAGACCCAAAACGGCTTGGCGGAACAGAAGGATATTCAACGACGTATTGAGGAAACCCAACGCCATCTCAACCTGACTCCAGTTCGTGAGGAACAACTCACGGACCTGCTTCGGGGCTACGAGATAGCCAAACAGAACTATGACGACTTGTTGAACAAGAAGACGCAATCGGAGTTGGCAACGAGCTTGTTAAAGCGACAACAGGGCCAGCGATTCCACATAATTGACCAGCCCAACTTGCCGTCGAAGCCCTCCAAACCCGCACGTGTGAAAATCAGCCTGGGTGGATTGGCGGCGGGAATCGCGATTGGAATTGCATTGGCATTTTTCATGGAGACTAAAGATCACTCGTTCCGCGAGGAAGCGGAGTTGCGACGGATCTTTCCTTTTCCTCTGGTGCTGGGGGTGCCGCTGTTACTGAGTAAGGCTGACGAACGGAAGCAGTTGCGCGCCGCGGTTTTCCAATGGATCGCGGGGACGGCGTTGTGTTTACTTATGGGCGCAACTGAGTTTTATGTTTACTGGCGGGGCTAGATACCTGCACACAACCTCTTCCAGCAATTTGGTGAGGTGGGACACTTAATGGAGTGGATAAGCGCTATGGGCAACCGCATTCTGAAGTCAGAGACCGAGGTGAAGGAGGACTACACCTCCGTTTCACCGGAAGATTTCCTCGCGGCATGGGAGGAGGCTGATTCTTCATTTCCTGTACAAATTGAGGTGAGCAGGGTTCCGGAGGAGAGCCGCGTGGTGGTTTACGCCGATCCGGGCAGCGCTGGTGCTGACAGATTCCGAATGGCCCAGATACGCCTCAAGAACCTTCAGGAGGCGAGAAAGTTGAAAAGCCTCCTTATTACCAGCCCACTACCGGGCGATGGAAAGTCCACCGTCGCTTTGAATCTGGCTACCGTCCTATCTGAAAACGGCAAGGTTCGCGTGCTCTTACTTGAGGCCGACGTTTATCGACCCACGATGGTCAAGAGGCTGGGTCTCAACCCGTGGCCGGGATTGAGCGAGTGTCTTAGGCGCCGCGACGATCCGATGCAGGCCAGCCGGCGAATCGACCCGCTGGGTTTCTATCTGTTGCCGGCAGGGCAGCCGACGGAAGAAGGCTCCGGTATTCTCCAGTCGAACTTGGCCGCGCAACTGATCAAAAGGCTTGCTTCGACTTCCTTCAAATGGATAGTCATCGACTCTCCTCCCACGACTCCGATTGCGGACATCCTTGCCCTCAAAGCACAAACCGACGGCACCTTGCTTGTAGCTCGGGCGGGGGAAACTCCACGAGAAGCCATCGAGGAGTCGACTCGGAATCTGGGGCGCGACCACATACTCGGGATCTTTCTCAATGGCGTAGAAGGTCTCAATAGTCTCTACTCCAAGTATTATGGATATGGGAGATCTGCGGCTGCTGGCAAGCCGGCCAAAGCCGGGGCTATCGTGGACTTGGGTCTCCGGGAACAAGCAAAGTAAGTTCTAAACCTATTTACTGCCTTGGGGCAGGCCTTGACGCCGGCGCTGGGAGGATGGCGCTTTTCACAGGGAAACCGACCTCGCCCCGGTGATTCACAAGGACCCTGACTTCATATGCTACGGAAAAACATCGACTCGAAATACTGGAATGAATGCAGCAAGCACGACCGCCTCTGGAGAGAGCCAGGGCGGACGTTGATTTCCTTCCTGGCTTTCATCGCTTTATTCCCTTTTGCGCTGGCGGCTCAGGATACAGGGTCGACGAGCACTTGCCAGGCCTGTGTCTTTGGCGGCGGAATACAGATGCCGCTCTTATTCGCGGGAGAGTCGGGGCCAGTCAATCTGCTTAGCCTCAGCGCGGGGATATCAGCCGTTTATGACGATAACGTACTTGACTCAAGTTCTCCACGCGCCAGTGACGAGGCGTTGTCATTCGATTCCCATGTCGGCATTAGGAGGCGCTCTAAGCGCTCAGTAGTCAGTTTCGACTACACCCCATTTTTTATGTTATACCGCCAAATTAGTCAATTCGACCGCGTCAATCATTCCGCCGGTATGAACTTTTCGTATAAGTTGACACGGCGCGTTTCGCTGGCATTGCACGACAATGTGAGTTATCAGAACGGAGTGTACCCATCTCTCACCAATCAAGAGATTCTAGCCGGGCCCGCCGCACCGATTAGTCTGGATCAGATTGTTGTCCCGTACACCACGAGGACTCTAGTAAACACGCCTGGTCTAGATCTGGCGTTTGCAAAGACCCGGCGCACCTCGATGACTTTGACCGGCGTCTACAGCCAGCTCAAATTTGGGCACAAAGTAGCTGGTGAGCCGTTGTATAACAGTAGCGGATTGAATGGCGGCCTGACGATTCAATACAGTTTGACTAGGCGTACAAGCTTGGGCATGTCACTGAGTCATCAAGATACCACGTACCAGGGAGGCCAGGTTTTTGGCAACCGGCTACGCTCCCAAATAGAAAGCGCATTTCTTACCCTGGCATCCACCCTTTCTCCGAGTGTTTCCGTAAGTGTTTCTGGTGGGCCGCAATATGTCCGCACAATAGACGCAACCTCTGCGGCGGGCCGCATCCCTGCTATTCTTCTAGCCGCCGGAGGCGGAGGTATTAGGAAAGAGGTTCGAAAGACTGCGCTGGAGGCAACGTTCTATAGGTCCTCAAATACCAGCGGAGGCGTGTACACAACCGCGATCAGCACCACTGCAAGTTTCTCCGTCCGACGTCGGTTGATGGGCCGCTGGGAAGTAGGGTCGCAGGTCGGGCTCGCACGAGATGACACCTCAATTTTTCAGCTTAAGAATGGGAGGACCGATGGGCTGTCCGCCGGAGCCGACATCACTCGCCCCGTCGGTCGTGGCTCTGTGTTCCACATTTCTTATTTCAATATGCACCAAATGAGCAGCGGCGCCTTGCCTATATCATATAACTTTAGCCGCGATCAGGTTTCTGTGGGCTTCGACTACCAGTTTAAAGCTCTTCCCTTAGGGCGGTAACCGTAAGACCCGTTTAGCCCCCCATCCGGAATTAAATTACCTTGTCAAACGCCGAGACAGGACAAATGCAATGATCAGGACAATTCTTGCTCGAGCAAGACCCGTTAAAGTAAGGCAAGACCGCAGGCCAGGCTGGGAGTCCACCCGGATACACATAGGCAGCGCCAAAGTCGACACTTCGACGCTTGTGCCTGAGGACATGTTCCGGAGAGTACTCTCCTTGGAAAGAAAGAGGAGTGCTCGCTCTGGCCAACGTTTTGTCCTCATCCTACTGAATCTGGGCGCCGCTCTCCGAGGTGAAGGACAAGACGCCGGCCTTGACTCCATTACCAAGGCGCTCGTGCTCGCAACTCGGGAGACGGACTTGCTGGGCTGGTACAAGGATGGCGAACAAGTGGGTGCCATTTGTACAGAAGTTGGGTCAGGGAGTGTGAATTCCATTTTAAGCACCTTGGATTCAAGGATTCGGACCGCCCTGCGAAGCCGCCTTAGTTTGCAGCAGATGAACGCCATCCGTATTTCTTTTCATGTGTTTCCGGACGACTTAGACCTGGAGAATGGGGGCCGTCCAGCAGACAAAAGTCTCTATCCGGACTTGTATCCTGAGGACATCTCTCAAAAGTCCTCGCAAGCGATCAAGAGAACTATCGATATCATCGGGGGCGTCCTCGCTCTGGCTCTCCTTTCTCCCTTCCTGATCATCATTGCGGTCGCAATCAAGTTGACCTCGAAAGGACCTATCCTCTTCAAACAACAAAGGTTGGGCCAGTATGGAACTCGGTTTACCTTCCTGAAGTTCAGATCGATGTACTACCAAAGCGATCCTAGGATTCACCAGAATTACATCAAGAAGTTCATTTCAGGGAAGCATGAGTCGGCGCACTCGGGTGGTCGCCAGGACATATTCAAGATCCAGGACGATCCACGCGTAACCCCCGTGGGACGATTCCTGCGAAGAACCAGCTTGGACGAGCTGCCGCAATTCTTGAATGTGCTTACGGGCGAAATGTCTCTGGTGGGACCGCGGCCCCCTATTCCCTATGAAGTGGAAAGGTACAACCTATGGCACCGGCGCCGCTTCTTGGAGATAAAGCCCGGGATCACAGGCTTGTGGCAAGTCGAAGGCAGAAGCCGAACGAAGTTTGATGAAATGGTTCGTCTGGATCTCAAATACGCCAAAACATGGTCTCCCTGGCTGGATATTAAGATTCTCTTGAGAACGCCATCCGCGGTCTTGCGAGGAGACGGTGCCTACTAAGTGTGGCATCACCGCCGTTCATAACTTGGTCACGCCAAAACAACCACGATCTTAACCTGACGAAGAGAGGAAAAACATGATTCGGGTTGGCGTTATCGGATACGGTTACTGGGGCCCCAATGTGGTCAGAAATCTGCAAGGCCTGGATTCGGCCGCCGTGGTGGTGGCCATCTGCGATCGCAGCCAAGCGGCACAAAAACGCGCCCAGCGTGCCTTCCCTTGTCTGGAGGTCATCTCCGACGCAAACGAAATCTTGCGTTCACCCGATGTTGATGCAGTCGCCGTCATCACCCCCGTTTGGACACATTTCGAACTCGCCAAGGCAGCCCTGGAAAACGGGAAGCACGTGTTCGTCGAGAAACCGTTCACTGCTACGTCGGCCCAAGCTGAGACACTGATCGAGTTGGCTCAGCAACGGAACCTCAAGATCATGGTCGACCACACCTTCCTGTTCACGGGCACGGTAAAAAAGATTCGCCAACTCATCGACCAAGATGAGCTCGGCGATCTCTACTACTATGATTCCATGAGGGTCAATTTGGGCCTGTTCCAACACGACATTGATGTGATCTGGGACCTTGCCCCTCATGACCTGTCCATCATGGACTATCTCATCGGCCAGGAACCTGAAGCCATCGTAGCCACCGGCGAGTCACACTTGAACGGCCACGCCGACGTGGCTTTCATAACGATCTACTTCCCGCACCGAACGATCGCCCACATCAACGTGAACTGGCTCTCTCCGGTGAAGGTCAGGACGACGCTCATCGGCGGTGAGAAGAAGATGCTGGTGTGGAATGACTTGGAAGCCCACGAAAAACTCAAAGTCTACGATCGCGGAGTGCAGATAGCGAATGGCGAAGGCCTTTACGAATTATTGGTCAGCTACCGCTCGGGAGACATGTGGGTGCCCAAGATCGAGCAGACTGAAGCACTGAAAGCTGAGTTGGGATACTTTCTGGATTGCATTGAGAAAAACGAAACGCCCTTCAATGACGGCGTAGCCGGGCTGCGGGTCGTCAAGATGTTGGAAGCCGCCGGACAATCACTTAAGCTGAGAGGGGAGACTGTTCTTGTATGAACGATCACGTTTGCATAGCGCCGGACGTGAGGTTGGGGAAGAACGTCAAGCTTTCAAAATTCATCAATCTCTACGGCTGTGAAATTGGAGATGAGACAAAAATTGGGGCGTTTGTGGAAGTTCAGAAGGGCGCCACGATTGGGAAAAGATGCAAAATCTCGAGCCACACCTTTATCTGCGAAGGTGTGACTGTAGAAGATAATGTATTTATAGGCCACAATGTGACATTTATCAACGATACCTACCCGCGCGCCACCACGCCAGACGGGGGATTACAAACCGAGAACGACTGGAAAGTCGAGACCACGCTGGTTAAAAAAGGTGCGTCGATTGGATCGGGAACCACAGTTCTTTCCAATGTCACTATCGGAGAGAACGCCATCGTGGGAGCGGGTAGCGTGGTTACAAGAGATGTACCCGCTAACACCATTGTGGCGGGGGCGCCGGCCAAAGTACTGCGCCTTCTGGAGCCAACGGTCATGGAGGTCTCAGTCGGTGAATAGCGATAGCATCCCTTTTCTGGATCTTGTTACGCCACATCAACAGTTAAAGGACGAGTTGCTCAAAGTTGTCGAGCAGGCCCTGGAAACGGCTGGCTTCATCGGCGGTCCAATGGTGGCCGGTTTTGAGCAGGAATTCAGCCGCTTCTGCGGCACTCCGTATTGTGTAGGGGTCGGGAGCGGCACGGACGCCGTACGGTTCGCACTCATTGCCGCGGGCGTTAAACCCGGCGATGTCGTGGTCACCGTGCCGAACACCTTTATCGCCACGGCCGAAGCCATAACGCAGGCAGGCGCCACGCCCGACTTCGTCGACGTCGATGAGCGCACGTACAACATGGACCCTGAACAACTTCTCAAATACCTTCAGGTTCAGTGCCGCGTGGACGGAAACACCGGCCGCGTTTACAACCGCCGGCTCGGGAAACCGGTCACGGCGGTCGTGCCCGTCCACCTCTACGGTCAACCCGCGGATATGGATCGCATCGCGGACATCGCCGATCGCTTCGGCTTGTTGGTGGTGGAAGACGCCTGCCAGGCGCACGGGGCGGAGTACTATTCGCGGAAAGAAATGGCCTGGAAAAAGGCCGGGACGATGGGTAAGGCGGCCGCTTTCAGCTTTTATCCCGGCAAGAACCTGGGAGCCTGCGGTGAGGCCGGGGCGGTCACGACCAGCGACGACGAGATTGCCCGCAAGGTTCGAATGCTCCGCGATCACGGCCAATCGCGAAAATACTTTCACGACCTCGAGGGTTACAACGGCAGGCTGGATTCGATTCAAGCTGGGATCTTGCAAGTGAAACTCCGGCACCTTGCCGAGTGGAACGAGAAACGGCGCGCGGTGGCAGCTCGCTATCGGGAATTGTTCGAGGCCGCCGGTGTGGAGAAATTGATTCTCCCCTTCGAGCCGAGTTGGGCAAGAAGCGTCTACCACTTGTATGTCGTCCGGGTATCGAACCGGGACGCGTTGCTCAGCCGCCTCGCCGCTGTCGGCGTCGGTACCGGCATCCACTATCCGATTCCTCTCCACCGTCAGAAGGCCTACCGGTCGTTCGGCTACGAGACGGTTGTTCTCTCGAACGCCGAGGGGCTTGCTTCTGAAATCCTATCGCTTCCGATGTTTCCTAATCTCACGTTGCAGCAGCAAGAGCGCGTGGTTAATGAAATCAGGAAATTTACACTCGCAGGAGAGGCCCTTGAAGCGCAAAACGTGTTTACCGTCTGATGGCTTGTAGTAACTTCTCAAACGAGCGGGCGACGCGTAACTTTGCATCGCGTGCCCCTCGCCACTTGGATCAAGAGCAAGCCATGGTGAACAATGCAAAAGAGCAGCCGGAATTTCGAGGCACGACGAAACAGCGACCCACGGCAGTTTGTATCATCGTCGAGAACTTGCCCGTTCCTCTAGATCGACGTGTGTGGCGTGAAGCAGCCGCGCTTCGCGATGCCGGATACTCCGTTTCCGTCATCTGTCCCAAAGGTAAGGGTTCTTGCACAGCGAGTCACGAGGTTCTGGAAGGAATCCACATCTATCGCCATGCTATGTGGGAACCTTCCAGCGCCTTGGGGTATCTCCTGGAATATGCGTTGGCGTTGGTTGGCGAGTTTTATCTCAGCTTGAAGGTGTTCGCCCTCACGAGGTTTCGGATTCTGCAAGGTTGTAACCCTCCCGACACCATCTTCCTGATTGGCCTGTTCTTCAAGCTTTTCGGCGTCCGCTATATTTTCGACCACCACGATCTGAGCCCCGAATTATTTGAGGTCAAGTTCGGCAGGAAGCGGGGTCTGCTTCCTGCCATGACAAGGGCGGCCGAGCTATGCTCATTCAAGGTTGCCGAAGTCGCTATCGCCTGCAACGAATCCTTCCGGGAAGTCGCCGTCACGCGAGGGGGGAAAAAACCGGAACGGGTATTTGTAGTACGAAATTGTCCCGACCTGACAACATTCCGCCGTCGATCTCCTCAGCCTGAGACCAGGCTGCGGGAATCGTTTCAGGTGGCGTACGTGGGTTTCATGGCCAAGCAGGATGGCTTGCCCCTCTTGGTTGAATCTATTGAACACATGGTCAAAAACCAGAATCGGCAGGATACCCACTTCCTGCTTGTGGGCGGAGGGAGTGAGCTTCTGGAGTTGCGAGGCATGGTAGCCGCAAAGGAGCTCAACTCGTATGTGACTTTTACGGGCCAGGTATCTCACGAGGACGTGGCCGCGTTCCTCGCTGATTCAGACGTGGGGGTAGCGCCGGACCCCAAGAACCCCTTGAACGACAGCTCGACCATGATCAAGATTCTTGAGTATATGGCGTTTGGGTTGCCGGTGGTGCTTTTCGATTTGAAGGAAGGACGGCGTGTAGCGGGCCCCGCCGCCTTGTATGCGCTCCCCAATGATCCTGTTGACTTCGCCAACCAGATCAACAGATTGCTTGATAGTCCGGAACTCCGCCGGCGGCTGGGGGAGTGCGGTCGCGCGCGGATTGAAGAGGGTTTGAACTGGGAAACCGAAAAGCAGGGGCTGCTTCGCGCCTATCGCATGGCGTTGGAACCTGACCATGCTTCATGACGTGGTGGAACGGGTCAGTGCGCGAGCAAGCCGATGGAACCCGTCCTGCTCCGATCGTGACGCTCTCAGAAAGCGTCTGCATTGATATGATGGCTTGGACTGCTAACGCGGAATCCCCGATCTCGCTGCCTATTTGGCGCGGAGGCTTTGAAGCCGTGGGAGCAGCTCGTCTCCGCAAGCTGGCAACCCGCCTGGGGGGCGCAGCAGGCGCCGTCCTTTTCTCGATGTTGTTGCCTTCCCTGCGATGCCAGGCGGCCGATATCGTTTTCGTTCGTTCGGCCGTAAGCTCGCTCGCCCCACAACAAGAACTCGAAATAGCCACCAGTTTTTATGGATTGGGGCTCCAGGTGGTTACGGTCACCGCCGATGAAGACAATCATGTCCTCGCCAGGGCCGTCGAGGGGAACGACACCCTCGGGGTAGCCGTCGCGGCTGACGCTCTCGCTCTGGTGGATGAAAAGGCTCTGCTGCAAGCCATGTCGCGGAAATCCGGGGCTGGTTTGCCTTTGCTGATCCTGGGAGTGACACCCGAGATTGACCAGACACTCTTGAGAGCCTGGTCTGGCGGCGCGGCGGCCGGCTGCAGATGGCAAAGGAACCCCGCTCACCCGCACTATGTTGTGCATCGCGCCGCCGGCCTCACCGGCCAACTTGCCGAACTCGAATTGGCGATGCCGAGTGAGGATACATCTTATTTTGTCTTGGGTGACCACCTCAAGGGTCAAATAATCTCCGAGGTGCGGTACGCGCAGCAAGCTCTTCCGGTGTTCATCGCGACGGCCCTCGACCACCACAATCTCTTCCTGGTTAGCCAAACGCCGTCTCCCACCAACGGGGGCACGGGAACCGCTGACAGTGTGACGACAAGGTTCGCGACCATCGCCCCAGCCATGATGTTCATCAGGTATTGCAGCGGGGAACGGGGATGGCACGCTCTCCATCACTACGCAAACCTCACCATTGACGATGCCTGGTTGACAGAGCCCTATGGAAATCTCAATTATAGAGGCCTTCTGGGTGAGATGGAGCGGCACAACTTTCACACCACTATCGCTTTCATCCCATGGAATTACGACCGCAGCGAACCGGAGGTTGCCGGGCTGGTTCGCAGCCGCCCGGAGAGATTCTCAATCTGCGTTCACGGAGACAATCACGATCACCAGGAGTTTTCGGACCTTCGAAGTAAGCCGCTGCCGGTCCAAGTGGCAGCGCTTCGAGAAGCCTTGGCCAGAATGGACAGATTCCAGACACTGACACGAATTCCCTACGATAAGGTGATGGTATTCCCGCACAGCATCGGTTCGGAGAGAATATTGGAAGCTCTCAAAACCTATAACTACCTGGCCACCGTCAACTCCTCGAATGTTCCGATGGACGTTTTCCAGCCCCCAGTGTTCTGGGAAGCCTTACGGTCCTTCACGCTCTCGTGGGGAGACTTCCCCAGCATCGCCCGTTACCCGGTGGCAGCGGGAGCAGAAGGCCCGACAGACCTCATCGCGATCAATGAGTTCCTCGATAACCCCCTGCTCTTTTATGGGCATCATGATCTTTTTGAGAACGGTATCAGTGCCTTCGACGCCCAGGCAGACCAAGTCAACAAATTGGAGCCGGATACGCAGTGGAGCAGCCTGGGCGACATCGTAAGGCACCTTTATAGGGTCAGGCTAAGGGATGACTCCAACCACGACGTGCTCGCCTTTTCGAGCAACCTTTCTCTCGAAAATACTTCCGGCCACGATTCGATCTTTTATGTGCGGAAGCAGGAGACCGGTTCGCCCCTCATAACTTCAGTCAGCGTGGACGGCCGGCCTAGCGAGTATCAGTTGCACGATGGCTATCTGGATTTGAGCGTAGAGATTCCCGCGGGCAAGACTCGTAACGTGGTCGTGCTATACGAAAACGACGGGGGGTTGATGCCGGCCAGCGCCTCCAAGCATTCTCTTCGCGTTTACCTGCTGCGCCGCATTTCGGATTTCCGCGACATAACCCTGTCAAAATATGCCGCCGGACGAGCCCTGACCCACCTTTACTACTCGACCCAACCAACGAGCCTACTCATTTTCGGCGCATTGGCAATGATCTTGGCCTGTGGTTGCGGGGGTTGGGGCCTGCGCCTGTTCCTGAGGAGAAGAATTCGGCTCGATCGAGCCCGGACACGTCGCACCGTGCCATCGAATCGCCAGAACGACGGGCCAGCGCCCGATTCCCATCCTGCGTGGCCAGAATGCGAGCACACTCCGGTGAGACCAACGCGCCCGGGTGGGTAGTTGCGCCCTGGAATGCGTGTCTTGCGTCGCTTGGAAAGACGTGGAAGCAGATACGGCGCTGTCCGGGTTCCTCAAAAAGCTTGTTCTTGAAGATTCGGAGCTAATGATGGAAATCAAAATTGAATCTCGGCAATTGGGGGAAATTGTGGTGCTCGTGCCCGAGATTTTTCAGGATAGCCGTGGCTTCTTCATGGAGGCTTACCGCGAGGACCAATTCAAGGCTCTGGGTCTGCCTACCCTATTTGTTCAAGAGAACCATTCGCGTTCGATCAAGGGCGTCGTACGTGGACTGCATTTCCAGTGGGACCCGCCGATGGGCAAGTTGATGCGCGTCACATTGGGCAGTGCCTT
>Ga0116102_1000484_pt1 | contig 15439 bp, 11 predicted proteins | sample June2015DPH_4_50_FD_89822 | JGI IMG/M metagenome (GOLD analysis project Ga0116102, IMG submission 89822) | Peatland microbial communities from SPRUCE experiment site at the Marcell Experimental Forest, Minnesota, USA - June2015DPH_4_40 | ecosystem: Environmental > Terrestrial > Soil > Wetlands >... | reverse complement strand
CTTCCAGAGTTCCCACGCTGCAATTGCCGAATCGTCCGATGGGCTCGGCCGTGCCGGCAGCATCCGTGGGGTGGGCAGGCACTTCATAGGCCCCTACATTGAAGAATGTTGAGGTGGAGGGGCTGGAGAGGTAGCCGCTCACGCCGGACGAACAATCCGGGCGCTGTTGCTTCACCGAGCGCTGTGACGGGTTCGTGCCTGAGGAATCGTAGACACTGCTCGGATAGTAAGGAGTCATCCACAGCCCCGAGTGAAGCAACGTGATGGCGGTCACGCTCCATCCCCCCGCCACCAAATCGGCGCCGCGGCTGATGTTGGAATAGTAGGTCTTGCCGCGGCCGAAGGGCAACTCGTACACCAACGTGCTGATGAAGCTGTTGCGGGGATCGTAGAAGGCGTTCCCCGTGTCGGAGGTGATGTCGTAAATGTTGTTGACGTTGGGGCCGTTGTCGCCTTGCCCGCCCGTGCCAATGGACGAGTTCGGCGCCGGGCCCAAGGCGTTGGTCTTGTTCCAAGATAGTGTGTAGCTGTTGGAGAAGCTCAGCCCCCGCGCGAAGCGTCGATTCACCTCAAAGCTCAGCCCGTTGTATTTGTCGCTGGGGGCGTCATTGCGAGTCAGCACCTCGGCGAAGTTCGGGAACTTCAGGTTTTGCTGCCGCAGCGCCGGCGTGGCGGTGAGAGCGGCGTATCCGTAAACGGTCTTGCCGGTGCTCGGATCAGTGTAGGACGCCGTATTCGGCGCCACTTGGTTCAGGTTGGGGCTATAGATCAGGTCCACAGTGTGCGAGCCCACGTAGCTGACTCGAAGCAGCGTCTGGAAGCCGATGTTCCGGTCGAACGACACATTCCACTGGTAGACCCGCGGATCTTTGAGATCCCACTGGTTGGCCCGGCGATAGCCGGGAAAGGATGAGACTCCCGGCGTTCCGGAGAAGACGTTCCCGAAGTTCAGAATAGGAGTCGTGCTGGTGGGCGCATACGTTCCATAGTAGCTGGTGTCGATTCCCAGCAGCGAATAAAGCACCGCCCCGAGGACCGGTACCGAATACACGCCGGCCGAAGCGCGCACCACGGTGTCATGACTATTGGCCGGACTCCAGGCGAATCCCAGACGCGGTTGAATGTTGTCCCAGTAAGTGTAACGCAATCCCGGACCCAATCCGGCTTGGCTGGCGTATACCCAGGGAATGTCGCCGACTGCTTCCTTCCAGAGCGGGTTGATATTCTCGTTGGGGTTTACGACCAGTTGGCCGCCCGGAAACTTGTAGTTAAAGTTGCCAAGTTGGTTGGTGGCATCCTGGAAAGGAGTGTTGACCTCGTAGCGCAAGCCGGCTGTCAGGGAGAGGTTGGGGCGCACTTTCCATTCCGTCTGGCCGAAGCCGGAGTAGTGATAACCGTAAGGTTTGCCGTCGGGCCCGTTCTGGGCTTGCAACCCGTAATCTACATCTCCTTGGAGCAGTTGCGCCACGCCGCAAGCATCCGGGTAAGTGGAGATTTCCGCCCCTGAACAGGTGTACACGCCGCTGAGGAAGTAGTCTCCGTATTCGTCACCGAGGTTGAAGGTAATGTTATCGCGGTAATTCAGGCGCCGAAAGTCGAAGCCGAATTTCGAAGTCCAGCGATTGTGGAGCCAACTCAGATTGTCGCCGAACTCGAAGATGCCGTTGCCATTGACGCGCGGGTGTCCGTATTGGTTTGTGGCGCCGCCCAGGAGGTTTCCGACGTAGAAGACAGGCACACCGCCCAGCCCATTCTTGGGCGAACCGGGCAGCCCGGAAATTCCCAATTGCGAGATGATGCTGTCACCCTGCTTCGCCTGAGGATAGCCGTAATTGAAATTGGCCCGCGTCCAGCCGCCCCGCAGTTCATTCATCAGGTCCGGCCGGATAATCCAGTTGTAAGCGACGGTCAGATTCGCAGCGTCGGTGGTCGTGGAGAACGTTCCCAGCAGCGGATTGTAGCTCGTGTCGCCCGTGGACCCCAGCGCTCCGGTCGCGGCCGTGCCGTCCGTACCGGTGCTCGAGATGTTCTTTTGCGTAACCCGTCCAAAGATGCGATGGCTGGAATTGAAGACGTGGTCGAGGCGTCCGTCGTAGCCGTTGACGGAATACTTGCCCGGCAGGGTCGTTACGAGGTTATTACCGGTCGAGTCGATGTTCGTGCTGCCGTTGGTTGGCGTTGGAAAGAACAGTGGCAGGATCTTGGCCGCTGTCGGATCGATCGGAGTAATCTGGTTGCCGGAGATCACTTGCCCGGTGAGCGGATTCGTCAGGACCAAGCCCGGAACTCCCGACAAGTCCCCCTTTGCCCATGCCGCGGGAACAGTCTGAGTTGCGATCAGTGAATTTTGGTCGAGGCGCACACCCTCATAGTCAAAGTAGAAGAAGGTGTGATCCTTGATGACCGGACCCCCAATCGAGCCGCCCAGCGTGTTCGCATTGAGCGAGGGGTTGTAGTCGGCAATCGGATCGATGGAGTTCCAAGCTTTGCGCTGGAAGTACCAAAAGCCGGTGCCGTGCAATTGGTTCGTGCCGCTCTTGGTGACCACCGTCAGGTCCGTGGGCTGGGCAAATTCCGCGTTGTTGCCCGAGGTGTTGACCCGGAATTCCGCAATGCCCTCGACGGACGGAAACAGGTCGCGGGTCGGACCTCCAAAACGCACCAACTGTACCGAAGTTCCGTCGAGAGTAAATGACGTCGCGGTTGGCAACTGGCCGGAGAAGGTCAGGTTGCCGCCCGGGTCTTCGTTCACGCCTGCAGTTAATATCGCCGTGCCGATGGGACTGGGAGCGTTGGTGGCGCGGAAGTTCAGCGGTAAGGAGTCGATGTCCCTGCCCGACATCGAGCTCGACAGGGTGAGATCTTCGCTCACCACCTCCTGGTGCGCCGTGACCACGACCTGCTGGCTCATGCTCTGTACGTTTAGCTTAAAGTCCGAGCGCACGGTTTCGCGCGCGGGCAAAACGACTCCTTCGTTCTTGACCGGCGCGAACTGTTGCGCGGAAACCGTAATCGCGTAGCTGCCGGGATCCATGTTCACAAAGCGATAGTCCCCGCTGTTGTCAGTGTGGGTTGTGTGCGTTACGTCGGTGTCCTGGCTCCGGGCCTGAACTTCTGCATTCGGGATGACTGAACCAGACGCGTCCGTAACCGTCCCCAGGATAATTCCATAAGTTGATTGGCCAACTGCCCGACCGCTGAAGCCGATGGTAAAAATGACCGCCGCCAGAATGGGCAGACACTTCACCCCAAGCCGAATCGCCTTCATTGCTACACCTCCATCTGGTAGTTTCAGACTACTCTCAGGTTAAACGGAGGAGAGTGTGACCCAGCTTCGTGAAGCAAGCGTTACGGCAGGAAGATTTCGTGGTTAAATGCGAAGTTGCCTCAATCCAGAGCGACTCTCTTTTTTACTGGGATCACGGATCTTCGATCTCGTGTCCGCCGCTGTGTCTGTGGCGGAGCGAAGAACTTTCTCTGACTACCCTCGGCTGGCCGAGCACCCCAAAAGAACACGGAGTCCGCACTGCCCTAGGTAATCCGCGATTTAACAGGCCCTTCATCGTTCCTTCATGCAGCTTTAATCTTCAGGATCCACGCTAGGCTGGGAGTTTCCATTATGGACGCAATGCCCTTTTCTGCCGTCGCCCTGGTTATCGTCGTGCTCCTGGTCATTTGGTTTTTTCTTGCCCACATGATCTCGAGCCGAAAAGATGACGCACGCCTGCAGTTCCTTCTCAGTCTCATGGACGCGCCTCAGGCTGACGCCAGCCATTCTGACGCCGCAGGACCGCCGTCTGCGGCAGTCGTGCCCGAGGCGAACCCTGCGAAGCCCGGGCAAGAGAGGGCGGACGAATTCGTGTCTCGCGGAATCAGCGGCGTTGGCCGATACGCCTCTCAGGAGTTGCCCGTAGTGTTCGCAGCCGCCTTGCGCAGTCGAACCATGTAGGCTGAACGAACTTGGGGACGTGCTGACGAAAGTCCGCTTCATATTGCGTGCTGCCGGGAAGGATGGGGCTTTACAGGTTGCGGCAAAACCTTGGGACGCTGTCATTCTGAGCGAAGCGAAGAATCCCGGTAGTTGTAGTTTCAACCGCTCGGTGCCCGCTGTCGAGACCTCTGGGCAATCCCTACATTCCCGAGGTTCTGATTCGGCTCACGCACTTGCCGTCGGCTCCGTCTTGCGTGGCCAGCAAAGAATCAGCACCACGGGGAACAACACGCATAATGACAGGACCGACAGCCAGTGCGATGTCTCTCCGTATCCTTGCATTCCCGCACTCCCGAAAAAGGCGAACACTGTAAACGAGCTCACTACCGCCAGGACACGTTGTGGGATCGCACCATACGGGAAGAGGAAGCCGCGAGCATCGGGCAGCAGTTTCATGAAGAAGTGCCCGATGACCACGGCGAAGGGGAAGCCGAGGACCGTGATGATAAACCAGGGCGAGATGTGCAGTCCTCTTTCAACGTTGGCCATATCTGCGTGCGTCGTGAAGGTTCTGATAGGGACATAGTCGAGGAAATTCCCCACGTTCATCAGGCAGAGCAGGAAAGCGAACAGCCCTAGGATTGGGCGATTCCGGAGCTTGGCGAAGGAGTAAAGCACCCTCGAAACGATATAGAAAATCCCGCTTCCCAGCAACACCCCAGAGACCGCAATCAGCGACGCGAAGTGGCCCTTGCCGGCCGCAAAGAGCGACCCATAGTCGACGTTCTCGTCGATCTCGCGCAGGGTTAGAAGATTGAGGAGGTTCAGGTGCCCATAGTCCAGGGCCAGGGGATTCGTTTTGTAACCCAGTGCCCAGGCGGTGAATGTGTGCGCGTACTCATGGACGAGGTACCCGAGCGCATGTGTAAGCCACAAAAGCAGAATAAAGGACAACCAGAAGAGCAACGCTTTTCGCTGCATCGTGCACGAAGTGTACCCGAGGAGAGTGCGATTCACAACCGTCGAGTTGGCCGGCCTCAAGTCCGAGGCACAAAGTCGCCGACGCGGCAACCGTTCAGGCGCACACGAGTCTGGGGCCATTTTGGCAAGAAAACGGGAAGGCTTCCCTCCGCAAGTGCTCCGCTGCGCTGCACGTTTGGGCAGCGGGATCGACTCTGCTATACTTGCGCCCCCTAGGAGGTGCGTTTCTGGAAGGCCACGTATCAGCAATCCCGCGTGATCAAGTCGCCGCCATCATGGTGGCGACGGTCTTTATGTTCATCGGCCTGGCAGCCTGCGCCCTGGCCGCGATCCACGGGCGCGGCGGAGTCCGGCTGCTGGTTTGGCAAGGAATATTCAGTGCCATGTACGGCGCGCGGATACTCGCGCAGAACCCTCTCGGGTTTAGCATTTTCCCGCTATCAACTTGGGCCAGCCGCGACCAGGTCGTAGCAGTTTTGACGTACCTGACGCTTATACCTGTGCTGCTTTTTTGGCTTGAGATGAGTCTTGGGGCGCTTCGCCGCCTTTTGCAGATTGCCCTGCTTGCGGCGCTCGTGAACGCCATCGGCGGCGTATGCGTGACGGTCATCTTCCGGTCGCCATGGGGGTTCATGACCTACAACAAGGTCGTGGCGACCGCCTTTATCCTGCCCCTCGCAGTGGTCAATGGGGTTCCCGGGCTGGCAAGGAAATACATGGTCATTCAGAGCCGGATACTGACTGGCGGCACGTCGGTGGCGGCAGGCGCCGCGCTCTATCGCAATCTGCAGGAGTTTCTGCATCTACCTTATTATCCTTCCGTGGAGCCAATTGCCTTCGCGGCCTTTATCCTTATCCTGGGATATGTGGCGGCCGAGAAGGTCTTCGCCAATGAGAAGCGGGTGCTCGCAATTGACCGCGAACTCGCCATTGCGCGGGACATACAGATGTCCATCCTTCCCGGCGGTGCCCCCAACGTCAACAGCCTTCGAATCGCCGCCCTCTATCGTCCGATGACTTCTGTGGCGGGAGATTTCTATGAGTTCATCTCGGTCGATCGGAACCGGGCGGGTTTTCTGGTGGCCGACGTTTCCGGCCACGGTGTTCCAGCAGCGCTCATTGCGGCGATGATCAAAGTCGCTATGCAGTCAGTCGTTTCGCGGGCTGACGATCCATCTGAAGTGCTGCGTGGGCTGAATCGGGCTCTCGCCGGGCAACTGCGTGGCCAATTCGTTACGGCCGCCTACTTGTGGATCGACACGGAGATTCACAAGGCTTTGTACTCCGCCGCGGGACACCCGCCACTTCTGCGCTGGCGGGACGGGACACTGGAGCGCATTGAAAGCAATGGCCTGCTGTTTGGAGTCACCGAAGACCCTCACTATCCGGTGCGCGAACTGCCTCTCAATTCGGGCGATCGCTTCCTGCTTTATACCGATGGCGTCACCGAACCTGAAAATGCCGCGGGCGACTCGTTTGGCGACAAAAAGATCGAGGAGGTCGTTCGCGTCAACCAGTCGCGACCGCCGGCGGAGTTGTCGGACCAGCTGCTCTCCGAGATACGTCGCTGGCAACCCACTGCCACGAGCCAGCAGGACGACATTACGCTCGTCGTCATTGATGTCGTGTAACGCCGCGGTCCTAATGGTGAAGATGAATTGGCGTGTGGACCGGGCAGTGGAAGAGATAAAAGGTTGGGTACATGAGCGAAGACAGTCTCCAATCCGACGCAGATTGGCACGCTGATGGCGGGAACGCAAATTCCAACTGGAGTTGGCTCTACAAGGTGGGCGCAACGGCGGCACTGGTTGTCGTGGCCTTTATTCCCATTCAGATCATTCTCTTCCTCACCTGGCCGCCACCTGGGTTTCAACCGACGTCCCGCAACGTCACCGGCTGGTTTACGCTTTTCAATAAACACGCGCTGGTCGGACTCCTCCAGCTTGACCTCTTGCTGGTTGTCGACCAAATTCTTGGCGTACCGATCATTCTTGCACTCTACGTAGCCCTGCGGCGGGCAAGTGAATCGGTCATGGCCATTGCAACCGCGCTGGGTCTGGTTGGGGTCGCCGCCTACCTGTCGTCCAACACCGCCTTCGCGATGCTCTTCCTCAGCCAGCAATACGCGACCGCCACGACTGAAGCACAGAGATCCCAGTTCGTAGCGGCAGGGCAAGCGATGCTGGCCATCTACACGGGGACCGCCTTTCAGGTGAATTACGTTGTGGGGGCATTTGTAATGGTGATGACAGCCTTGGTAATGCTCCGGAGCAAGAGCTTCAGCAAAGCAACAGCCTATGTCGGGATCCTGGCCAACGTCATCGGACTTGGCTTGTATGTTCCCCGAATAGGCATTTTCCTGTCGGTCGCTTCGGTCCCGTTCCTGGCAGTCTGGAATGTTCTGATTGCCCGAAGATTGTTTCAACTCGGACGTCCCAAATAGCTCGCGGGGCGCATTGCGCGCGATCTCACGCAGGAAGGCAAGACCTAGCTGCAGTTTAGGTCGCGCGGGGATCCGACATTTAAGATCATATTACGTCCGTCACTCGATGCTGTTACTCAACGTTCGTAAGCCGTCTGCCTTTGTCCGCCTCCTTTCTAGCGCACGCAACAAGCAGCCGGTCAGCACGGTCATCAAAACGACGCCGAAGGTGATGCCAAACGCTGCGTAGGCATCCGGCGCCAGGAGCAGGATAAGAGCAACAGCCGAGGCCAGCAGTGTGTAGGATGGCCACCAGCTACGACCGAACGTCAGCGCACCACGGGCTGGGATGCCAATGGCCAGAAAAGCTGCTAGTGCGGCGTTCCAGTCGCCGGTCGAATGCACCACGAGAAGCGCCGGAATGAAAGGTAGCACTACCCACGGGCGCGAGCGGCGCCGGGCGAGGAACAACACAAGCAAACCGGCTCCGGCGAGTACCCAGCCCACATGTGCTGCCAACCTGATCGCAGGTGGGACGAGCGGCTCCCCTTCCGCACGCTCCTTGATTCCCCGCAACATGCGTTGCTCCATCACGAAGTGAATGGGATCCCACCATACTGAGCTAAAAACGCGCACGGCCAAACTGGAGGGAAGGGACTCGCGCAGCAACAGCCGGGTGGTCTTCTCGTCAATGGACTCGAGTACGAACCGGCACGGGATGTCGGCGATCAACCGCTCAGGCTCGAGAGCGACAATGCGAGTTTGCGCCATGTGGGCGAAGGTCCCGCCCAGAAGGTCAGGACGTGCCAGGAGGACGTGGTCCCCGATTTCCCGCCTCTGCCATTCCGGATGGATCACGTCCGCGTTGTGAATACTGGCGCCCGTGAGATTCTCCAGCCAGGTGTTGCTATAGAATCCGGCGCGGTCCTGGCCCATCTGTACCAGCCATTGCCAAACCGCAGGTGCCGGCGCATGGATAGTGACGGCTCTCGTGAACCAGTGTGAGCCATAGGGGAGTCCGCCAGTGGGCGGATCGCCGGGCAAAGCCATCTGCCTTTCGGTCGATGTTGCACCCCAGTTCATGAGCCAGGGGTATAGAAAGCCGAAGTAGACGCCCCAGAGGATGGCGAGTAAGATACCGACCCAGAGCGACCGAGGGAGCCGGCGAGTACTGCTGCCGAGCCTGCGCATGGTGTCGGACATAGGCGAAGAACAGTATGCCGACTTGGCCTCGCTGTAAATGCAAAAGGTAATCTGTAACATTTCTTTAACATTCAGGGATTATGCTCGGCCACCTCGCAGTTCCTGCCAACTCGGCTGGAGGAAAGGGGAAACTATGTCAGCCGTGGTTCTAGTCGCATATGCCACACGCCATGGCTCGACGCAGGAAGTTGCTGAGGCAGTCGCAGCGACTCTGCGCGAACGTGGGCTGGAAGTCGAGCTTCAGCCTGCGCGTGAGGTTCGCAGCCTCGAACGATACCATGCCATCGTCTTGGGCACGGCCCTTTACATGTTCCGCCTGCACAAGGACGCGCGCCGCTTCTTGGCACGGCACCGCGCGACCCTCGCCGAGCGGCCTGTCGCAATTTTCGCACTCGGCCCAATTAACGATGTGGAGAAGGAGTGGCTGGGGGTGCGAGCACAATTCGACAAAGAGCTTGCTAAGTTTCCCTGGCTTGCGCCGGTCGCCAAAGAAGTATTCGGGGGAAAGTTCGACCCTGCAAAGCTCCGCTTCCCCTATAATCTCGTGCCGGCCCTCAAACGATTGCCGGCCAGCGACATTCGTGACTGGAAGGCAATCCACAATTGGGCGGGCGAGATTGTCGAGAAGTTGCAGCGTGCACAAAGCCCGCAGTGAAGGCGCCCATGACTTGGTTCGCGCTAATAGTCTTCGTGGCGTTTCTTGCGATCGTATTGATCACGGTTCGGCGGGTGCTGAGAGTCTTTCGCGGGAATCGCTGGATTCGGATCGCGGGCGCCGCCGTCTTTGTCGCTGATGTGTTTGTCGCATTGACGGCGGTGTCCGGGGGCATCACGGTGGCGGCAGGAGTGGATAAGTTCCCGCGCGCCTGGCTGGCTGGAACGGTATTCAGCGGTTATCTGATTCCCGGCTTGATCCTGGCGGTAGTGGTTGGCGGAAGTGCGACGGGAGCCATGTTTGCCGCTGTCTGCGAGCGGGAGCCGGGAACATTTTTTTCTGGCGTGGCTGGCGGGATCCTGTTGGATGGCTTGTCGGCGAGCAGCTGATCCTGCCTCCGGTGGCATTCGCGCCGCAATTCTGGTGGCTTGAGGCCATCTATGTCTCTGCTGGGTTGATGATGGTGTTGCCCGCAGCGGCGGTTCGCTGGGCCGAACGGAGGGCTCGGGCCTGACACACGCGGAGAGGAAATAATGGGCATATTTGGACACTGTGCGGTGGGACTGGCGGCCAAACCAGCGGCTCCGAAAGTGCCACTTGGCGTTTTGTTATTGGCCACGATGATACTCGATGTTTTAGCCATGGCTTTCGGATGGGCAGGCACCGAGGGCGTCAAGGCAGGAATTCCCTGGTCTCATGGTCTCTTCATGTCAGCGATCTGGTCTGTGGCGGCCGCTGTCCTTGTTGCGCGTATCTTCCACTATGTGCGTGCAGGCGTGGTTGTCGGACTCGTGGTCTTCAGCCATTGGCTGCTGGACTTTGTTTCCCATCCCATCCCCTTTTCCAGTTTTTCTTGGCGTTCGTGGCAATGGAGCTTTGGACATTCTCTACCGCCGGACCTGCCGCTCCTTTTCGCCGGCTCGCCCAAGGTAGGGCTCGGCTTGTACAACTCCATTAGCGCGGTCAAAGCCACAGCGCTGGAACTTGGGATGCTCGTCCTCGGGGGCGTGGTGTACATAACCTATACGGTCAGGTGTAAACGAATCAGGGGAGCACAACTTGGATGAATCGTTCTTGTGTTTAGGGAAACGGTTTCCCAACGTCGGCCAGAGTCACTGAGGAGGACGGGGAGGTAATCCCAAAGCTTCGTCCATGCCGCATCGAACGGGGAGAGATAATCGACAACCTTGAACGAAAGAAGTCCCGAATCTCCATCTCAGTTATCCACGCCTGAACCGTTGTACCCACTTCCTTCGGAGCCGCAACGACGGCCGAAGGCTCTCGAACGGTTCATCGCCAAAGCCTTCGTCGGCCGGGGCGGCATCCGAGCCGGCTGGCGCCTCGCAATATTCTTGGCCATCGTGGTTGCGTTCATCGCCGGCCTGAGTTTCATCGCTCGAACATTCTTTCATGTGAAACCGCCTACAGGGCCCCTGGAACCTTTATCCTTGCTCCACGATGAAGGCGTAGCATTCCTCGTCATCCTTTTCGCCAGTTGGGTGATGTCGAGAATTGAGCATCGTCGAATTGCGGATTATGGCTTGCCGGTGCGGCGGGCCTTTCGAAGCCAATTTTGGCTGGGAATTCTGTTTGGCTTCGCAGCCATCACGGTGTTGCTGGGCAGCATGCGGCTCGCAGGCGTTTTCCGTTTCGGAACGATCGGTCTGCATGGCTTTGAGGCGTACGAGTACGCGTTGCAGTGGGGCCTGGCATTTCTTTTCGTCGGCCTTTTCGAGGAATTCTTCTTTCGCGGTTATGCGCTTTTCACGCTGACCACGGGCATGACCTTTTGGCCTTCAGCGATTCTGTTGTCGACCTTTTTCGGCCTGATACACCGCGGCACTCCGGGTGAGAGTTGGATCGGTGCGGCCGAGGCCGGCGCCACAGGTCTCCTTTTCTGCCTCCTTTTGCGCCGGACGGGGGATCTTTGGATGCCCATCGGATTTCACGCCGCCTGGAACTGGGGCCAGACGTATTTTTATGGCGTGTCCGACAGCGGCTTGGCGGCCAAAGGTCATCTGTTCAATCCGACCTTTTCCGGCCCCGCCTGGCTGACAGGCGGAAGCGTCGGCCCCGAGGGGAGTTTGCTCTCGATCGCCGTGCTGGTAGTTTTGTGGAGCATTTTTGCGCTATGGCTGCGCGAGAAGAAGTACCCAAACCAGGAGACAACATGCGCTGGGCAGAGTTGAAAGATATCTTGCAGCGAGGCTTCGGCCGCGGTACCTGCCCGCACCAACTCGGATTCCTGCTGGAGTTCAGTCTCCGACGGTTCATCCTTTCCCCGGAACGATTGGCCGACCGGTTGGAACTCAACGAGACATCGCGGGTACTCGAATTAGGCCCAGGCCCGGGTTATTTCAGCAGGGCTGTGGCCCGACGGGTTTCCAAAGGATATCTTTTGCTGGCTGACTTGCAACCTGAGATGCTCCGAAAAGCACGGGGAAAGCTCGCAGAAGCCGGAATCCGGAACACGGGATTCGTGCAGGCCAACGGCACCTCGCTTCCGCTTTCCAGCGGCGCATGGGATTGCGTGTTTCTTGTAGCCGTCCTGGGTGAGGTGCCGGACCCAGCGTCCTGCCTACTGGATATCTATCGAGTGCTCCGGCATCAAGGTCTGCTGTCCCTGACCGAACAGCCCGGCGATCCGGATTTCATCGCCCTGCCGGACGCCCGGAAGCTAGTGGAAGGCGTGGGATTTCGCTTTGAAAAAGTCTACGGCGGCGGCAAGAACTACACGGCGAGTTTCAGAAAGTAGCGGATGGTTTTTCGAGATTCATAATATCGGTCGGCTGACAGTCGATGGCTGGGAGCCGACGGCTTACGAGTAATAAGATGAACACATTCCTTCAGGACCTCAGGTACGGCGTTCGCGTGCTGTCAAAAACTCCCGGCTTTGTGGCAGTGGCTGTTCTGACGCTGGCGCTGGGCATCGGGGCGAACAGCACGATTTTCAGTTGGATTAACTCGACACTGCTCAACCCCCTTCCAGGGGTCAGGCGCAGCGTCGAACTCGTGTCGTTCACGCGGGGAGTTCGCTTAGACCCCAATCCTCCATTCTCCTACGATGACTATAAAGATCTGCGGGAGAGGAACCATAGCTTTTCCGGCCTGCTTGGTTATCACATTGGCGATTCACTGGCCTTAACCGGCACTGGCAAGCCGGAACGCCTCCTGGGCTTCCTGGTTTCTGCCAACTACTTTGACGTGCTTGGCGTGCGGCCCATTCTCGGCCGCGGCTTCCTGCCCGCGGAAGAACTGAAGCCAGAAGGCGCCCCGGTGGTAGTCATCAGCTACGGGCTATGGCAGAGCCATTTCGGCCAGAGTGCTTCCGTAATCGGTCGAACCATGGATATTAACCAACATCCGCTTACCATCGTCGGAGTCACCCCTGCCGATTTTCAGGGAAGCATGACCGGGTTGAGTCCGGACCTCTACATTCCCCTGGTCATGGATCCGGTGCTCTCCGCCGGCTGGCGCCGGCTGTATATGCGCGAAACTTCCTGGCTCAATGTGTACGGAAGGCTCAAGCCAGGCGTGGCGCGCCGGCAGGCTCAGGAAGAGATGAACGTGCTGATGCAGCAGATCGTCAAGCAGTATCCCGAGTCGCATGAGGGGCCGAACGATGTCACTCTGGATCCGCTCTGGCGTTCTCCTTTTGGGCTGAACTCCGTCGCTTCGACTCTCCTGCCGATGTTGCAGGCGCTAGCGGGCGTCTTGCTGCTGCTGGCCTGCGCGAATGTGGCGAATTTGCTGCTGGTGCGCGGCGTCGGACGACGGCGGGAGATTGCCATACGCTTGTCGATAGGCGCGGGCCGTGGGCGCTTGGTGCGCCAGTTCCTGGTTGAGAGCCTTCTGCTGGCCCTGGCTAGCGGGTCCTGCGCCATGCTGCTCACCGTCTGGACTTCCGGAGCGTTCGCGGGGTTCATCCCGCCCACCAGCATCCCCATCTCGATTGATATCCGCGCCGACCGCGCTGTGCTCCTGGTGACGCTGGTCATCTCGGTTCTAACCAGCCTGATCTTCGGCATTCTGCCGGCGCTTCGCTCGTCCCGACTCGCGCCGGCCGCTGTGCTCAAGGAGGAAGCAGGCACCGTATCGGGTGGACTCCACAAGTCGTTTCTCGCGCGCGGACTGGTCGTAGCGCAAATCTCGCTTTCGCTGGTCCTCCTGATTTGCGCCGGGCTGCTCATTCGCAGTTTTCGGGCTGCGCAGAGATTCGACACTGGCTTCGACCCAAACCACGTGCTGCTGACTTCCTTCGACCTCCTCCCTTTTGGCTACTCAAGAGAGGCCGGAATCGCGTTCGATCGGCAACTCATCGCTAAACTCGAAGCCCTCCCTGGCGTGGAGTCTGTGACCTTGGCCAATTGGGTGCCCCTGGGCACCGGGCACCACAGCGCAACCGTCGAGCCGGAAGGTTATGTGCCCCGGCCTCATGAACAGATGGACATCATGCGCGCCAATGTTGGTCCGAACTACCTTCGCACGCTGCGCATTCCGCTTGTTGCGGGACGCGACTTTACGCCGCAGGACGCCGCCGGATCACAGTCAGTGGTCATCGTCAATCAGGCTTTCGTGGACCGTTTCTGGCCGTATGAGGACGCGCTGGGTAAGCGATTAGGGCTGGCAGACGACCCGTTGACCGTGGTCGGCGTGGCGAAGAACTGTAATTACCAGCGTTTGAACGAGGCTCCGCAACCCATGATCTACTTGCCGCTGCTCCAAGATTTCTATCACGACGCGGTGATTTTCGCGCGGGTTTCAGGTAATCCCGCAGCCTTCGCCTCGGCACTCGAGAGAACCGTGCATGAACTGAATGCCGATCTGCCGCTCTATAATGTGATGAGCTTTAAGTCAATCATCGACCTCGCGAGCACCGTCGAACGGATTGCCGGGACCTTTGTGGGCGTTTTCGGATTGCTCGCCCTGGTGCTGGCGGGGGTGGGAATCTACGGAGTGGTCGCCTATTCGACACGCCAGCGGTCACATGAAATTGGCATTCGGATGGCGCTGGGCGCAGAGCGGGCCGATGTCTTTCGCCTGGTGCTGGGCCAGGGTCTCCAGTTAACGCTGATCGGCTTGGGCATAGGACTCGTGCTGTCGTTGGCGGTGACGCGCTTCCTGCACACGTGGCTTTTCGGTGTCACGGCGACGGACCTGCTCACCTACGCGGGCGTCACGCTTCTGCTCTGCCTGGTGGCGCTTGCTGCATGTTACCTTCCGGCGCGGCGCGCAACCCAGGTGGAGCCAACGGTCGCCCTGCGTTGTGAATAGCAGATTGCGAACTAAGCAACTTCACTTACACTTCTTCGTTCCTTCATATGGCCTTCAACTATTCCTTTTAGACTCTCGCTTGAGCTAGCCGTGTCGTTCGAGAACGGAGAACTGGGAGCGGCATCGCAAAAGCCCTTCCAGGGGGAGGTCACAGATGCAAACCGAGTCCAGCCGCCACGAGCACATCCTGAAACTCAGCTTTCGGTGGGAGTCCACCACTCCGCCGAAGTTGTTGCCGACGGTCAGCGGGGCGCTGGAGCGTGTTCTCCTTTTCGACCAGCTTAGAGCTCTTTACGACCGGGCTCTCCACCTCGAAGGCGGCCGGGCCTTCCATGAAAAAGTCCTCGAGGAACTGGGAGTTCATTACGAGGTACCGTCCAGCGACCTGGCTCGTATCCCAGCGCATGGTCCGGTGGTTGTGACCGCCAATCATCCCTTCGGAGCTGTCGAGGGCATCATTCTGGCCACGGTCCTCCGCTCTGTGCGGCCCGACGTAAAAGTGATGGCGAACTTCCTCTTAGGGGGTATTCCGGAACTGCGGGACCTTTTCATACTGGTGGACCCCTTCGCGCGCCAGGTTTCCACCTATGCTAACGTGAGGGGGCTGCGGGAAGCGCTGACTTGGCTGAAGCAGGGCGGCATGCTGGCCGCGTTCCCGGCAGGAGAAGTTTCCCACATCGATCTCCCGTCCCGTAGCGTGACCGATCCTGAGTGGAACGACTCGATTGCACGGATCATCCGTGCCACAGGCGCCAGCGCTTTACCGGTCTTCTTCAGCGGCGCGAACGGGCTTGCCTTCCAGGTTCTGGGGCTTGTTCACCCGCGCCTGCGGACCGTGCTGCTCCCGCACGAGTTCCTGAATAAACGCGACAAGACCATCGGAGTGAGAATTGGAAGCCCCATAGCCTTTGATCGGCTGGCGGCATGTAAGCCCGGCCGCGAGTTGATACAGTACCTTCGCCACCGGACTTAT
>Ga0116102_1000481_pt1 | contig 15460 bp, 9 predicted proteins | sample June2015DPH_4_50_FD_89822 | JGI IMG/M metagenome (GOLD analysis project Ga0116102, IMG submission 89822) | Peatland microbial communities from SPRUCE experiment site at the Marcell Experimental Forest, Minnesota, USA - June2015DPH_4_40 | ecosystem: Environmental > Terrestrial > Soil > Wetlands >... | reverse complement strand
CCGAAGGCGGGGCGAGGGCCGTCCAACCCAGGGCTCACGCCCTGGGCTACTTTATGCCGCCCCTGACGGGGCTGCTGACGCATGGCTGTATCGTCTCAACCTATATCGCGAATTGTTGAGACACGACACTAACGGGGCTTCGCCCCAGCCCAACGACGCGTGTTTCAGGGGCTTTACTGCACTGCAAGAACTTGACTCATTTACACCAGATTTTCGACTTCAAGATTTCTAGATCTCAAAGCCATAGAACACATCGAGCTGTTGGATGGCGCCCAGGCGCTCGAAGACGGCTGAGCTCAGGGCTGCGTCCAGCTTTAGACCGTCAACCAGTTGCGAACTCCCGTCCGCAAAGGTTACCCGGATGTGGGGCGGGCCGACTCGATGCGCGACCACGGGAACCTGGCAATAGGTAAATGCCATCGTGCCCTCGGGAAGCCTCACTGTCTTTGGCTTGCCTCTGACGTCCCAGCAGCGGAATTCCTTGGGCCGGGAGAGAAACTCCGTCCCGCACATAAACTCGGGAACAAAAGCCAGTTCGCCACGCTCGACATGAACGCCCATCTCGCCCATGCGCGCAATGAAGTCTTCCTTCACTTGGCCGGTCATGCCCGGCTGCTGTGCGCCGGCAAAGGCGGGAGTATGCGAGTAAGGATCAGTGGGAATGGCGCCGTAGAGCGCCGGGGGCTTGTGAACACCAAGGCCCTCATAGATGCTGAGGTAGTGGCCGCGCATCTGTTGCAGGGTGGAATCATCAGCGCCGCTTTCCACCGCCTGCTCCAAGGTCTCGCGCACCGCCAGGAGCAGCTTTGAGACCATGTGCCAGTAAATGCAACCTAGTCCCTCGTATTTGTAGAACGTGCCGGAGCGGCCCGTGAACGATTGGTGATCGAACACCTTTTCGTAGAGGTCCAGGACCTGTTGTTCTTCTTTTTCGGCAAGCTGCCGGAGGCCGCCTTCGGTTAGTTGGCGCAGGGCCTGTTGGAGTACTGCTGCGTTCGAAAACGACGCATTGAAGTGAATGGCCCCCTCAACGTCGCGAACTACGATGCGACGGTCGCCGCGCTCCAGCATGGCCATCAGTAGCTTCGATTTTTCGACTTCGCACTGCGGCAGGTTGTTCTTCTGGAGGAAGCGCGGCAGGGGCCTGTCGGGATAGAGAATGTAGCTGTTCTGGTCACCACGGTAGAGACTGCTGTTTCGAAGCGCCTCGAGCAGAGCCAGGCTCTCGGCTGGCGTGAGCGCTCCGGAACTTAGCACCGCCACCTGGCCCTCCAGCATCTCGTGCAGCCGGCGAATCCCGATCTCGTCCGGCGCGATCGTCATCAGGTTGTAGGCATGGTAGAGCCCGTCATCGCGGCGATTGGCGCGGATCGAATGATCCAGGTGCAGTAAAGCGGCGTCGCAAAAGGCCCGCACCTGCGCGGCCGGCAACCGCCGGCGTTCTGCCGATAGGCCCTGCGCGTAAAGCTTCTCGCGATATTGCGAGCCGGCGCGGCCCAGTTCATCGAGAATCGCCTTGCGCTGGCGGTCCGATATGGGGCTCGCGAGGAGCGGAAGGAAGCGTTCGAGGGCGACACAAACCTGTTCGAAAAACGATGCTAACTCAGCCGACAGCTCAATTTCTTCTCGCGGGTGTGGGGAGAGCAATTCACGGGCAAACACCAGGAATCGGCGCAGATAGTAAAGCGTAACCATCGAAGCGCCTGCCCCGACCAGTGCGTTGTTGGCGTCGTTCCATTCGGGGCGTTGCGTGTTCATCCAGATGCCCGCCTCGGGAACATAGTTTGCGAGCTTGGTCAGAAGCACCAGGAGAATCTTTTCCGCCAAGTTCGCGCGGGCGAGCGTGCCGTCGCGCCTGAGCAACGCTTTTCCGTCCGACCCGACCTCAGACGCACGGTTCATGATCTTCGCATGCGCCGCGCTGTCAAAGGTGATGGTGTTCCGCGGATCGGCCAAGAGCGACTCGTAGGGGAGGATAGAATACGGAACGTTGGCGTAGGAAAACACGGCGCGAGATAACAGCCCGTGCAGGCGCCCGGGATAATGCCGCCGTGCCTGTTCGAGCAGCTTCAGCAGGTAGATAACCTGGTGATCTCCCCAGTAGCCGATGTACGACCAGGGGTCATGCGGGTCCACCGTTTCCCAATCGTAACCGTCGCTCGAGACGCGATAGGGATTGTATCCGTCAGCCGTTGACGAGTCCAGAAACTTGAAGATCATGCTTTCAACAAAGCCGGGAAACGATACGCTGAGGGCTTCCCAGTTCTGAAAGATGTCGCGCCAGTTTCCCTGGTAGCTCAGAACCTTGCGACCGTGCTCGTCCTTCACCTTGATCTCGAATGAATTCCAGGGGCGGCTTGGGTCGCCGTGACGCCGGCTGAAGGTGAGCGGCAGATACTCACTGGCCAGCCGCTCCAAATCCGCGTCGCCCTCTTCGCGCACCCGCGCCAGCAGTTCGCGGTGCAAAAGCATCTCCGGCAATCCGGAGAGAAATGCCCCGTGCTTTTCCGCCACCGGCCGATTGGCCTTCGAAATCGACAGCTTGAAATCCGCGCTCGAAATCCAATAGCCGTCGGTCGGGATGCCGCCGCGCATTACATTGAAGAGCGCGTTCGATAAATGGCGACAGTTGGCGGGCTCGTCCCCAGTCAACTGAAGGCCATCGGCCGCGGCGACGATTTTTTCCAGGTTCTCCGTACCGCGGGCGACATCGTCGTCGATCTTCGCGGCGATGTCGTCGACAGAATAAAGATCTCGCAGGATCAACTTCACGCCCGCCGCGTCCTGATTGACGTCGGCGGCGATCTTCCATTCCTTCTTACTGCCAGCGGGAAGGTTGAGGCTGGCCTTGACGAAGTAGGCGCCGCGCCGCCCGCGGATGTCCGTCTCTTGCGCAATGGGCGCGCCGCGGCGGAATGCATCGAGTTGCACACTGGAAAGCAGGCGTGCCTCAGTTTCGAGGCCTGCGCTCCACGCTGTGTTGACTCGAAGCGCCTCGCTGGGCTCCGGCCTGTCGACTGGGATCGACGAGAGACGAAACAGAGCCAGCCCCGTCGTGGGCTCGAGTTCCGTGCGTTTGTACCCATCCACGAGCGTACTGTATTCCGATTGGAATCGCCGCGTGACGCCGCAAGGCAAGACGTTCTGGATGCCATCGAGCAGTTCGGCCGCGACAGCTTCGGCCCGCCGGTTCACCAGTCGCGCCGAGCGGACAAAACCAAAACGCTCGCTGGTCATCCATCCATACGAGAACGACAACTCAAGATCGTGGTTCTCTTCTTCAAGGATGATTTTGTTCCCGTACGCGCTCTTATAAAGATGCCGCGACACACGATAGCGCCCGCCATCTTGCCCTGAGAACGGCTCCCAGAGCACGGCGCCAGTGTCTCCCACCACACGAACAATGGTTTTGCTTCCTGTATGCTCGCAGCTATCGTGGATTCGATCTTCGGGATAATACGGAAACAGCGCATGATCGGGGTCGTTCCGGCCCGCCGTCAGGCCACCGTTGCTGGAGATGAAAAGCCAATGGTCCGAGTCACTCACAATGCTCATGAAAAAGGGAGGAATCGCATCGTAGTGGGCGAGGTGGTAGAACCTTTCGCCCCGGATATCGACAAACGAGCCCTCCACGTCTTCCGGATGAAGATGCTCCGCGGGCTCTCGAGCAAGCGCCTTGGCAACAGTCAGATCGTTCGCGGCACGCAAGGAGTCAACCTCCGAGAACTTGTTGGGACAGCAGCTTCCGGTCAAACCCGGCGCTGCTTGAGATCCTGCTCGATTTGTATCATCGTCGAATCGTCCAGCTTGTAGAATAACACTGCTGCCGCCGAGAGGAAGCCGACGATGGCGGGGTAGAAACTCATCATGTAGCGTATTCCATTCTGCACGTGGAGAGGCTGGGCCACGTTAGCCTTGAACCCGATGGAGCCGATCAGCCACAGGAACAGGGAGCTTCCCGCCGCCCAACCCAGCTTCTGCGAGAATGATGCCGCCGAGAAAACCAATCCCGTCGCCCGGCGTCCGGTTTCCCACTCCGAATAATCTGCAGTGTCCGCATAGAAGGCCCAGAGCAGCGGCGAGGTTGGAGCAAACAAGGTTGAAATCGCGATGTGAGTAACAAAAATAAGCGGAATGTTGCTGAGCGGGACATAGTAGAATAACACCGTCAGCGTGCTTGCAATCGTCATCAGGATGATGTAGGCCCGCCGTTTACCGCCCAGAAGGGTCGAGAGCGGGCGCGCCATCGCAGCCCCGAAGATCACACCCACCGTACCCATTACCATGAACCAGGATGCCAGGGCCTCGGGCCCCAGGTCGGCCTTCAGGTGGTATCCCAACAGCGAGTAGTCGCAGTGGTACAGTTGCCCGGGTTGGACGACGCAATACTTGAAGTAGTACAAGATGGCGCCCATGCGAAGCGAAATGAAGAAGACCGCGAATACCCCAATGAAACAGACCATCACCCATGGCACGTTCTTCAGAAGATCCCGCAGTTCGTCTTTCAGCGCGTCGCCTGGGCGATGCGCCGTCGGTACACGTTCGTGAGTGGTGAAAAAAGTAACCAGGAACAAGGCGATGGCCAGAATCCCGTATACGACCATCGCCAATTGGAAGCCCCGCTGGTCGTTGCCGTGGCCGAAGCGCTTCACCATCGGAATGGTGAGCCCTTGAACCATAAAGAGTCCGCCATAGGCGAGAACAAAACGGTAGCTCGAGACGCTGGTGCGTTCCAGGGAGTTTGATGAAATGACGCCCATCAGTGCGCCGTAGGGAATATTGATGAACGTGTATGCGAGCATGATCAGGCTGTAGGTCACATACGCATAGATCAGCTTACCCTGCGCGCCCAGGTTGGGAGTGGTGCACATCGCCACCCCCAGCAACGCCATCGGCAGGCATCCCCACAACAAGTAGGGGCGATAATGCCCCCAGCGCGTATTGGTGCGGTCCGCAGTCACGCCCATCACCGGGTCGATGCAGGTGTCAGGGACGCGAACCACCAGGAACATGGTGCCCGTGGCGGCGGCGCTGAGGCCGAAAACGTCAGTGTAGAAATAGGACAGAAAATTGAGGAACGTCTGCCAGTAGAAGTTCGAGGCAGTATCGCCGAGACCGTACCCTACTTTTTCGACAAAGGGGAGCTTGCTGCTCTCCGTTTTTGTCTCTTGCGCCAATTCGCTCTGCGCCCGTACGCTCAAGGTATTTCCCCTTCCTTACCTGACAAGGTGTCCGGGACGTGGTATCCGATAGAAGAGTACTAAACCGGTTCAAGAAAGGCGATTTCACTCCACCGCTTTGGCTTTGTCAAGGGTTATTTTTCTGGAGGGGCGGCCGCCAGGAACCCCGAGGGGCAAAAGCTCTGAAAGCTCCCGTCCACTGGACGCAGCTAAACCTACTTCGAGGCAGTTGAGTAGGCCGGTGCAGTGGAATTACGGATAATCAACTTCGGGGTCAGAACCAGTTGCCGCTTCTTCATCCCATTCGTGATCGCATCGATGACTTCGCGTGCGGCGGTTTCACCAATCAATCGCAAAGGTTGGCGCACGGTGGTGAGGGCGGGAAAAACGATGCGGGCCGCGGCGACGTCGTCAAACCCTACAACAGAGAGGTCCTGCGGAATACGCCATCCTCGCTCTCGAAAGCGGTTGATCGCGCCAATGGCCGAGCTATCGTTGAACGCCATCAAGGAAGTGAATTCACGGCCGCGGCTGATGAGTGTCTGAGCGCAAGCCGCGCCTTCATCGATGCCGGAGATCTGCTGTGCGCCGAGCCGTTCCAGTTGCACCACCAGCTTCCGGTCGAGCTTTATGGAGAGCCTCCGCGCCGCCGCGACAATGCCGTCCCACCGGTCCTCGGTATCCGCGCTTTCTTTGTGGCCTTTGATAAAGGCGATTTTAGAGTGGCCCAGAGAGACCAGATGCTCGAGTGCGCTCTGGATGCCCGCGTGGTTGTCAATAGCGATCGAGATGGCGCTTTTGATGCGATTGCCCTTGCCGATCACGACCAGCGGAAGATCCACCGGCGTGCTGAGCGAGGTGTTGATCAGAATGAGGCCCTCCACGCCCCGTTCCAGGAACATTTGTATGGTGCGGTCGATGCGGTTCTTGGACCATTCGTGAGTGGCCAGAAAGTAGCGGTAGTCGCTCCGGAGAAGGTATTCCTCAATTCCCCCCAAAACGCTGGCGTCGTAGCCTTCTGCCAAGTCGGGCGAAAGCACGCCAATTAGGTAGCTGCGCCGCTGGTTGAGATAGCGGGCGAAGTAGTTGGGTTTATAGTTGTACTGCTTGGCGGCTTTAAAGATGCGCGCACGAGTTTCAGGCGTGAAGCTCCGGGCTAAGGGAGCGTTGTTGAGAACACTGGAGACCGCTGACTTGGAAAGGCCTAAACGGTCCGCGAGGAATTTCAGCGTCACCTTTTTTGGCATGTCGCTTCAACCTTTGCATGGTCAACCGGGCAGTATAACACGATGTCGACGGTGGTAGCGCCAGCCGTCCGGAGGGTACAACAGAAAGCTTCCCCGATGAGTCTGTGTGAAAACCTCGTGTGGCCTGTCATTCCGAGCCCTTCGCTGTCATCCTGAGTGATTTCCAGCCAAGGTTCTCGCTTGCTGGTATACTCTTCGGCTCAATTCTGCAGTTTACTTGAGGGAAGACAGTGAACTCAGGGGTGAGACTCTCAAGGAGGCGACAATTACAGGGGGTTCAGAATTTACTACCGCTCAGGGCAAAAAGTATGCGTCATGCAATCAAAGTTTTTAGAAGCTGTTTGGCAGTATGGGCAATGACCACAAGCCTCGTGGCTCAGCAGCCCCCGGCTTGGCAAGAGCCCGTCTCGCTGGCTGGGCAATGGCGGTTCGCTCTCGATCCGCACAGAGAGGGCGTCGCGAAACAATACTTCAACCGGAGCTTGCCCGAACATATCACCTTGCCGGGTTCAACCGACGAGGCGAAGAAGGGCACACCCAATCCGAATAAGCCCACGTTGGACGGTCTGTATCGGCTTTACCTATACGAGGGCCCGGCGTGGTATCAGCGTGACATTCAGATACCGGCTGAGTGGCAGGGCAAACAGATCTCGCTCCTCCTCGAACGCACACATTGGGACACCACCGTTTGGATCGACGACAAGTTAGTCGGCATGCAAGACAGCTTGATTTCACCGCACGTTTATGACCTGGGGACTAACCTGGCGACGGGCGCCCACCGGCTGACTATCTGTGTGGATAACACACGAAAGATTGATCTCGGCCGCTTTGTTTCAATCAACTATTCCGGAACACAGACTAACTGGAACGGGTTGATCGGCAGATTGGAGTTGCGCGCCAAAGACCCCGTCTCCATCCGAGATGTGGAAGTGTATCCCGATGTGGACCGCAGAATGGCAAAGGTGAGCGTGGTCGTCGCCAACACTTTGGGGCAACCGGCAAGCGGTGAATTCGTATTGAGAGCCAGCGGTCCCCCGGGAGCCGAAAGGGTCCCGGCCCGAAATCTCAAGTTCACGGCCAGCGAGTCTCGGACAGTGGTTTCCGCAGAGTTGCCCATGGGCAATAACGTGCGCTTGTGGGACGAGTTTTCTCCGGCCCTGTACACGTTGACGTTGTCTCTGTCGGCAAAGTCAGGTTCCCGCAACTTTAGTGACCAGCAGACCGTGACGTTCGGCATGCGCAAGTTCGCAGCCCAGGGCACGCAATTCACCATGAACGGAAGGCCGGTGTTCCTGCGAGGAACGCTGGAGTGTGCCATCTTTCCACTTACCGGCTATCCGCCGACGGATGTCCCGTCCTGGCAACGCATTTACCGTATCATCAAGTCACACGGCCTTAACTTCATCCGCTTCCATTCCTGGTGTCCCCCTGACGCTGCTTTCACCGCGGCGGACATCGAGGGAGTGATGGTTCAAGCTGAAGGGCCGCAGGCCAACGTGCCCGCGGGCGTGGATAAACAGCGCGATGCATTCATGGAACAGGAACTGTTGCGGATGGTTCGCGCCTATGGGAACCACCCTTCGTTTTGCCTGATGACTCTCGGAAACGAATACGGAGGATCGGACGCTCTGCTGTCCCATTGGGTCGACATGCTGATCAAAGAAGATTCGCGGCATCTTTACTCCTCCGCATCCTCGGCGCAGGTCACCGCGAACCGGCAATTTACTGAGAGCGGCCGGCCGCGCGGCGTGCAGGGTCCGGGCACCGATATCGATTTCCGCGAAGCGATTGCCAAAGAGGCTCGGCCTCTGATTGGGCACGAAATCGGCCAGTGGACGTTCTTCCCAAACTTCGAGGAGATCAAGAAATACACAGGCGTCCTGGCGGCGAAGAACTTTGACTTGGTCCGCGACGATTTAGAGGCCAAGCACCTGTTGGACCTGGCGCCGCACTTTGTGCAGGCCACTGGACATCACGCCGCACTGCTCTATAAGGAGGAGATCGAGATCCTGCTGCGCACCCCGGGCCACGCAGGTTTTTCGCTGCTTGACCTGCACGACTATCCCGGCCAGGGGACGGCGCTCATTGGGGTGCTCGATCCGTTTTGGGATTCCAAAGGCTTCGTGGCTCCGGAAACACATCGGCGATATTGCGGTCCAACGGTGCCGCTGTTGCGGATGAAGAAGCGCACCTTTACGACGGACGAGTCATTCGCAGCCGAAGCCGAGATTGCCCACTTTGGCCCGGCGGACATTGCGAGGGCGCAGCCGGTGTGGTCAATTCGCGACGGAGAGGGCAGGGAAGTCGCCTCGGGTTCGCTGCCGGCGCTGAGCGTACCCACAGGCAAGTTGACGCCTCTGGGTGCATTCAATGCCTCTCTCGCGAAAGCCTCAGCCCCAGCCAAGCTGACGGTGACGGTTGCGCTCGAGGGGACTACATTTTCCAACGACTGGGATGTCTGGGTTTACCCTGCGGGCCCGCTGCCGAGTGCTCCCACCGATGTGCTGATCTCTCGAAGCTGGGACGAAACCACCACGGCGGCCCTGGGGAACGGCAAAAAGGTAATACTCTTCCCAGAGGCGATAAGCTCCTCCCAATCGCTGCCAGGGCGCTTTTTGCCCGTCTTCTGGAGTCCGATTTGGTTCCCCAAGCAACAGCCGAATACTATGGGAATCCTTTGCGACCCCAAACATCCGGCCCTGGCGCGATTCCCCACTGAGTACTACAGCAACTGGCAATGGTACGAGTTGCTTCAGAACTCGCGGACGGTCATTCTGAATGACACTCAGGCGTCCTTCCGGCCCATTGTCGAAGTCATTGACAACTTCGCCCGTAATAACAAGCTGGGAAACCTTTTCGAGGCACGCGTGGGGGGAGGAAGCTTGCTCGTCTGTACTATCGATCTGCCGCGCCTGGCTGATAACCTGCCCGCAGCAAAGCAGTTGCTGAGGAGCCTTTACGCCTACGCGGGCTCTGGTTCCTTTCGGCCGTCTGAGGAACTGGATGTGGCGCTGCTTGACAAGCTATTCTCAGGAACGCGCCAGCCATAGCCGGCGGCTTCACTTTTTCTTTGCTTGTTTTGCAAAGTTGAGGAGCAAGAGGACGAACGGCCCAAGGATCAGCGCCTCCAGGGCCGCACGCGGAATGGAGCGCCCTTTCCTGGCGGCTATAACGGTTGCGGCAACGACCCACCCAGCCGTCCAGCAGATTGCCAACAGCTTCATCGTAGCCTCCTTGAGTTGCTCTTCATTGGTAATACTATTTTTCTGCCCGACAACCCGCTAGAGCACGAAAGTACTGTATATCGGCGAATAGCAGCGTTGGCTTGAGTGCCACGAATCGCAGCCTGGCGTTGCGTGCGGAAATGGCGTTGACCTGTAGGGCTGACCATTAGGTCAGCAGATGCCGACCTGAAGGTCGGCGCTACGTCGGCTTAAGAGGAATGGAAAAAGTGAATCTGTTTTTCGCACGCAACCCTGGCTGAAGGGAAGGGCAGGTCATTCCTGAGCAAGCGGGAATCCATTGTGTTTCGGATAACAATGGACCCTGCTTTCGCGGCAGTGACACGGATACAGCTAAGCGTAGATTTCGGGGTTGACAAGGTTAGGCGGGCGGCGGCCTTCGAGGGCCGCGAGGAGATTCTCCGCCGCCAGCATGGCCATGGCCAGGCGCGTTTGTGCCGTAGCGCTCCCCACATGAGGCGCGAGAACGACGTTCGGCATGCTCAGAAGCGCGGGATGGACTTGCGGTTCGTGCTCGAACACGTCCAATCCGGCTCCGGCCAGGCGTTTTGATTCGAGCGCCTCGACCAGTGCCGCTTCGTCCACACACTTGCCGCGCGCCGCGTTGATGAGGAAGGCTGTGGGCTTCAGCATGGCAAGCTCGCGAGCGCCGATAAGGTGATGGGTTTCGGGCGTAAGCGGAACGTGCAGGGTCAGGAAATCCGCCTCCCGCAGCAGTGTCTCGCGATCCACGAACTGTGCGCCGAGTTCCTGCTCGAGGGCGGGTGCAGCGCGGACAATATCATGATAAAGGACGCGCATGGAAAAGCCGCGGGCGCGGCGCGCTACAGCCTTGCCGATCCGTCCCAGGCCGTAGACGCCCAACGTCTTGCCATGGATATCGGCCCCCCACAACAGTTCCCATTTCGAATACTGCCACCGGCCCTCGCGCACGTATCGGTCGCACTCCACGAGGCGGCGCGGCACGGCCATGAGAAGCGCGAACGCCAAGTCTGCCGTGGTTTCGGTGAGCACGTCAGGGGTGTTGGTAACCGGTATGCGGCGGCGCGTGCAGGCGGCCACATCGATGTTGTCGTACCCGACCCCGACGTTCGCGACCACGCGCAAGCGCGATGCCTGAGCGATTACATCTTCACTGACGCGCGCGCCGGTGGCCATCAAGCCTTCGATTTCGCGACAGGACTCCACCAGTTGTGCGGGATCGAGCGGAGCATCTTCAGGGCGCATCGTCACATCGCACCGCGCCGCAATGCGCTCGACCGCCGGCGACGGCAAGGGGCGGGTAATGTAGACCTTGGGAAGACTCATGGGAAGACCTTCAGTGCTTAGTGGCTAGTGCCTAGTGCTTAGCGCTAAGCGTGTTGGCTGCCGACTCAACTGACACGGTCACTAAGCACTACCCACTAGCAACTAGCCACTGCTCTTAATTAATCCAGCGGCCGGCGTCGTCCTTTCTCTCGCGCTTTCGCATGTAGACTTCGAACTTCTTGCGCAACCGGGCGCGCCGCCAGTCCTGATATCGCGCTGGAAAACTGAACGATGGCAAATGCGGACCTCGGAGGTATAGATAACCGAACAGCATTCCGCCCAGGTGCGCGACGTGGCTGATGCCTGACCCGGGGGAACCAAAAGAACTCACCAGTTCAATGACTCCCATGATTGCCACGAACCACTTCGCTTTGATCGGGATGAGCATGTAGAGATAGATTGGCCGGTCGGGGAAAAGCAGGCCGTAGGCGAGCAGAAGGCCGTAAATAGCACCGGAAGCCCCCACCGTGGCGGAGCCTGTGCTACTGGGCAAAACTGTGTTCAGCGCCACATCAAAGATCCCCGCCCCGATGCCGGTTAGAAAGTAATAGAAAAGGAATTTTTCCCGGCCCCATAAGCTCTCCAGTTCCGATCCGAACATCCAGAGCGCAAACATGTTGAATAGGATGTGAAAAAACCCCCAGTGGAGAAACAGATAGGTGGCGAGTTCCCAGATATACAGGCGGTGAAGGACATCGTAGGGTTGAAGCGCGAACCAGGCGTAAGGTGCGCTCCAGCCAAAGATCTGCTGGGGAATGTAGGTGACCGCGAACGCCGCCGTGGTGACAATGATCAATTGCTTCACCACCCGCGTGAGCGGCGGCCCGAACGAGTACGCGACTTGCCGGTAGCGCGGCATATCTAAAAGCCTACCATAGTTCAGGTTTCAGTTGCCGGGTTTCAGGTGTCAGGTCCGGGTTCAAAGGATAAAGGTTACAGGGTTAAGATTGATGGCGAGGCGCAAGCTGGGATGGCACGAAATTCCGTAGGAGCCGTCGCTCCGAGTGGTCAAGGATATTGGACCCACACAAAGGAATGAAAATCACGTACGTCGTCACCCCCGCGAAAGCGGGGGTCCATTGTTGGTCCGGAGCGCGATGGATTCCCGCGTTCGCGGGAATGACGTGATTCCGGCGAGACCGCTTCAAATCGCTCGTCGCATAAGCACGTGCGTACTGAACTTAGTGCTGCCGAGCGGAGCGATGACCTTAAACCCCTCCTTCTCAAACATCGACGCCGTTCCGTGCGTGGACTCATTTCCGAAAGCGTAAGATTTCCATTGAGTGATCGGGAACGCTTCGACCAGTTGGCCCCCCTTGCTCTTAATGGCTTGAAGAGCGGCTTTCGGCGCAGCGCTTGCTACGCCGCGTTCGCGGTGGTCCTTCAGAACCACAAAGCAGGTAATTCGCCAAAGTTGCGGCGCGCTTTCAAGGCGAAGGGCTCGGTACGTGCGACTGTTGTCGATGCGAGGAAGCTCTTCCCTTGGGCCGTACTGGCACCAACCTACCGGTTCTCCCTGCGAGTAGACGAGGACTCCGTGCGAGCGCCCTTTCTCCACCAAATCGCGCTTTTCCCGCCGGTTCCTTTTCCCCCGCTCTGCTCGCGTGCGCAGCCATTCGTTCTTGGGCAACCTGTGAGGGCGGTGAAAATGCATGCACCAGCAATGATCCCAGCCGTTCTTCTGGAGGAACAGCCTCTCAAAATCGGGCCAAGTCTCCTTGGAGAGTTCCTTCGTCGTGTATGCCATATGTCGCAGGTAACGGGAGTCGAGGGTCACGGTCGGGACTCATCCGCCGACGGATGGCCAGGACCCCTCACCCGTCCCGCTCCGGCTGGTGCAAACGCCTGAGTGGGATACCCTCTCGCCAGGTGAGGGGGCTGTGGTCTAAGTGACCTGACACCTGGAACCCGACACCTGACACCTATTCGAGTTTCTTCCTGCCCACCGCGAACAGAGCCCCGGCCATCGCCAGGAAAAGGATCAAGCCAAATGCACTCGAGTTGGCGAGGCCGGGCCAATACTTGGTTCCGATTGCAACTTTTTGATCGACCTCGAACCCGACCAGGGCGGCCAGAATCAAGCCTCCGATGGAGCCGCCGGCGATGAGCCCGGCGGCAAACAACGCCCCGCTGGAGACTTCGCCTTCCTGTCGCTTGGTAATCTTCTGGAGCAGGCCGCTCACTACGCCTCCCATAAAGATGGGCGCGGTGGTGGCAATGGGCAGGTAAGAACCCACGGCGAAAGCCAGGGAGCGCACGCCGCAGAGTTCCATGACCACGACGATGAACACGCCCAGCAGCACCAGCCCCCAGGGCAGGCTGCGGCGCAAGATGCCGTTGATGACCGTACTCATCAACACCGCTTGGGGAGAGGGAAGGCGCTCTGAGCCGATGCCGACGCGCTCCTGGAAGTCTATCTGCCTGGTCGACGGATCATAGTAGTAACGGCCGTCGGGAATCGTGTGCGAGCCGATGACGTTGATCACCTGATAGCTCTTGCCGTTTCGCGAAGTCTCGCCTACCACGCGCATCTCCGCGCTTATCGCGACGTTCTGCAAAGAGAAAGGCTCGACCCGCGTATAGGCCCGGTTGAGCAGCACCAAAGTGAATCCGATCACCAGAACGGAGGTGAGCGCGCCGACGATCATGGCCGTTTCGGCGCGTTGGGGAGTGGCTCCGACCAGGAAGCCGGACTTGAGCGACTGTGAAGTGGCTCCCCCGACGGCGGCGGCGATGCAGACGATGCCGCCAATCGAGATCGCAACGGCAGGATACGAGCCGCCAGTCCAACCCGCGGCGACGAAGAGCAGCGCCGTCAGCATCAGTGTCGCAATGGTCATGCCGGAAATAGGATTGGCGGATGCTCCGATCAGTCCCACGATGCGCGCCGACACAGTTACGAATAGAAAACTAAAAACCACCACGAGTACGGAGGCGATCAGGTTACCGCTTACGCCCGGATTGATCCGGAAAGCCAGGACAGCCCAGACGATCACGATCATCGCCGCCGATCCGCCGAAAATCACGGTGCCGGGCAGCTCTCGCTCCGTGCGGATGGCTGCGACGCGCCCGGTTTCGCCCTGACCCTTTCGTAACTGCCCGAAGCTCGAGCGCAAGGCGCGCACAATGGTCGGCAGCGTGCGGCCCAAGGTGAACAGGCCGGCCGTTGCCACAGCACCGGCGCCGATGGGGCGGACATAGGCGCGCCAGATCGCGAAGGAATCCATATCACGGATAAGGATGGTGCCCGGGAAAATGGCGTGCTCGAGCCCGGCGCCGAAGAACTTGATCATGGGGATGGTGACCAACCAGGAGAGCACGCCTCCCGCGAATATCATTCCCGCCGTGCGAGGGCCGATGATGTAGCCCACGCCGAGGTACTCCGGCGTGATGTCGGCCGCCAAGGTGGCCCCGGTGAACCAACCCGGCTGGTAAATCGGGCGTGGCCGCCAGAACAACAAGGCTTCATTGAGAAACTTGTAAACAAGCCCCAGACCGAAGCCGGCAAAGACCTTTCCGGCGAAGCTGCCGCCCTTTTCGCCCGCGATGAGCACGTCCGCGCAGGCCGTGCCTTCGGGATATGTGAGCGTGCCGTGTTCCACCACATTCAACTGGTGTCGTAAGGGAATCATAAACAGGACGCCCAGCACGCTTCCCACAAGCGCCAGAAGCAGCACTCGAGGGATGTCCGAAACGCCGAGAGAATAGCCGAGGAAAATCAGCGCCGGCAGCGTGAAGACGACCCCGGCGGCGATGGACTCGCCTGCCGAGCCCGCGGTTTGCACGATGTTGTTCTCAAGAATCGTTGAACGCCCCAGCCACTTGAAGATGCTGATGGATAGCACCGCCACGGGAATCGAGGCGCTCACCGTCAGCCCGGCGCGCAGCGCCAGGTAAACAGTTACCGCCCCGAAAACGATTCCCAGCAGGGCCCCTAGGACAACCGCGCGCAAAGTGAATTCGGGGGGCTCCTGGTCAGCGGGCACGTAGGGACGAAACTCAGTAGGGTGGCTTTCTTGTAGGGGTTGAGTGGCCATAAATCTCCTCGGGTAGTAGGCTCTTCGCTCTCGTCCTGGTCTGAAATGGTGGATGAAAAAGCAAAACAGCTCATCCGTCGGCTGACGGACTAAGACGCAAAGGAGCACGAGGCGTGGGTTTTTGTTTGCGACCCTCGCATAGCTTCTGCCTGTGAGTGAAACTCAGTCTTCAATACGCAAACAGTCGCGCAACTTCAAAGGCCGGTTGTTGACGCCGTGTGTTGAGCGTTGACGGCCAAAAGCCTGTGTCACCCGCCGAGCCGCGCGCGAACCCGTTCGCTCACTTGCTTGCCGTCCGCGTTCTTGCCTGCCAACTTGGCCATCGCGGCCTTCATCACTTTGCCCATATCTTTGGCGCTCGTGGCGCCGGTCTCCTGGAGGGCGGATGTCACCGCGGCGTCGATCTCCTCCGCGCTGGCGCCCGCCGGCAAGTAAAGCTCGATGAT
>Ga0116102_1000476_pt1 | contig 15486 bp, 11 predicted proteins | sample June2015DPH_4_50_FD_89822 | JGI IMG/M metagenome (GOLD analysis project Ga0116102, IMG submission 89822) | Peatland microbial communities from SPRUCE experiment site at the Marcell Experimental Forest, Minnesota, USA - June2015DPH_4_40 | ecosystem: Environmental > Terrestrial > Soil > Wetlands >... | reverse complement strand
GTCGGCGAGGGATTCGAGGGCTTGAATGGGATCGTCGTTGCGCTGGGTGCGGAGATCGTAGGGAAGTTCGCGTCCGGAGAGATTGGGATCGCCGTGGCCGACGAGGACTAGATCTCCATTGAGGCGGCCGTAGCGGTCGAGAGTGCCGCTGGTTTCGACGGTGGTGCGGAACTTGTAGTCGGGACCGATCAGGGCCAGCGCGGCGGCAGTTGTGAAGAGCTTGGTGTTCGAAGCGGGCGTGAAGAGCTTGTCGGCGTTTTGCGAGTACAACGTTTCGCCCGTCGAGAGAGAAACTACTTCGATTCCCCAGAAGCCGCGGGCGAGATCGGGGGCGCTCAGCACACCGGCAACGCGATCCGGTAACGGCCGATCCTGTAACGGTCTGACGGGTGCGGCCAGCAGTGGCGCGACCAGCAGAAAGACGATGAGGAGCAGACGCGTGACTGATCGCCGGCGAGGCATTAACTGGATTGTAACACCCAGAAAAAATGGGTTCGTTCTAGAATAGCGGCAACATGCGGGCGGTTTTTCAGTGGAACGTGGGCGATCGAGTCCTGGAGTTGGGACGGCGCACTCTGATCATGGGCGTGGTGAATGTAACTCCCGATTCGTTCTCCGACGGGGGACTCTACATCGATGCCGAGAAGGCCGTGGTCCGCGCCGAGCAGTTACTGGACGAAGGCGCGACCATCATAGATGTGGGTGGGGAGTCGACGCGGCCAGGAGCGCCGGTGGCCGGCGGTGTCAAGGACGGTATCAAGGAAGATCCGGCGCGGGAGGACGCGGCGGCGAGGACGGGACCGCCGGTAGCCGAACCGCTCTCGGCAGAAGAGGAACGGAGGCGGGTGCTGCCGGTGATCCGGGATTTGAAGCGGCGACGGCCGAACGCGGTGGTAAGCGTCGATACCTACAAGGCGAGCGTGGCGCGGGCGGCGGTGGAGCTCGGGGCAGAGGTTGTGAACGATGTGAGTGGGTTCCGATGGGATCCGAAGATGGCGAAAACGCTGGCTGAACTCAAGGTGGGAGCGGTGCTGATGCACACCCGCGGGCGGCCGGAGGAGTGGCGGTCGCTGCCCCCGATAGGCGATCCGGTGCTGATGGTGAAGCGGGAGTTGCTACAGTGGGCCGAGGCGGCGACCCTGGCGGGGATCAAGCGCGATCACCTGGTGCTGGACCCGGGGTTTGGGTTCGGGAAGCGTTTCGAGGAGAATTATCCGCTGTTGGCGCACTTCGCCGAGCTGCAGAAGATGGGATTTCCGCTGCTGGCAGGAGTGTCGCGCAAGTCATTTATTGGGCGAATGCTGGCGCGCGATGGCAAGGATGCGGGCGTTGCCGAGAGGCTTTACGGGACGCTGGCTGCAGAAACAGCTTTGATCCTGAAAGGGGCGCACATCATTCGGACGCACGATGTGCGCTTTGCGGTGGAGGCGGCACGAGTGGCGGATGCGATCATCGCGAGTGGAGGATAGAGGATAAAAACGCAATGCTTTTCCGGGCTCAGGCCCTGGCGGCTTCGGCAAGAGGGACGGTGACTTTGAGCACTGGCAGCCGGATTTCAAATGCGGCTCCGCCTTCGGGGCGGTTGTAGCAGGTGATTTGTCCCTTGTGGTCCTGGATGACGCCGTAGGTGGCGCTGAGTCCGAGACCGGTGCCTTTACCGACCGGCTTGGTGGTGTAGAAAGGATCGAAGACGCGCTCGGGATCGCGCAGGCCGGGGCCGGAGTCGGCGAACTGGACGATCACTTCGTTGGCCTCGCGCCAGAGGGAGACCTGGAGACGCCCGCCGCCGATTTCCTGCAATGCGTCCACGGCGTTCTCGATGATTTGAAGAAAGGCCTGCAGGAGCTGGTTGGGGTTGCCGAGGACGCGAGGCAAGGGATCGTTGCTTTCCACGGTCAGGCTGATCCTCTTGTTTTCGAGCTTGATTCCTTCCATTTGAACTGCGCGCTGCAAGAGAGGCTTCAGTTCGAGAGGACTTTTTTCTCCCGGAGTCTGCTGGGCGAAGCTGAGCAGATCGCTGACGAGTTCGCGAGTGCGCCGCGCCTGCTGGCCGATTTTCTGCGCGTTGGAGAGTTGCTCGCGGCTGAGGTTGCTGCTGGCGGCCATGCGTTCGGAGCTGCTCAGAATGGCCGAGAGCGGGTACTCCAGTTCGCTGGCGGCGAGCGCGACCAGTTCTCCGAGCGAAGCCAGCTTGGCTTGTTGGATCACTCTTCCGTGCAGCCGCTGGAGATTGTCGAAACTCCTGCGCGAATGATTGAGCAGCTGCAGCAGCCTCTGGTCCAGCAGGTGTTGTTTGAGGAAAACGACAAAGGCCAGGAGGGCGACGCCGCCCATGGCCACCGCAAAACGGACCTGGCGTAGATAAGGCTGCTCGTGGCTCAGGAACAGTGCCCAATATCCCATGACGGGGAGAGAGAGCAGGGCGAGTTTCGTAAGTTGAGGAGCGACCGGGCGACTGGCACGACTGATCGAAGGCGTCATCTGGATATCGCAAAGGCTGCGCCGCCCGGCGACGGCGACCCAGAGGAACCCCAGCAGAGCGGCGAGGAATGGGAGGTCGTAGATTCCGCCAGTCTTGTAGGAGCCGCGCGCGATGGCGCCATTCATGGTTTCCGAAGAGAATGTGTAGAGAACACTGGCAAGACAAATGTTGCGATAGAGTTCGCGCCACGATCCGAAACTGGTGAAGAATGCCGATGCGGACACGGCAATCAGCATCACTCCTTCGACAAGATATAGGAGATCCCAGCGCAGGTTGTACACCGGGATATCGCTGACGATGTATTCCTCGGGGAAAACGAAGAAGGCGTAGACCACCACCCACCACACCAGCAGGATGAGAACATTCAGCGCGCTGGGTAACATCCCCTCGCGCTCATCGGCCTGATGGGGACGGATGGCTACGGCCGCCATGATGGGGACAACGTGCAGAAACAACACGACATCCCCGTAAAAGGGGTCGGGCAGCGGCTTGCAAACCACCACTTCAAACCACGCCCAGCATGCCTGGTTGAAACACCACATGGCCATGCCCGCCGTCATAAGACTCCAAAACAGGCGTGTATGCCCACGGCTGTCGAAGACGTTTCGGGCGGATACGATGAAGGCTGCCGTGATCACCAGAAGTGGGACCAGGTTCCCCATGGCCACGCGAAAGAAGGGGCTGGGGAACACTACCGGAGCCAGAGCAAAGGCCAGCAGTAGACCAACTCCGCAGAGGAGCGACGAGATGTGGCTCCGAGACACTGTTTTTCATCATATGACGTTCGCCACGAGATGTTTAGATCACGTGCTGGGTACCGGAGGTTACTGCGGTAACAGGTTTCGTATCAGGGCAAGCTCTTCCGCCTGCAGAGACGCGGCAAGCCGCGTCTCGACGGGGAAATGCTAGAATTGCCTGTCATGGCTTTCCCCGCTAACCGCCTGCGCCGTTTGCGGCGCACTGAAACGCTGCGTGCCCTGGTCCGCGAGACCCGGCTTACGCCCGAATCTCTGGTGTATCCGCTATTCATCTGCCCCGGAACGGGGCTCCGGAAAGAAGTGCGCTCGATGCCCGGCGTCTTCAACCTTTCGGTAGACGAGGCAGTGAAGGAAGTGCGTGAGACACGCGCGCTGGGAGTGTTGTCGATCATTTTGTTCGGGCTGCCGGAGAGAAAGGACGAAGTGGCCACGGGCGCCTGGGCGGAAGATGGCATCGTGCAGAGGGCGGCGCGCGCCATCAAGAGTGAGGTGCGAGACGTGCTGGTGATGGGCGATGTTTGCTTGTGCGAGTACATGTCGCATGGGCATTGCGGCATCGTGAAAGCGGGACCGCAATCGCTGGGCGCGGCCGCGGCGGCGCCACCGGCTACCGCGGAGTACGAGATCGTGAATGACGCGAGCCTGGTGTTGTTGGCGCGCACGTCGGTTTCGCTGGCGCGATCGGGCGTGGACATCATCGCGCCCTCGGACATGATGGACGGACGGGTCGGGGCGATTCGCGCTGCGCTCGACGAGGCTGGCTTCGAAAATACGCCGATTCTTTCCTATGCGGCGAAGTTCTCTTCCGGTTTCTATGGGCCGTTCCGCGAGGCGGCGGATTCAGCGCCCCAGTTCGGTGATCGCCGTTCCTACCAGATGGACCCGGCGAACGTTCGCGAGGCGATGCGGGAAATCGAGTTGGACATTGAAGAGGGCGCGGACATGATCATGGTGAAGCCGGCGATGCCGTACCTGGATGTGATTGCCGCGGCCCGGGACCGTTTCGACCTGCCGCTGGCGGCCTATCAGGTATCGGGTGAGTACGCGATGATCGAGGCCGCGGCCCGGAACCGGTGGATCGACCGGGAGCGGGTGATGATGGAATCGCTACTCTGCATCCGGCGCGCGGGGGCGAGCATCATTCTGACTTACTACGCCAAGGAAGCGGCGAAACTGCTGGCCTAGTCCGTCCAGGCAAGTCGTTCTGCGGTTCACCGCCTCAAGGCGAACCGGCAAGCCCACCGATCTTTCATGACATCGATATTTCACGACACTTAGTAGCAAGACTGTTGTAAAATCCGCCCAACCTGGAGTGGATCCGTGGCGCGCTACCTGGCTTTCTCGTCGACAGAATTGGTAAGAGCCTGCGCTGGCTCGAAAGACGAGAGGGCGTGGGCGGAGTTCATCCGGCGATTTCAGATGGTGATCGCCGCTGCGGTGCTGAGGACCGCCCGCCACTGGGGCGAACCGTCATGCTCGCAACTGGACGACCTGATCCAGGATACCTACCTGAAGCTCTGTGAGAACGATAGCCGTTTACTGCGGTCGTTCCAGCCACGGCACGAAGATTCCATTTATGGATTTTTGAAGGTGGTTGCGGCCAATGTCGTCCACGATCATTTCAAGTCTGCGCTGGCCGCAAAGCGGGGCGCAGGCCAAACGGAAGCGATCATGGAACCAGTCCAAATGGACCCGAAAACGTCCGGCACCGACGGCTTTGATGCTGTGAGCCAGCGTCTTCAGCTCGAGCAGGTCGAAAAGATCCTGAGACAGGTTACGGCCGGGAAGGATCAGGAAAAAAAGCGCACGATTTTTTGGCTTCGCCACCGGCAAGGACTTACCGCCAGCGAGATCGCAGCCATCCCATCGATCGGATTGACCACAGAGGGGGTGGAAAGCGTGCTCATGCGCCTGGCGGCTATGATTCGCGGTCACGTCATAAGTTCGAGCCCTCACCGCGAAGTGAAGGTTTTGAATCGGCAAAATCGTTCTAAGAGATTAGGGAGTTAGTTTTGGAAGAGAATCCCAACGGGCATATCGGAACGGCGGAACTGGCGAAACTACTTGAGGAGTCTCGTCGGCATTCGGATTCCGTGCTGGACGCGCTCTATGCGCACCCCCATCTTGCTGCCTGTCCGACTTGTCGGGAGCAATTTGAGGAACTGGCGTTGCTGGATCGCCAACTGAAGAGCATGAGACCGGCTAAGTCTGCGCTGCGCCAGGGCGGTTGTCCGGGCCCGGCGGTGTGGCGTGCGATTGCCGGCGGGATGACAGCAGCCGACCAGACGCTTGCCTACATCGAACATGCTAGCCGCTGTGATCATTGTGGTCCGTTGCTGCGCGGAGCGGTAGCCGAATTGAGCGATCTGAACGGGGAGTTGACCGAATCGGAGCGGAAGCAGATCGCGACCCTCGAGAGCGCGAGCGCGGAGTGGCAGCGGAAACTGGCCCAGCGCATCACCGGGACACCGCATTCGGAGCCGGATCGGGCATCTGCACCGCGGTGGCAGCGGTGGCTGGCCGTGCCACGTCTGGCATTGGCGGGAGCATCTCTTCTAGCCGTGGTTGGCGTGGGATCGTGGGTTGTAGTCCATCGGAACCAGCCAGCCGCCGCCGAACGGCTCCTCGCCCGCGCTTACACCGAGAAGCGCACTCTGGAACTCAGGATCGCAGGCGCCGACTTTGCGCCTCTGCGCGTGTCGCGCGGACCGGCAGCCTCCTTTACCAGCCGTCCGGCGGCGCTGTTAAGAGCCGAAGCCCTAATTGCCAGCCAACTGGAGCTCCATCACTCCGATCCCTCCTGGCTTCAGGCCAAAGCACAGGCGGACGTCCTCGAAGGCAAGTACGACGCGGCCGTGGAAGCTTTGCGCCGCGCCTTGGAGCTAGAGCCGCATTCGCCAGAGCTCCTGACCGATCTCGCCACCGCTTACTTCCAGCGCGCCCAGCAGGAAGACCGCAAGGAAGATTTCGGCGCTGCTTTCGAGTACCTATGCCAGGCCTTGAAGCTGCAGCCCGACGATCCGGTTGCGCTCTTTAATCGCGCCATTGTCGCGGAACATCAGTTCCTTTATCGACAGGCGCTCGATGACTGGGAGCACTACCTTCGAGTTGATCCGGGCTCGCAGTGGAGTGAAGAAGCCCGCAACCGGGCCGACGCCGTGCGCGAAAAGTTGAAAGAGCATGGCAGCAACGCGACGCCCCTGCTGTCTCCTGCCCAGGTGGCTGCCATGGCCAGCAGCGCCAGCCTCGGTTCCGAAGTCGACCAGCGTATCGAGGAATATCTGCACGAAGCAGTGCGCTCCTGGTTGCCCCAGGCTTTTCCCGAAACGATGGCCAACGCCGATCCGAACGCCTCGCAGGCGCTTTTTTTTTTAGCGGACCTGACGAGCCAGCAACACGGCGACCGGTGGCTGGCTGATCTTCTGCGCGGTTCGTCGGCGCCACATTTTCCGCAAGCGGCAACCGCGCTCGCCCGCGCCGTCAAAGCCAATGACGCCGGCGAGTATGGCGTCTCCCGCGAACAGGCTGATCTTGCCGAACAATTATTTCGTGCTTCGGGCAACATGGCGGGCATGCTGCGCGCGCAGTTCGAGCAGACTTTCGCGGCGCAGATCGAGCGGCACAGCGAACAGTGTCGGCGAAAAGCGACGGCCGCGCTGACGGAATCGGAGAGATACCCTTACCCTTGGTTGCAGATTCAGCTTGGCCTGGAGAAGGGCGTCTGTTCGCTCCTGATGGGCGATCTCGGCACGAACGAAAGGGCGGCGCAGGGTGCGATGAACCAGGCACAGAGGAGCGGGTACGGAGCCCTCTATCTGCGGGCTCTGGGATTTGTTGCTGGGTACAAGTTCGACACCGGCGATTCGTCCGGTGGCTGGAAACTCGCCAACACAGGATTGGAACGCTGCTGGTCGGGGCGGTTTCCCGCCATGCGGGGCTACAACCTGTACTACGAAGTGGCTTACGCCGCCGAGGCTGCAGGTCAGTCAAATCTGCAGTTGGCAATGTGGCGTGAAGCCGTGGCCATGATCGATGCCAACGAAGAGCTGCTGTTACGCGCCGAAGCCCATAGCATCATGGCCAAAGCGGCCATCGCGGCCCGTCAACCCGAGGTGGCCGAACACCAGTACGGGGAAGCCGCCCGGCTCTATGCTCTTGCCCCGCAGACCGAGGCCATTCGGTCCGACCGCATCGAGACCGAGATCAGGACCGCTCAGTTGGAGGCGCGTCAAAGTGCGTTCGATGCGGCGTTGGCCCGTTTGACCCGCGTCCAGGGTGAAGTCCAGCAACTTTCCAATAATTTTCTCGCGCAGATTTTTTATTCCACATTGGGCGAAGTGCAGCTCCGCAGTCATCATGAAGCGGAGGCCGAGCAGGCTTTCCGACCGGCGCTGGCCCTGGCGGAGCAGAACCTGGTATCAATCCGCTCCGAAGCGGAACGGATCGGCTGGAGCAAGAATACGGCCGCCGTGTACCTCGGTCTCGCCGAAGCCGAACTGGCGCAGGGCCGTTCGCAGGAAGCGCTCGAGATGTATGAGTGGTACCTGGGTGCGCCCCAACGGGTGGCTACGGATTCCCGCCCGCACCGATCTCTGACCAACCCGCCGATGCCGGATCCGTCGCGGCTGGCGTCCCGCCTTCCGCTCCTGGCAAAAGAGACGGTGCTCGCCTATGCCGCACTCCCCGACGGCCTGGCGATCTGGGTCTATGACGACCGCGGTATGAACGCGCGCTGGATCCCGAAACCGACCGAGGGCCCGCAAGAGTTAGCGGAAAGGTTTCACGACTTGTCTTCCGATCCGAAGTCAGCGCTGAGCGCCTTGCGCCGCGACGCTCGCGGCCTGTATGGGGTGCTCATCGCTCCGGTGGAACAACACCTCGCGCCGGGACGCACGCTGGTGATAGAGGCGGAGGGGTGGCTGGCCAGCGTGCCCTTCGAAGCGCTGCTTGATTCGCGCGATTCCTATCTAATCGAACGTGCATCCATTGTTCATTCGCTGGGTCAGGATTCGCAGGCGCGGCTGCGCAGCGACACCGGCATTTCGGCAGACTTGCCGGCCGTGGCGGTGGGCAGCACCGCTTCATCGCCGGCGGATGGACTCATTCCTCTGCCCGATGTGGCCGCGGAAGCGGACACCGTCGCCCGCGGCTTTCATTCCGCGCGTGTGCTCAAAGGCGGAGAAGCCACCCTTAGCGCGGTCCGGAGTGAACTGCCCGGGGCCGCAGTTTTCCACTTTGCCGGACATTCGCTCGCCGCTCCCGAAGGGACGGGATTGATGCTGGAAGGCAAAAGCGAAGAAGGGCAAGCCAGCACCCCCCACCTGTTGGACGCAGCCGTTGTGCGGCAGCTTCACCTGCAAGGCTTGCAGTTGGCGGTGCTTTCGGCCTGCAGCACTGCATCCGGCAGTGGCGGCTCAGGCGGATTCAACAGCGTTACGGATGCCCTTCTGCGTGCGGGTGTGCCCCACGTGGTCGCGAGCCGGTGGGCAGTGGACTCCGCCGAAACCCGGGGATTCGTAGAGGACTTTTATCACAATGCCCTGTCTGGCCAGACCGTATCCGATGCCATCCGCCTGACCTCGCAGAAAATGTTGTTGAACCCGAGCACGGCTCATCCGTACTACTGGGCGGCGTTTGCAGCGTACGGACGGCCCTAATCCCCAAAACAGGAGGCCCTGATGCGAACCCAACTCTACTCGACCAGCAAACTGGCTGCGCTGGCCAGTGCTGTCCTGGCTACGTTCTTCCTTATCGCGTGTCAACAATCCCAACAACAACCAGCTCCAGCCGCGGTTGAGTCCAAGGCTGCCAGCACCGAGAAAGTTTTCGTAGTCTTTGAAGGTCCGTGGGCCATCGTTGCTGACCCGAAGGACGCCAACAGTGTCTTGGCCATCGCGCCGAAGACGAAACTCCACCGCGATCTTTACGTGGCCGCCTCCAATTACTCGACGCTGGCGGCGGGAACTTACGATGTTTCCGTCCCGACCCATGGTCCGGCTACTTCGGGGGCGCTCGATCCGAGCTTTGCTCAAGCGAAGATCGACGCCAAGAGCTTGCAACGCGCGCTCGATGACAAGTCGGGGCGCTACGTCATTCGCCTGCCCAAGCCCGAAGCGTACGTGGCCGCGACCCGGTACCGCAGCCGCGTCGGCCCCAAGTATCCGCCGGATGCGTCGACAGAACAAGACTATGCGACGGCTGTCTCTATGCGCTATAGCGTCTCAAGCCTGACCGGATTTTCTTTGGCGGGCACTCCGGATACCGGCGCTTTCAACCCGCTGCTTCTCCAGGTCGACACCCCAACCATTCGCTTTGCGATTGAGCCAGCTCAACTCGACGATCCGAAGGACATGTGCAACACACACTCCCGGGAGGCTTTGCGCGATACGGTGAAGTTCCTGGGTTTGACTTTGTATGTGGATTTCCCGAACGACTCGGCAGACTGCCACAAGACCGATCCGCAGATTCCCCGCTCGACCAAAGCGGAGGCAGGTCCGAGCTTTCCGTTGGATCGGCTGGCTGCACTCTTGTTTGAGGGGCTGGCGGACTCGCAGACCGCGAGGGTAGCTAACAGAAAGATCACGCCGAGCCGCCCGGAAATCCTCGCAACTATTGTTGGGGCGGAACCAGTCGCGCACTACCTCACCGCTGCCATGTATTTCTTTCGTGCAGCGATGGGCGACTGCAGGGCGCCGGTTTTGTTCCTTACGACCACTCCCTGAGGCCTTTCGCTTTTCGGCCTGCAGCCGGCGATGCGCTGATTCGAGGCGGAAATGGAACCACCTATTTTCCGCCTCGTCCGCTTTGTAATAAGTTCCCCGCACACCTCGCGGAAAGTAAGTCGACCCCGCACGCGGAGAACTTTTTACTCCTGGCTGGCGCTCGCCGCCTGGATCTATCCAATCCCTGTTCAGCCGCTTCAGACAATCCCTAGTTGACATCAATGGCTATAATGAGAACAAGGCTATATAGCCCAACATGGATGTAGCCGCATTTGGCCCTAAGTTATTTGAAATCTAGGTTTTGCACGACCTAGTAGGTCGTAACTCTTTGATTCCAAAGACCCGGCTTCTGCGTCCCCTCAAAAATAGCCCGTAACTCCAATGTTGTCTAGATCTTGCGGATAAACCACCTGGAATCTATATTTTCCGATAGGGTCCCGAGCTGCCAGACTCTCCACCGACGAAAAGGCTACAATAGCCGCGTGAACGCCCCCGTTCCGACGAAGCCGGTAGCTGACAACGAGCATCATGACAACAAGCATCAGCACCGCCATTCCATCTACGCCGCCGAAGCCACCGGATTGCTTCTCATGGCGGTTCTGCTGCTCGTTCTGACCATCATCCGCTATTGGCGGTACATCCCTTGGAGCGCGCGCTGAAGTTGACGAAGTTGACGGATCGCGAGCCGCTGGTCGTAGTCGTGCTTGGTCCCACGGCGAGCGGGAAGACAGCTCTGGCGCTGGCGATCGCCCGTCGCTTCCGCGGTGAAATCGTCAACTGCGACTCGGTTGCGATGTACCGCGAATTTGAAGTCGGCACAGCGAAGCCCAGTGCGGCGGAGCGCGCGGAAGTTCCGCATCACCTGCTGGATTGCGTGGATCCGCTCGCCGACGTTAGCGCGGGAGAATATGCGCGCCAGGCGCGGCAGATTCTACGCGAGATAGTTTCGCGCGAGACAGCTCCAAGCGAAAGCGAGCAGCGCAGACGCTTGCCCATCGTCAGCGGAGGAACCGGACTCTATCTTCGCGCTCTCGTCGAAGGACTTTTTCCTGGCCCGCAGCGGTCCGAAGAGCTACGCAACAAACTGCGCGATCGCGCGGAGAAGCATGGGACCGAGCACTTGCATCGTATTCTGCGGCGGCTCGACTCCTCGGCAGCGAACCGCATTCACGCCAATGACCTTCCCAAGGTGATCCGGGCAATCGAGGTGTGCATGGCCTCGCGCCGGCCCATGACCGAACTTTGGCGGCAGGGACGCGAACCGCTGCACGGCTTTCGCATTCTGCGTCTCGGACTCAATCCCGAGCGCGAAGCTCTTTATGCGCGCATCAACCAGCGGGCCGTGAAGATGTTTGCCGAAGGACTAATCGCCGAGACGGAACGGCTTCTCGAAAAATATGGCGGACAAGCGCGCCCGCTCACGTCGCTGGGATACAAACAGGCGGTGCAGTTTTTGCGCGGCGAAGTAGATCGGGAATCGGCGCTCGCTGCGGCGCAGCAAGCGCATCGCAACTATGCCAAGCGCCAGATCACCTGGTTCCGGCGAGAACCGGATGTGCATTGGCTGGCCGGGTTTGGCGATGACCCCGCCATCCAGGCGGAAGGCATTGCCACCATCGAACAGCAAGTTTGAGAGAGTTCGTGGGCGATTACTCAACTGCGAAGTGGCCATTACTCGTTCCTGCGATGGCTGGAGGACGTCCCCGTCCGTTTTTGCTATTGTCAATTGCATGCTCCGACATCTGCTGCCGATCACGCTCGTGCTAGCTGCGGCGCTTTGCTTTGCTAAAGACAAGAGCAAAGACCGCTTTCTGCAGCCCGGTCCCATCCATGTCGACAAAGCCGGACAGAAGTGGATCGAAAAGACCTTGCGCAAGATGTCGCCCGAAGAAAAAGTCGGCCAACTCTTCGCGATTTCCGTGAAGGTGCAATTCCTGAATGACACCGACCCCATCTATATTCAGCTGCGCGACAACGTCCGCAACTATCACATCGGATCGTTGGTCATGACCGTTCCGGTGGATGGCCCCTTCCTGCTCAAGAACCAGCCCTATGTTGCCGCCGAGCTGCTCAACCGGCTGCAAAGGTCATCGAAGCTGCCCCTGATTGTCGCGGCAGACTTCGAGCGCGGCGTGTCCATGCGACTGAATGGCACCACCGTCTTTCCCCATGCGATGGCTTTTGGAGCCACCGGCAAAACGGAAAATGCCGAAGCCTTTGGACGCATCACCGCGCTGGAGGCGCGGGCCATCGGAGTGCACTGGAATTTCTTCCCCGATGCTGACGTAAATTCCAATCCCGCGAATCCCATCATCAACACGCGCTCTTTCGGAGGAGACCCGAAGCAGGTGGGCGATTTCGTGGCGGCGTACATAAACGGCGCTCACGAAGGCGGCATGTTGACCACAGCTAAACACTTTCCCGGACACGGCGACACCGCTACCGATTCTCATCTTGGCCTCGCTCAAGTCACTGGCGACCGGGCGCGGCTCGAGGCGGTTGAGCTGCCGCCGTTCCGGCGCGCCATCGAGGCGGGCGTGGATGCCGTGATGGTGGCGCACGTAACCGTTCCCGCTCTTGATCCCGAGCCCAACCGGGTGGCCACAACTTCAAAGGCGATTGTGACTGGACTCCTCAAAGAAGACATGGGATTCAAAGGAATCGTCGTGACCGACGCGCTCGACATGGCGGGGTTGACGCGCCAGTACGCGAAGGATATCGGGCGCGCAGCGGTCGAATCGTTCAAAGCCGGCAATGACATGCTGGTCATTCCAGCCGATCTCGATGCCAGCTACCGCTCGATGCTGCAAGCGGTGCAGAGCAGCGAAATCAGCCGTCCGCGGCTCGATCAATCGGTACGTAAGATCCTGGAATTAAAGGCATCTCTCGGTTTGAACAAGGCGCGGCTGGTGGACCCCGGTCAACTCTCCAGCCAGATTGCAAAACCGGAGAATCTGGCCGTTGGCCAGCGCATAGCCGACGAAGCCATTACACTCGTCCGCGACAACGGCAAGGTGATCCCGCTGCAGGCTTTTGGAACTCCGCGGGCCGGGCTTCCGTATCAATCAGTAGCAGAGGCGAGCAACCGCCTGGTCGCGGTGATTTTTTCCGACGACCTGCGCACCGACTCCGGACGTATGTTCGAACGCCAAATTCTAGCCCGTGTGCCTGACGCCCGCGTGATCTACGTCGATGCTCGCTCGGCCGCCGGCATGAAGCCACCCGTTGTCGAAGCGGTGGAAGCGGCGGAGCGCGTGATCGCTGCGGTGTATGTGATTCCGACCGCGGGCAAGGCCATGCGTGCTGCCGGAGGAGGTCTGACGAATACGGTTGCCATGGACGACGCCACGGGTTCCTTACTCACCGCGATCCTCGATCGCGCCGCCAGTCGCACCATCGTACTCGCCATGGGCAATCCCTATGTGGTGCAGGATTTCCCCGCTATCCAAAATTATGTGTGCGCGTTTTCCAATGCAACCGTTTCGGAAGCCGCTGCCGTAAAGGCGATCTTCGGCGAGATCCCGATCGGCGGTCATCTGCCCGTTACGATTCCGGGCGTCGCGTCCCGAGGCGAAGGTCTCGAACGCCCCGCCCAACCCAGCTCAGGAGGTTCCTCCCATGTTCAACCGAAAAATGTTCAGCCGTAGCGTGATCGCAAGACTTTCCCTCGGTGCGTTGTTTGCCGCCCTCTGTGTGCTTCCCGCTTGCAGCATCAATGCGAACGACAAGCACAGTAGCAAGGATGGCGAGACGCACGTTGACATCAAGTCTCCCGTGGGTGATTTGCACGTCAGCGAGCAAGCCGATATCCGCGACGCTGGCCTGACGCTCTATCCTGGCTCCAAGCCCGCTCCGAAAGACAACAGCGACGACAAGAAGAGCGCCAATGTAAACCTTTCGCTACCGGGATTCTCGTTGAAAGTGGTGGCTGCGGAGTTCACCTCCGACGATGCTCCCGACAAGGTCATCGCCTACTACGACAAAGAGCTTCAGAAATATGGCAAGACGATCCAGTGCCACGGCGGCTGGAGCGGCGGCGTAAATACCTCACCCGGCAAGAATGAAGTCTCCAAGCCCGTCTCATGTAAGGACAGCGGCACCGGAGACTCGGTGGAGTTGAAGGTTGGAACCGAGGGGAACCAGCATGTCGTCGCCGTTGAACCCAACAGCCACGGAACCCGCTTTGCCCTGGTTTATGTGCGCATGCACACTGGTTCGGACGACACCATCTGATCGGGGCATTGAGTCATTGGGTCATTGAGTCATCGGATCATTGGGTGATCGGGTAGGGAAAGACGATCCAATGACTCAATGATCCGATGGCCCGATGATCCGATCCCTCGATACCTTGCTCTCCGCTTCGTTCTGCGCTAGCTTCAAAGACGTGGAGCACCCTTGCCAACAGTGTGGAACCACGGTCGAGGACGGTCGGCCGTTTTGTCCGCAATGCCGCGCTCCTCAAATCCACGTGCAGGTTGCGGTGCCGGATGATGGAGTTGCCGCTGGCCTGAATCCCGCGCCGGACGAGCTTTCTCCGGAGATCCTTCAAGCCGGGCATTCCGATCGCCCAAGCATGATGGCCGGAAGCACGATGGACAGGGGCACCGCCGTTCGTGCCGCGCTCAAGGCCGGCGTGCTCGGCGTGTTCATCGGAATGATCCCCTTTCTCGGCATCGTGCTGACCGGGGCACTGGCTGTCTATTTCTACCGCCGCGAAAACGGAGCAACACTTCTTGCCGCTCTCGGGTCGCGTCTTGGAGGAGCAGCGGGAGTCGTCGCCTTCGCCATCAACGCTCTGTTGATTACCATCCGGATTTTCGTTTTCCACGCCCAGCAGGAATACACCGATGAAATCCTGAAATTCGCTCAAAAGTTCGGGGCAAACGTGGCGGACCCCGACATTCAAGCCAGCATCCACAACCTGTTCACTCCGTCGGGGCTGGCGATCACCTTCTTTTTTGGAATGATTTTTACCGTGGTGCTCGCCTCCGTTGGCGGCGCGCTGGCCTCGCTGTTTCTGCGGCCCCGCAACACCCGCGTGTAATTTCAATCACAAGCGACGGGGGGGTTCAGGGGTGGTGGTGCAAAATTCATCAACCACTAAGGACACGAAGGTAAGGGTGAATCCCGTTAGGGTTTCCTTCGTGCTCCTTTGTGTCCTTGGTGGTTATTGGTTCTGCCCTTGCTCTCATCTTTCCGCACGCGTATGATGCAGCGTTTATGAATTCACGCGTGCCAGGTCGTCCCGTCGGGATCCCTCAGAAAGCGCAACTCATGTCGGCGTCGGAGGTGGAGCGCACCTTGATCCGGCTGGCGCACGAGATTCTAGAGAAGAATAATGGTGTCGAAGATCTGGCGCTGGTCGGCATCCGGCGCCGTGGCGTTCCGCTGGCGGAGCGGCTGGCGAAAATTATTCAGCGCATCGAAAAGAAACCGGTGCTGCTCGGCACGCTCGACATTACCCTCTATCGCGACGATCTTTCCACCCTCGACTCCAAGCCCGTGGTGCAGAAAACCGAGATGG
>Ga0116102_1000470_pt1 | contig 15639 bp, 16 predicted proteins | sample June2015DPH_4_50_FD_89822 | JGI IMG/M metagenome (GOLD analysis project Ga0116102, IMG submission 89822) | Peatland microbial communities from SPRUCE experiment site at the Marcell Experimental Forest, Minnesota, USA - June2015DPH_4_40 | ecosystem: Environmental > Terrestrial > Soil > Wetlands >... | reverse complement strand
GCGTTCGAAGTTGGCGACCGAAAGCACTCCCTGGGAGCCATCGGAGAAGGTGATCGGCACCCCACACCAAGTGCGGACGGGAGGGGTCCCGGCCGCCAAGGACGAAGGATACCTGGCCCATTGCCAATTCTCCCGTATCAGGAGCGGGGCGCGGGTCTCCGCCACTGCTTTTTCCAGCCTGCTCGCCTCCCTGCCTGCCGCCGGCCCTGTATCGCCGCAGTGCTCGAACGGCACGACAATTTCCAGCGGCCCCGTAGGCGAGTTCTGCATGGCAAGCGCGAAATCACACCCTGGCAGCAGATCCTTCATGTTTTGCCGCAGGGTTGCCACCTGTCCGTGAAAATCGAAAACCTCGCGCATCGCCCTGCCCGCTAGATCAAGGGTCTGCAGGTACTTGTTGTGCCGCTCTCTTTCCCGGACCAACGACCAATTATCCAAGGCTGCGTTTATCTGATTGCCGATGACCACGGCCAGGTGCCGTTCCTCAGGTTTAGAGACCTGCCGCATGCGCCGGCCTGCCACCAGCGTTCCGTGGATGCCCCTTTCCGTTGCCAAACCAAGGATGAGCAACGATTTCCATCCTTCCTTCTTCAGGATGGCCACGAACTCTCGAAATTGAGGGCCGAAAGAACCTCCCTCCAGCCCCTCCGCCCCCAAATCGGCAACAGCCAGCAAGTTCCCCCATCGGTTGGAAGCGAAGGCAAGATACGCTCGCATGGCCTCGCGCGACAGTTCTTCCAACCCGGGCGCCGACAGGCCACAAGCACTGATTTGGCTCAATCCGGCTCCCGCTTCGCCCTGCAAGAGTATAAACCCGTGCTTTGCACCAAAGGCTCTCAGCGTTCCGGCAAGAGCGTCCTCCACGATTTTCTTAAGATCGTTGCATTCGTCGAGGTCTTGGCTAAAGGTCTGGAGGCCGGAAAACAAACTCACCAGGGATTTGCGCTGCGCCGCGCTCCTTCGTGCCTTTAATCTGACGCCAGCGACTAATCCCGCAAGAAAAACTGGTAGAAGTGACAGCAAGGGCAGGTGCCGAAGCAGTTGGGAGACAATGATATCCATCACGTCCATGACCGGTTGCCTGCCGCTGATCGGGCGATTATCGCCAGCACGATGCGGCCTTTCGCGATTCAGGTTGGGGTCAAGCTACTTGGGGACCCGTCCCACTCCAGCCACAAGCTGTACGGTCCCCGAGGAAGCCACGTCCCCGTTCCAGACTCGCTCTGATGACGACTGCTGCCAGCAAGGTTATTGACGCCATGAGAACCCAATCAAGCAACGCCATCTCTTCCTCCCCTCGCTGTGATGGCACTGTCAGTTCCAGCCTTCCGATCTTCTGCTGTCAGCAGCCTGAATTCTATTCATCGGGGGACCAGCATTCAACGGTACTCTGGTTAGGGTACTAAAGTAATCCTTTAGAACTGCCGTTTCGGGCTCCTTCTCGCACCCTCAAGATGCTTGCGCTGCCTCGGCTCGTCGCCAGGAATGCACTGCGGATTCCGTCCGTACGCTGTGCCGTGATTCAGGGACAATCGTCGTGGGCGACGCCGGAGGGCTGCGCCTATGCGTCTGTTATCAGTCGGACTGGAACTCGATCATGGAGACTCCAGCTCGGTACTTCAGTGCTATTGTGCCGGGGTTTTGCTGGTGTATCGTGTTTACGCGTAAGCTAGTTGAAGGTGTAGGTTGTTGTGCGACAAGGTCGTCATCGTAAGACGTTCGGCTCAGCCCCCCCGGCGACGGTGCTTTGCCCCGCTCGGGCTACTGCTGAGCAGCCCACTTTCTTTGGCCCTCAAATCGGATATCTCCACTGACGTGTTCAGCGGAATGATCTACCACCACCCCGAGACCCGTACCTTGGCTGAAGGTCTCAGCTCAACGAGCCGCCCTGACGTGGAGGTACACTATGTCTCCGAATCCGGAACGCCGTCGCCACTCCCGATCTAAATCCTTCCCAGGTCAGCGAGACCTCACAATCATCTACGAGACGGGCAGCGGTCGTAATATTATGATGGCGGCCAAGCTCCTCGATTTCAGCGAGGACGGCATGGGCGTCGAGATCGAGAGCCCATTGGCGGAGGGATCGCTCGTGGAGATTGTCGGCGACATTCAACGTCCCGGCGGTCGCCGACCGCTGGAAGGGGAGGGCTTCGTGCGTTGGTGCCGGGCGGCCGGAAACGGGAGGTTTGTGGCAGGTCTGTACCTCCGCGAGGAAACCTCTCAGACAGTTCCGGATTACTACGAGTTCCTCCAAATCAGCCCCAATGCCGAGCCCGCCACAATCTCTCGCGTTTATCGATTCCTGGCGAGCCGCTTCCATCCGGACATCCCCGGGACCGGGGATGCTGAAAAGTTCGTTCTGTTGAAGCAAGCCTGCGACGTACTGTCGGATCCAGAACGCCGCGCCGGATACGATGCGACCTATAAAAAGCAGGCACCTGAGCCTGTTCCCTTGTCGAATACGGTTGACTTCATGAACAGCAGCGACGACGAGTCGAACAGGCGGGTGGCGGTGCTGGCGCTGCTCTATATTCAGCGCCGCATCAAACCCTTCACCTCGCAAGTTCCACTTGCCGAGGTGGAACGCCGCATGGGGTTTCCCCGCGATTATTTGGACTTCACGATGTGGTATCTCAAGAGCAAAGAATACATCACCATCGCGGACAACTCGGATTTCACCATCACGGCGCAAGGCGTGGACGTGGTGGAATCGAACCGAGAGAAGATCCCGCTTCTGAATAGATTGCTGAGTGATCGCTCGGAAAGTTCCTCCACCACAGAAGGGGTGTTAGAGAGCAAGCCCTTAATCATGGTCTGTAAGACAGTCCTTGGGCTCCCGGCCAATGGCGAATCTAAGTTCGAGGTGATCCACGCAGACCGGGATGGTGAGGTTTGATCGATCGCATATCAAGATAGCATCATTCTTCAATGAGCGAAGGGGGCGTGAAAAAGAATGGGAGCCGGCGGGCGCGAGGTCAGAATAGTGGTGGAAAAGCGTTCAGCCTAATCGGGGGATACGATGCGCATTATTGTGGTTGAGGATGAGGAGCCGGTCGCCAACTTTGTAAAGCAAAGTCTGGAATCGGATCAATATGCGGTGGATGTGGCCTACGACGGCGAGCAGGCCCAGTCGTTCGTTGATGAGGCTGACTTCGACTTGGTGATTCTGGATTTGCTCCTTCCCAAGGTTGATGGGTTCGAAGTGCTGAATCACATACGGGCTCAAAGTGCCTCCCTTCCAGTCCTCATTGTTTCCGGTCAGGCAGACGTCGAGGACCGCGTGAAAGGGCTGGACCTGGGGGCCAGCGATTACCTGGCGAAACCGTTCTCGTTTAGCGAGCTTTTCGCACGCGTGCGGGCCTTGTTGAGGCGGTCTCTTGATTCGCCGGGTACCGTCCTGCAAGTGGAGGAGTACCGGCGCCGGTTCGAGCAGATGAAGCCGCTCTTGGGCCTGCCTCCCACCTTCGGTTTCTTAGTTGAAGCCGATGGACCCTATCCGAGGGGCCATTCTCAGGCGGTTTCCTGGCTGGCGATGCAGATCGCGAGGCGGGTGGGATTATCCCAGGGAGAAATCGAGGAAATCCGTCTGCCAGGACTCCTTCACGATATCGGCAAGCTCCACGTGCCATTGCACATACTCGACAAGCCCGAATCCCTGACCGCGGAAGAGTTCGAGACGATGAAGAGTCATGCGGCTATGGGAGAGAGAATGTTGGCACCTTTCAAAGTGAAAGGTATCGGGTGCATCGTGGGTCACCACCACGAACGATACGACGGCAAGGGTTACCCAGACGGGCTGGCTGGGGACAGGATTCCACTGGGAGCGCGAATCGTGGCTGTGGCTGAGTGTTTCCACAAAATGGTTTCCGAACTGCCTTACACGAGTGCCCGCACTTTCGAGGGTGCCCTTGCCGAATTACGGCGTTGTTCCGGCACGCAGTTCGACCCCAGGATCGTAAAGGCCTTCCTCGACTGGCTCCAGATCTGCGGTGATCCCCGCGAGCAACAGTGAGAGCGGGATCGTGCCGTTCGGTGAAATCGACCAGGCTTGTCTCCCACGATGGAGCCGAGTTGAGTCGGTTAAGCTGAATCAACCCTGGTCCGGAAGAAAGCAGCGGGAAATGTTTATTGTCATATTGAACGACCCGGAGGCCCGTTGGTAATTACACCGTGCCGCGCTTGACGCCCGCCTCGAATCAGCGCGGCACGGGACCTCGTGGGCCGCTTGGCCCGGCTCATGGCAAGCTAACCCGGAAAGCCGTGACAGGAAGGAGCCAGTATGCTGAATGAAAGTTTTGGTATATCCGCTAGAAGAAGCGAAAGGGTGTTGCTGAGAATCCCCATACGGGTTGCGGGCAACGATACCCATGGCAATGCATTCGACGAGACTACCTATACGCTGGTAGTAAATCGGTCCGGAGCGCTGATCGCCGTCGCGCACCTGCTACACCCGGGCGCCGTGATCAAAATTACAAACATCAAAAGCCAAATCTCTTATTCCTTCGTAGTCGTTATGCGAGCCGCGGGGTCATTGAGCGGTACTCCCGAATGGGGCGTGAAGTGCCTGGAGCCGGAGAAGGAAATCTGGGGTGTTCACTTTCCGGACAGATCGGAAGAACCTGAGGAAGCAGGTCTCACTCATGTCTTGCTGGAGTGCCGGGAGTGCTCTTCCCGGGAGATGGCGGCGCTCACGGTGGAACAGTATCGCAAGTTAGAGGCGCAGTCGCGCTTACCGCGCCTCTGTCCAAAATGCGGGGTCATCAGGGATTGGAAATTCGTGGTCACCGAAGTTGGACTTGGAGGAATCTCGCCGAGCCTGCCGGTCCCGTCAGCTTCTGGGTTGACTTCACGGGACGAAGCCGACAGACGGCGAGATCAGACCTTGGCGGTAAAGCTACCGCTGGAAATCAGGCGACCGGATGGGTCCCAGGAGACCACCAGGACGGAGAACATTTCCGAAACTAGTCTCTGCTTTGCGTGCGACCTCGAAATGCAAATCGGAGACAGGGTGTATATGACTCTGGGATTGGATCCCCCTGGAGAAAAACGCGATATTCCCGCGCGCATCATGCGGCGAACTCCCGCACAGGGCAAGGGAAGGGCATACTATGGGGCAATGCTGGAAAACGCGAATGACGCCGCGGCGGGCAGTTATCGCTCCTTGGTTTTCGCCGAAGCCCGACAGGTGCAATCCTGAATTCTTGTCCTAATCTTCTCCGCGCTCCCTGCTCCGACTGGCTTCTGCCTCTCAATTGCTGCCTGCAATCCGAATTCACGCATGCGGCAGGAGCAGTGTGGCTTACCCGAGCGTGCGCTTTGACGCCATGCATCCGAGGTAAGAGCCGTATGCGTTAGTAGCGCCCGTACGGATCTGCGCGGGGGGCGGTCAGCAATGTCCGTCCCTACCGCGACCCTCTTCTTCGCCCTCAGTCGTGTGGGCGTCCGCGGAGAGGAAGACCCGCGGAGGAGCGCGCAAAATGCGTACCTTCGCGCTATCTCGCTTGCTCGGAAAAGGGTCGCGGTAGGGACGGACATTGCTGACCGCCCCCCGCGCAGATCCGTACGAGCGGCACTACCGCATACGGCTCTTGTCTTGGATAGTAATGGCAGGCGCAACTCCGCCGACCGCACATCTGTCGGCCCCTGGAACACGCATGATCCCGCACTGTGTCGGGCGCGTGTGAGGCGGACCGATGTTCTCCTTGACTCGCGCCCTTCCCTCCGCCACCTCCGCCGAGGCTTGCGCCTCCTTGTTCGGCGGCTTCATCGGTATTACGGCGCGATCCGACTCCTCCGGGGCGTACACGTCCGGCGTGCGGCTCTCGGCCTTCCCGGACCGGCCCCCACTCCTGGAGGGCACCCCTGAGGTCTCCCGGTTCTCGTGCATGCAGTTTCTCAGCGTGCCTGGGGTCTACGACTACGCGGGACCACCCGCCGGCTCGCGCTAACGTCGGCGCGTGTGTGGCCTTCCCCTTCAGGTAACAGGGTCGGCATCCCGATTTAAGGTTTTCGCAGCTCCATACCCTGCCCACTGATGCCTCTGTCTACGCTTCGACGGCAGCCTCGCGACTGCCTCCGCAAGACTCGAGGCCAGGCGGTCCGCTACTCCTTTCCTGTAAGACTCTCTCATTCTCTACTGCATGCCGGTTTATCCCGGCGCACTACCCGACACCTTTTCTTGACACCTTTTCTCCGGAAAAGGCACCTGACACCTTTTCTTTCTCTTGTCTCAAATCGAGACACATCCACCTTCTTGGACATCTCCATACGAATTGCTTCAGAGAAAATCAGTTGCCTTGTTTCGTTCTAACCTTTTCAGTTCACGTGGGATGCAAGAAAGTTTGGCATTTTGGCGCGGCTGGCATCGTCTTTGCTCGATGTCAATGCCGAGAGCAGAAAGAATTCTCTTGCGAGGCTCCATGCATAATTCAATCGGCGGAGCCACTCACCTAAGTGAGCATGGCGAAGCCCTACAACAATCCAGTAGAAGCAGAAGAGGCCACCGAGGCAGCGAGCAATTTGAGACCCCTCTTGCCCGCTGGTATGCGCTGCAGACTTATCCTCGACATGAAAAACGCGTCCATGAGGATCTGAGGGTGCGCGGCATTGAGGCTTTCCTTCCCCTGTACGAGACCGTGCACCGTTGGAGGAATGGCTGTAAGGTACGAGTCGAGCTCCCCTTGTTCCCTGGCTACCTCTTCGTCAGAATCGATCCCCGCGAACGCTTCAAGGTTCTCGGCCATCCCGGTTCGGTATCCATTGTGGGCTCTGCAAGTGGTCCATGGCCGTTACCGGATTCGGAAATAGTGAGTCTCCGCCAAAGCCTGCAGTCGCGCAAGCTTGAACCTTACCCCTATCTGGCAGTTGGCCAGAAGGTGCGGATCAAATCCGGCCCGCTCGCCGATTTGACGGGAGTTCTAGTACGCCAATCCGAGGGCTTCCGAGTGGTGCTTTCCGTGGAGCTGATAAGGCAGGCCGCCGCAGTCGAAGTGGAAGCCGATGAGGTGGAACCGATTGGTCCTGCCCCCGCGAGCTTCGATGCGTAACCGTGTCGGGAATGAGCCCTGAGTTGTCCTTGGAAGAGCTTCAGCACGTACCGTCACCGCCAGGCTTACTCCGGAGCATTCCACTTCGACTGTGGCTCCTAATTCCGCAAATTGAATCAGGCGAGTCCAGATATTTGACCGTGTAGGAGTTTCCTATGACCACGGCCGAATCAATTGGCCAATACCAAGAAAGTTCCTTAGTCGAACGGCGTCAGCAGAATGAGATGTTGTACGCCCCAAGTGTTAAGTGCCAGGCGCTCCCGCACAAATTCTTCCTCATTGCTGACTTGTGCCTGGTGTGGATCAGCACAGGAATTGCTCACGTCATCCTTCTCGCTTATACCCGAGGCATGCAGAATCCGTGGCGCCAGGAGTTCTTTCGGTCGGGGCCGCTCGGCTTCATGTTTCTGTTTTCCGTGTTGGTTGTTCTGTTTGCCGATTTGCGCGGCTTGTACGATTTTTCTTGGAAGCGGAGCTACCAGGAAGATCTCAAACTACTGGCCGATTCAGTCCTATGCGCCGGAATCATATCCGGCGCGGACTCATATCTCGGCGGTAGTAGAGCGGGTTCCACCGGTGCGTTCGCCCTGACGGTTGTCCTGACGTGGATTTCGATAGCGGCCTGGCGGAGGTTTGTTCTTTCCCAGTCCATCCCCGGAATCACACAAAAGCGGAATGTTTTGATCGTGGGGAACGGTCGCATTGCCCATCTCCTTCAGCGACATCTTGAACAAAACACTCAGTTGGGGTATGTCGTGAAAGGCTTCGTGTGCCGCCGTCGAACCCCGCGGTCAAGCAGCAAAGGAAACGGCGATGCGGATGCCAAGCTCCTTGGAACGGTGGACGAGTTGCCTTCGATCACCCGGGCACACTTTATTGATGAGATTCTAATCAGCGTGCCGAGTGACCGCCATTTGGTCAAAGAGATCACCCGAAAGGCGCGAGTCGCTGGCGTGCAGGTCCGAGTCGTTCCTGACCTCTATGACGGCCTGGCGGCACAACACCCCATCGAGTACATCGGGCAGTTCCCAACTTTGACCCTCTACCACCGTGCCGCACCCACGCTATCACTTGTGATTAAGCGACTGATGGATATCGCACTGTCCGGAATCACGTTGGCCGTCCTGTCGCCAATCTTCGCAGTGGTTGCGCTCATCGTGAAGCTGGATTCAAAGGGGCCGGTCTTTTACCGTGCGGCGCGCGTGGGCAAGAAAGGTGTGACTTTTGTCTGTTACAAATTCCGAACGATGATCGACAACGCAGACGCCTTGAAAAAATCTCTCGAGCGCCTGAACGAACGCGATGGAATCTTGTTCAAGATTGCCGCCGATCCACGGGTCACGCGCGTCGGCAGGTACCTCCGGAAATTCAGCATTGATGAATTGCCTCAGCTTTGGAACGTCTTCAAGGGAGAAATGAGCTTGGTCGGACCACGCCCCCCAGCTTGCGGCGAATACACCCAGTACGCCCTTGAACACCTTCGTCGTCTGGATGTAACCCCGGGGCTGACCGGGCTTTGGCAAGTCACGGCCCGCCAGGATCCTTCTTTCCAAAACTATATCCAGCTCGACAAGGAATACATCACTAACTGGAGCCTTGGGCTGGACTTTAGAATTCTCATTAAAACCGTTGGGGTAGTCCTGGCCGGCACCGGGCAATAATCGGGCAACTCAATCACACCTATCCAAGCATGACTCCAAATACCCAAAAGATGTTTTCCTTGCGCAAATTCCTCACAGGCATCGTCTCCACTTCTCTGGGCCGAAACACGATGTGGGGTCTCGCGGGGTATGGTCTTCGGCTCGTGCTCCAGGCGGCGTATTTCATCATCATCGCTCGTTGCCTGGGCCCGAAGCAGTATGGGGCATTTATCGCGGCTACGGCGCTCACGGGAGTGATCTCGCCATTTGTCGGCCTGGGATGCGGCTCCTTGCTCATCAAGAATGTGGCACGAGACAGGCGACTGTTCTCGGAATACTGGGGCAATGGCCTGATGATGACACTTGTTTCAGGGAGCGTGTTCACAGTCCTCGCCATGGCACTCTGCCGGTTGGTCCTCCCGCGCTCAATTCCGGTGCTGGTGATCGCCCTCATCAGCGTTTCCGACCTCATCTTCGTGAAACTCCTGGACATGGGGGCGTTGGCCTTTCAAAGTGTGGAACGTCTCTCGGGAAACGCCCAACTGAACGTGCTGCTAAGCCTGACCCGCCTCTTCGGCATTGCGGGTTTGGCCCTGGCAGTTTCTCGTCCCGGAGTTATGGCCTGGTCAGCGGTTTACCTGGCGGGATCAATTGTGGCAGCACTGATTGGCGTAGCCTGGGTCACGTTCACCCTTGGAAAACCGAAGCTCGCATTGCATCGCATCCCTAGGGAGAGCAAGGAGGGCCTTTACTTTTCCATCAGCCTCTCGGCTCAGACAATCTACAATGATATCGATAAGACTATGGTCGCGAGGTTGGCAACCCTCGAAGCGGCAGGCGTCTATGCTGCGGCCTATCGCCTTATCGACGTTGCGTTTATCCCCGTGCGAGCCCTCTTGAGTGCTGCTTATCCCGGCTTCTTCCGCAGTGGCAAGGACGGTCTTGGAGCGACCCGTCGGTACAGCCGGCGGCTATTGGTTCGGATCATTCCGTACTCATTGTTTGCTTTCGTGGCTCTGCTGCTCGGCGCCCCCCTGGTGCCGCACATCCTCGGGCACCAATACGCTGACATTACGGAAGCCCTGCGCTGGCTCGCCTTGTTGCCGGTATTAAAAACACTACACTATTTCATCGCCGATGCGCTTACCGGCGCAGGTAACCAGGGAACTCGCACCCTCATCCAGATCGGCGTCGCCGCCTTCAATGTTCTCATCAATTTGTGGATCATCCCGGCGTACGGGTGGCGAGGTGCGGCGTGGTCGAGCATTGCCAGCGATGGACTGCTCGCGCTGAGCCTTCTGTTGATCGCGACGTATTTATATCGTAAGCCCAGATTTCCGGTCGGAATTATTCTGGCGGGCGGCCGGGAAGATAGCGTGGAAATTCCAGCTTAGTAACGTAGTTGGGCTTTCGTAGGGGTGAAAAACCATGCGAAATGGGATAAAGGGATTGATCAAAGAGGTCCCAATGTTTGGAGACTTGGCCCGGAAAATCTACTGGAAACTAGAATCCAGGAGGAATCAACCGAAACGTTTCTCAAGCTCGAGCAGGTACTGGGAGGAACGATACTCTACCGGGGGCAATTCCGGGGCGGGCTCCTACGGAAAGTTTGCTGAGTTCAATGCTACTGTACTTAACCAGTTCGTGGCCAAGCTTAACGCGCAATCAGTAATCGAATTCGGGTGCGGAGATGGCAATCAATTGACTCTTTCAAAGTACCCAACTTACTTGGGATTTGATGTTAGCGACACGGCCGTGGCAAGGTGCAAGAAACTATTTCAAGGAGACGCCTCAAAGCAGTTTCGTCTCCTTGCCGATTATAAGGGGGACAAAGCAGACCTTGCACTCTCCCTGGACGTAATCTTTCATCTAACAGAGGATGAAATATTCGCAAACCACATGAGAGCGTTGTTTGAGTCCTCGGAGCGATACGTAATCATTTATGCGAGTGATTCTGACGATCGCGAAGCGTATGAAGCCGCCCATGTCCGACACAGAAAATTCACGACCTGGATACAACAGAACTGCCGGCAATGGAAACTCATTGAGCACGTACCTAATAAGTATCCCTACCAAGGCGATTATACGCAGGGCTCTTTTGCAGACTTCTTTGTGTACGCCAGAGTCTAACCACCGGATGGAGCCGTATTCAACGCCCTCATCAACCTTTGGATCATTCGTCGTTATGGATGGCGCGCCGCTGTAGGGTCCAGCTTAGCCAGCGAGGACCTGTTGCTCGCGCGACTGTGGACCGCCGCAACCTATCTGCGCCGCACGACTTCGTTGGGATGCAAGCAAATCGTTGTTGAAGCTGCATTCGCAGGCCGGTCATAGATTTCCGTCGCATCTGCCTACAAACCGTAATTGCGGAGAGTTTCTTATGCTCAAACTAGTGGAAAAGATTTTCACCGTGGCGATGTTGTTCTACACCACCGGGGCGCTGTTGCCTTTAATCGCGGGCGGCTCCAGTGGGTTCTCCCGAGTGGAAGGGAATCCCTTGGCGTTGGCTGTGCAAGTGGCTTTCTATTGCGCGGCCTTCTGCTTCATCGCCATCGGCTGGCACAATTTCGTACACGCTGCGTGGGGTGTTAAGTGGATAATCGTGTTGTCATTGCTCGCCGCCTCCTCCGCAGCGTGGTCGCAGGATCCAGAATTCACGTTACGGCGCAGTGTGGTTCTGCTAGCCTCAACCGCCTTCGGTGTGTACTTTTTCAGCCGCTACACGATCACCGAACAGTTGCGCCTGTTGGCCTGGACCTGCGCCTTGGTTGTGATATCTAGCTTTTCGTTTGGCCTCTTCCTTCCCAAATACGGCGTCGACCATCTGCTTCATCCGGGCGATTGGCAGGGAGTATTCGTCCAAAAAAACTCACTCGCGAGAGCTATGGTTTTCTCGGCATTGGTATTTTACTTTGTGCGGCCGGCCGCCCATGCGCGACTTCGCTGGTTGGGCGTTGCAGGCTCCCTCTGTTTGCTGGCCCTTTCAAGGTCCGTAACGGGAATGGTGGTGTTTGCTTTAGTAATCGCCACCCTCCCTTTGTATAAGCTGATCCGAAACAAACTGACTGTCGTAGTTCCCGTGGGGATTGTCATCGGGCTATTGCTCATCGGGTCGATTCCCCTCATCAGTGCATACAGCCAGGAACTGTTTTGGATGGCGCACCGGAGTCCGACACTGACGGGCCGCACCGAATTGTGGCATGCCGTTCTGATTTCCATTGCCAAACGCCCCTGGTGGGGCTATGGATTCAACGGGTTTTGGATGGGCATGCAGGGTGAATCGGCATCGGTCATGCTTCGAGTGGGATGGTTTCCCAAGCACTCGCACAACGGATTTCTTGATCTTCTTCTCGACCTGGGTGCGGCGGGACTTGTCACCTTCTTGGCAGGTTTCCTCGTTTCTTGGTGCAGGGCGCTGCGATTGACGAGAAGAGTCCCGGGGCCGAATCCTGTCTGGCTTTGCGCCTACCTGTCCTTTATGTTCATTTACAACCTAACGGAGAGCTCGATTCTCGTACAAAACAACCTGTTCTGGATCCTCTTCGTTTCGACCGCGGCCACACTTGTCGCACGTCTCCCCGTGCGATCCTTCAGCTACGAAGCAGTTAATCAATATGAATTCCAAACGAACAATTATTGTTTACAGGGATGAACTGCTTGGAGTCTCCGAGACGTTCATTCGCGCGCAGGCCGAATCGCTTCGCCGCTTTCACTCGTTCTTTGTAGGGTTGCGACACAGAGCCGGGTTAAGTCTACCGGAAAACCGGGTCCACGTTATCAGCCCTCCCGGCCTGGTTGGAAAGTTTCAGCGCGCCCGCTTCAAACTTCTGGGGCCGAGTCTGTCTCTGCGGCGGAGTCTCGCGAGAAAGCAACCCGCACTGATTCATGCGCACTTTGGTCCCGACGCTTGCAATGCTATGGCGTTGGCCGACGCCTTGAACGTGCCACTTATTGTCTCGCTGCATGGATACGACATCACTCGGAGCGACGATCGCCAGTCGCGTTTGTATTTGCGCCGCCGGGACCGCCTCATGAACAAAGCCGCGCGGTTCATTTGTGTTTCCAATTTCATGCGCGAGCAGGCGATGGCCAAAGGGTTTCCCGCGTCCAAGACCGTCGTGCACTATACCGGAATCGACACAGACTTCTTTCACCCCAACCCACAAACTGCTCGGGTTCCCGTCGTCCTGTTCGTCGGACGGCTCGTTCAAGAAAAGGGTTGCACATACCTCATCCGGGCCATGGCGCGTGTCCAAAAGTTCGTTCCCGAAGCCAGATTGGTGATCATCGGTGATGGTCCCCTTCGCGAAGACCTGCGCCTACAAGCTGCCAGAACCCTGAAGAACTACCATTTTCTCGGGGCGCAGAGCGCCGAGATTGTCAGGCATTGGATGAATCGCGCCACAGTTTTTTGTACCCCCAGTGTCATGGAAGGGTTCGGAATGGTCTTCGCGGAGGCCCAGGCGATGGGTCTCCCTATCGCAGGTTTTGAGACCGGTGGCGTGCCAGAGGCTGTGGCGCATGGGGAAACCGGTTTCCTGGTCGCTACCAGAGATTGGCAAGAACTGGCGAGTAAGCTAGTTATGCTCCTGAAGGCTCCAGACTTGTGGGCCCGATTTAGCCGCGCCGGCGAACTTCGGGTAAGAAGATTGTTCGATATTCACAAACAGGCGGCCGCCCTTGAAGAGATTTACGAGGAGGTGTTGGGGGACTGGCACCAAGTAACCGCGCGTAAGCGATCCAGTCGCCCGCAAGAGCTTTTGTCGGGAGGGGGCGATTCCAAGTCGCCTGGAGTTGTTCTTCCGTCGAGTGAACCGGGAATTGAAATTTCTCTCGGGAGCATCAGATGAGACGCAACAGCACAGTATCTGCGGTAATTCCAACTCGCAATCGTCCCCAACTTGTGCAGCGCGCCGTGCGCAGTGCTCTGGCCCAGGAATACGCCGACTTGGAAGTCGTTGTCGTTGTGGATGGACCTGACAGCGCTACGGAGAAGAGGTTAGCAGACCCTTCGGATAAACGTCTACGGGTCATCGTTTTGCCGCAGCCGGTGGGCGCTGCTGGCGCTCGGAATCTGGGCGTGTCGGCAGCTTGGGGAGACTGGATTGCCTTCCTGGACGATGATGACGAGTGGCTTCCTGAAAAAATCGCGCTGCAGATGAAAGCAGCGCAGAGTTCCAACTATCTGTATCCCATCGTCGGTTCGCAGCTCATTGCTCGAACCTCCCGCTACGAACTGGTCTGGCCTCGCACCTTGCCCTTCCAACCGCTCAGCGAGTACCTGCTCGCCCGCAAGAGTTGGTCGTACGGCGACGGGCTGTTATCCACCATTACTCTGCTGTTTCCCAAAGACCTGTATTGCCAAGTGCCATTTCAAGCGCATCTGGCGCGCCATCAGGATTTGGATTGGATCTTACGAGTCAACGAACACGCCGGGACAGGGATCGAGTTCGTTCCCAAACCCCTCGCCGTGTGGCACCAGGCAGAGCAACGCAAAAGCATCAGCGTTACGGCCGACTGGAAAGCTTCGTTCCAGTGGCTCGAAAGTGTCCGAGAAAGGATCACCCGTCGCGCCTATGCAGGGTTCATTGCCACACATGTGGCGCCCCAAGCCGCATGCCAGGGTGCGTGGCGTGAATTACCATTTTTGCTCCATAGGATGCTCACCTATGGGGCACCCAACGCCCGCGACATCGTACTTTTCCTGGGAATGTGGTGTGTTCCTCATGCAATCCGCCGCTGTGTACGTCAGGAAGGCAGGTAATCCCATGTCCGTTATAACCGTAGGCATTCCCGTTTTCAACGCCATGCCCTACCTCGCCGAGAGTGTCGAGAGCATCCTGGGGCAGAGCTACAGTGACTTCCAGATTTTGGTCATTAACGACGGCTCGATCGACGACAGTCTGCCTTATCTCCAATCTCTCCTAGACCCCCGGCTGCGCATTATCAATCAAAAGAACCAGGGGTTGACCGCAACTTTAAACCGTATGCTCACGGAGGTGCATACCCCGTGGCTGGTACGTCACGATGCCGATGATGTCGCCTATCCTCACCGTTTGATGCGAACCGTCGAATACATCAACCAGTACCCACAATCCGGCATGTTCTGTTCATTAGCAGAGTACTATCCGCGCGGCTGCTATGGGCAGTTTCGCGCGACCCGGGGAAACCCGGAGCAATTCCGGGATCTCGTCCTGTCCGGATACCTACCGACGATCTGCCATCCAACAGTGACCCTAAACGTCAAACGAACTATAGCCGTCGGAGGGTATCGGTTCGACCTTTATGTGGAAGACATCGACCTTTGGTGGCGCATGGCGCTTCACTACGGCATCCGGTTGATTCCCGACGTAACCCTGGGCTTCCGGCAAAACCTGAAGAGCATATCGTCGGCGAACCTGACCAAACAGGCTCTGCACACGCTTTACATCCAATATCTCCTGCTTTCGCACCTTTGGAATCTTTTGCCTTTGTCTTACGAACAGGCTTGCCCGCAGTTGGCGCGCCTACTTAATCCTCGTAAGCTGGCATTCAAAACCCATCTGCGCAGGTTCAATATCGAATTAGGCGGGGGCAACCGATGCAAGGCACTATGGGAATTAGGTTCTGCCCTCATAACATCCCCAACTACCTTTTCACGCCGGCTATTTGATGAGTTCCCCGCGCAGCGAATGATCTCCTTGGGAGAGCGGCCAGAGCTCTTTGCCAAAAACGGGAGTGCCCTCTGGCCTACAGCCGGAGGCGCCCTGAAAGTAGTGGGAGCCGCCCGGCCGCCTCGAATGACGTTGGAAGGGAATCAGCTTTCACATGCCCCGATGAGCACCCCCTAACCCGCATAATTCACGTTTCTTAAAGACACGAAAAGCCTCCTGTGGTACAAACACGTTGTTGAGACGATGTTTGAATGGCCAAAGGAGGCTTCCGCTTGGCTCACGATACCACAACAGAGTGTC
>Ga0116102_1000451_pt1 | contig 15892 bp, 10 predicted proteins | sample June2015DPH_4_50_FD_89822 | JGI IMG/M metagenome (GOLD analysis project Ga0116102, IMG submission 89822) | Peatland microbial communities from SPRUCE experiment site at the Marcell Experimental Forest, Minnesota, USA - June2015DPH_4_40 | ecosystem: Environmental > Terrestrial > Soil > Wetlands >... | reverse complement strand
CCTGGCGATCCCATCGACGCGCACAACCTTCAGGAAAGTCTGCCCAAGCTCACCGTGCGGTACCGCGATAACAGTACTTCCGGTTCCCTCGACCCGGAAGTCAATTCGAGTACCTTTCACGGCTTCGTCCGTCAGGATGGCACAGTGGGTACCCGAAATCTGGTGGGGGTCGTAACGTCAGGAATGTGTTCATCCACTGAGGCGCGCGAAATCGCCGCTCGCGCCATGCACGAGATTTACTCGCGCGAGGAATTCCCCAATGTTGACGGAGTCGTTCCCATTACCCATGAATCTGGCTGCGGGATGCCCGACGGGCGCGCCGTCCAACTCCTGAACCAGTTGCTTGCCAACACCTTGCGACACCCGAACCTGGGCGCGGCCATCTACATTGACTTGGGTTGTGGTAAGACCTGCGTGGAATGTTCGGCACCCGTCTTAGAGAACTCCGTGCCCAATTACAACCAGCGAGTCGTTAATATGACGATCCAGTCGTTGGGCGGCAGCCGAAAGACGGTCGAGCGCGGCCTTCAGATTGTCGAAAAATTGCTGCGCCATGCGAACCAGTTCAAACGCCAACCTGTTTCGACTTCAAAACTAACCATTGGAACAAAGTGCGGTGGTTCGGACCGCTGGTCCGGCGTAACGGCTAATCCCGCCGTGGGCGTTGCCGCGGATATGTTTGTGAAAGCGGGCGCGGCCGTTTTTCTGCCGGAGATTCCTGAACTGCAAGGCGCCGCGATGATAGATTTGGCTCAACGCGCCCGCACCCGCGCCGTCGGGCGAAAGTTAATGCAAGCCGTGAAGCGTTACGAAGCGTATGTCAAGAAATTCGGCGATGATTTCCGCGACAATCCTTCACCAGGCAACATCAAAGGCGGGCTTTTCAACATCTATCTAAAATCGAGCGGCGCGAAGGCCAAGGGCGGGACATCCATCGTCGAAGACTTGGTGGAATACGGCGAGTGGCTGGGCGACCGCAAAGGGCTTTACGTGCTCTATACGCCGGGTTACGACCAGATCTCGACCCCGGCCCTTTTCTTGAGTGGCGCGCAGGTGGCGCTTTTCACCACCGGACGAGGCACGGGAATCGGATGTGCGCTGGGGCCGGTTGTGAAGATCGGATCAAATTCCCAGCTCGCCCGCACTTACGAGGATATCGACATAAACGCCGGAACAATTTTGGACCGGCAAGAAACCACGGAGGAAGTGGGCCACAAGATATTCCAGGAGACCCTTGACATCGCTTCTGGACGCAAGTTCACCCGCGCCGAACAAACCGGTTTCCACTATGAGTTTAAGATTTGGGAATCACTCTGGCCGGCCCTGTAATCGAAAATCGATCGTTTAGAGGCCTGCGGAGATGATAAAGCCCACAGCCAGGCATGTGCTGTGAGTTGCTTCCTTGATTCGATTTGGTCGGGCGGCCGGTCCTGGCGTGCACAATGCGATTCAGGATTGCCATGGAGTTGGAGCATCTTGTACGCGGGTACCGTAAATGGGAGCCCAGTTAGCGATATTTCTGCGGGAACTTCTTTGACTGGTTTCTCTGAACCCCAAGTTTCTTCAGCGCATCAAGCAATTTGCCAGGACCCAAGATAGAATAAAAGATATTGATTATTTCGCAGCGCTGCGGCAGTATCCTTATCTGGAATGGTCGACCAAATTGGTTTCGTTGTTTGGGGCACGGGTTTCGTGAAGCATGCGCCCACAATAGATATTCGGAGGGATTAAGGAACATGAAGGCTCTGTTGCTCAAGGCACCACGGCGGCTAGAATTATCGGAATTGCCGCGGCCCGACCTTCTCGATAGCCAAGTCAGAGTCCGGGTTGACAAAGTAGGGGTTTGCGGGTCCGATTATTCCAGTATTGCGGGCAAACTTCCTTTCACGCGTTTCCCTATTGTTCCAGGACACGAGGCCAGCGGAGAAGTCTTAGACGCAGGTACGCAAACTGGATGGAAGCCCGGCGATCGCGTGCTTATTCACCCGATTCTCGGAAACCGCAGCGACCCTGTTTTCGCCCGAGGAGAAGTGCATCACTCGGACTCTACGGAAGTTCTTGGAGTTGTGTCGCGCAATGGCGCTTACGCCGAGGAGACGGTGGTGGAAGACTACATGCTGCGGAGGATCCCTGAAGGAATGGACTACGAATTGGCCGCCATGGTGGAACCTGTCGGCGTCGCGGTTCGTGCTGTCCAGAAGGGAGGTATCCAAGCGGGGGATAGGGTACTCGTATTCGGAGCTGGCAATATTGGACTGCTGGTTATTCAGGTGGCGCGGACACTTGGAGCAGGGCGCGTGGCCGTGACCGACATTCTTCCAGAAAGGCTTGCCCTCGCCGAAAAGCTTGGGGCAGATCAAGCCATCGATGTTCGTAAGGGTTTCCCAAGAAATGAGCTTGAAAAACAATTCGACATCGTAATTGACGGCGTCGGAAGCGAAGGAAGCGTTCAGGACGCTCTCTTGGCCTGTGCACGCGGCGGCCGCATTGTGGTTTATGGCGTACCGCAAGGGGATATTGTTTTCGCGTTGAAAGTTGCCTTTGCTAAAGACGTCACATTGGCCACCAGCCGCCTTTACGATGCTGACTTTAATTTAGCAATTGGGCTTTTGGCTGAGGGCAAGATTTCCGTCAGGGACATCATTACCCATCGCATTACGCTAGCCGAGGCTCCACCGCTGATTTTCCGCGTCTTAGACGGCAAAGAGCATGCAATTAAGATCATGATCTCGCCGTAGAGTCGCAGCAGAGGAACGGCAGATCGCCCTTATCCGCTGAAGATTACCCTACCTCAGCGCGACTCTGTTGTGCTGGCACTGAAAAGCCACAAAGGGACCGAGCAGTCATGAGGTAGCCTATCCCTGGAGTCATTGCGAGGTGACGAATCATGAATGGACTTTTTTCCGTGGAAGGAAAAGTTGTATTTGTCAGCGGAGGCTCCCGGGGAATCGGGCGAAGCATTGCCGACGCTTTCCATGAAGCGCGTGCGAACGTGATCGTCGGGGCGGAGGGTGGGCAGGAGCAGGCCCTTAAGGCAACCGGGCTTGATTCTAGAGTCTGCGACATCTCCGACGCGGGGCAGATCCAACGGTGCGTGGACGATATTGTTGGACAATTCGGCCGGTTGGACGTGCTGTTCAATGTGGCCGGAGTTAATTTTCGGTACGCCGCGGAAACGTTTCCTGTGGAAAAACTCGATGAGATTCTAGCCATCAATGTACGCGGGAACTTTCTGATGGCGCGTGATTGCGGAAGGGCGATGATTCGGCAAGGTTCGGGCAAGATAATCAATATCGCCAGTCTTCACACTCACCAGAGCCTTGACGGAGTCAGCGTGTATGGGACCAGCAAAGGCGCCATCGGGTCGATGACTCGCGCGTTAGCAGTCGAATGGGCCAAGTACAACATACAAGTAAACGCAATCGCACCCGGTTTCATTCGAACCGAGCTCAATGCGAAGCTATGGGAAAACCCCACGATGCTAAATTGGGTTAAAGAACGAACCCCGGCCCATCGACTTGGTGAGCGAGATGACTTGATCGGTGCGGCGATTTTCTTGGCAAGCAGTGCAAGCAATTTTATCACAGGTCAGGTGCTTCATGTGGATGGGGGAGTCACAGCAGGGCAGACTTGGCCCCTCGATGTGCCGCAGTAATTTCCCTCTTCTCACAGGTTGCTTTCGCGCTGGCATGTGCGCTGGCTCTTGCACCAGCATACGTGAGCGCGTTTTTCCTTGGAAGGTAGGAGCCCGGCGGAGGCGTCTGCCACGTATCCACTTAGTCATCTCCTCGTTTCGCTGAACAACAATCTAGGTATTGCGCCGAAGGAGCACAACGCGTTCTTTCGGTCGGATTGCTTCACATCTGCAAAACGTCAGGCGATCGGGATCTTTCGGTCCCCTTGCCGAAGTACCTCGGCAGCGCTTTTTCAGCAAAGTTCAGCTGACGACTGCCTGAGCGAGGCCAGTAATCTGACCGACTTTGCAGAGGCTACCATTTAAGTTCTGCGCAAAACACAGGAGAATTGGCCATTCGCAGGGAAAATCAGCGGTTTTTCAGATAATGGCAGCTTCCCGTGTTGGGTTCATAAGTTAAGGAGGAACCCTGCGCTCGTTGCTTGTCAGATTGTCGACAGCCAGCCCAAATCGTTTCTCGCCTTGGAGTGGCCAGGGCATGGCAAAGGCAGGGAAACGGCGACGCTTCGCTTGCCGTGTGATACGCCCCACCTCTATAACAGACGTCTTTTCAACGTTCTCCAGCTGGACAGCCTTTACGCGCAAAACCCCGGTTTCCACTCCCTCAACTGACCGGTTGGAAAACGGTTGTCGGCCTTGAACACACCTCGTGCGACCTGCCCAATCGGGCATCGGCCTATTCGCCCATCGCCTGCTCGACTCGACCTTCACACAGAAGTGCGACTACAAGATTTGCGAGGTCAACCCAATGTCTTGAGTCATAAGTTGGTTCATAAAACATGACCAGGGCTTCTAGGAACTGGTCGACCGTTTTGGTCCAAATGACGTTTGCCGCCCTGGAGATGGCCAGCAGCCTAATCAGTGGGGAATGTCGTCGTCGGCATCGCACCGTCGAGTCTGGCAGTTTCTGGACACAGTCGATAAGGCCGGTGCTTTCGGGCGCCGCCTGTCAGCCAGGGAGGACGGGATGACACAATGTCGTTGCCTTTGCAGAGTTTTTTCTCTTGACAGGCATCCGGCTTGTGTTGTAAAAAGGCCTACTGTTATGGTCACCGCATCATCGGGTATCCAGCACGCCGCAATCACCTTCGCTGAAGTCAACCGAACAAGTGTGACAGACCAAGCCATAGAAAGCTTCCTTGACTTGGTTCGTCGGGGAGTGCTACTGCTACGCGCGGGTGACCGACTTCCATCGCAGAGGGAGCTCGTTGTTCAGCAGAGTTTTTTCTCTTGACAGGCATCCGGCTTGTGCAGTAAAAGCACCCATTGTTATGGTCACCACATCATCGTTAATCCAGCACGCCGCAATCACCTTCGCTGAAGTCAACCGAACAAGTGTGACAGACCAGGCCATAGAAAACTTCCTTGACTTGGTTCGTCGGGGAGTGCTACGCGCGGGCGACCGACTTCCATCGCAGAGGGCGCTCGTTGTTCAAATGAAGCTCAGCCAGACGGCCGTCCGCGAAGCACTCAAGGCTCTGAGTACAATTGGGGTCATCGAGACACGCCCAGGACACGGAACATTTGTTCGCAGCGTTTCTCCCGATATCCTAGTCCGGCCAGAATTCCTGTTTTTCGTCTTAGAACGCGACACTCTTCTGCACGCTCTCGACGTACGGAAAATTCTTGAGGTGGAAGCCATCGCCTTGGCGGCGGAGCGCGCCACGGCCGATGATTTGGCGGAGATGGGAAGGATTCTGCGGGAGATCCAAGAGGGGCTTAATAATAAAGGATCAGAATTTCGACACTCGCCCGATCTTCATTTCACTATCGCCAAAGCCACGCATAACCCAATTCTGATTACCCTGATCAAGCCATTTATCGGACTTCTCGTGCACCATGCTGCCGCCGTCGGGGCGCGCCACCCCCGGGCGAAGGAGATCGAATACGCCAAGCATGCTGAGTTGTATGAGGCTGTTCTGACCCGCGATCCCGAGAAGGCGCGGCAAACCATGCGGATTCACTTGGAGGAAAGCAGGAGGATGGTCCTTCAAGCCTTTTCAGAACACTCCGCAGACAACTCTGCGGAAAACCAAATCCGTCAGACATAGCGGATATCAAATTGGAGGTGCCTATGAGCTGCAAAAAATTGGGAGTGTTTTGCGTTTTGGTTTCCTTTCTCCTGTGCCTGGTTTGCATTGACCTGCCTCAAGCCCGCGCGCAGGCGGTAACGACAGGCTCAATACTCGGCACGATCACTGACCAGTCCCGTGCCCTTGTTCCCGATGCGGAAGTGAGTGTCGTGAACGAGCTAACGCATGTGACCCGTTTCGAGAAAAGCAACGGAGCAGGTTTTTATGACGTGGAAGCCTTGGTGGCGGGCACTTACGACGTCACGGTTAGGCATTCGGGCTTCGCCACCACTGTTATCAGCGGCGTCAAGGTAGACACGGCCGCGCGCGTTGAAATAAATGTCGCCTTGGCGGTAAGTGCGACGGTCACAGAGGTAACGGTAGCGGCCTCGAGCGTAAGCGTTGAAACGGCCACGGGTGAATCAAGCGGAGTCATCTCGGGTCAGCAAATTTCGCAGCTTCAACTCAATGGCCGCAACTTGCAAGCGCTAGCTGTACTAATTCCCGGAGTCACGTCCAGCTCCTCTGGGTCGGAAATGCTCCCCGGAGGCATTACCGGCTCCATGAATACCTTGAACATAAATGGCCTGGACTCTGGAATGACGAACTATCTGATCGACGGTACGTTCAATATGAACACTGGCTGCCAATGTGCTTTGAACATTCTTTCGCCTATTGACACCATCTCAGAGTTCAAGGTTCTCAAGGATAATTTCAGCGCTAAGTATGGCATCTCGGGGAACGCGGACGTGCTGGTGGAAACCAAATCGGGAACGAAGGACTTTCACGGAAGCGCTTATGATTACCTTCGCAACCAGGCGCTCGACGCCAGCAACTTCTTTTCCGCGGGCGTAAAGACACCCCTCAAGCAGAATATTTTCGGCTTTAGCATCGGTGGACCCCTCGTTATTCCCAACCACTTCAACACCGATCGTAAGAAGACCTTTTTCTTTGCCAGCGAGGAGTGGCGGCGGCGCGACGCAGGGTTGACAGTGCGCGGGTCCATGATCCCCCAAGCCATGCGTAATGGGGATTTCACCAGCAGCCCGACGACGCCCGCAACGGGCTTGGCTTTCGACCCAACGGCTACTAACCTATTGGCCCAGGAGCATCCCGGGGTAAACTGCCTGCCCGACCCCTTCCACCTAAACCCTGCCTGCTTTGACAAGAATGCGATCACCCTGATGAACCAGTACTGGCCCTTGCCGAACAACCCAAGTGGTGGGTTCTTGAACTATCTCAACCCGGGCGTGGACGCCTGGAGGACGCGCAACGACACTTATCGCGTCGACCATTACTTTAGCGAGAAATACAGCCTCATGCTTCGTGTAGCCTACGAAGGCGATCTTGAGAACCTACCGTACCTATCCTGGGGCATTGCGGGTTTGAATCCGGCCCCGACCACATGGCAATACAACCATACAACTGGCTTTAACGGGCTGGCGCGGTTCACTACCCATATTTCGCCGACCACCCTCAACGTGTTCAGCTTCGACGAGACGTACGACAAGGTTCGCTTGATACCTGAGGGCGCGACTTACCTCTCGGGCCTTACAATCCAAAGGCCGTTCCCTGACCAGAAAGACAAAAACCCTGATATATTGCTATCCGACGGCTGGGCGGGATATGGGAGTTATAGGCTTCCGGTGATCGCTTCCGACGCGGCGGAGACTCTGGGGGACGATTTCACCCATGTAAAGGGGAACCACGTAATTCAGGCCGGCATGATTTACATTTTTGGGCTCAAGAGGCAAAACTTGTTCGCCCAAACGAACGGAAGCTACACCTTCACCGGCGTTCATACGGGGGATCCCGTGGCTGATTACCTGCTGGGTTTAGATAGCAATTACTACCAGACCAGCGGGGAGCGTCGAGGTTATTTTCGCTATCGGCAGTTTGAGCCGTACATTCAGGACGATTGGAAGGTCACAAGGAGACTTACACTGAACTTGGGGCTGCGCGACGTGTACTACAGTTCGGACACCATGCAGGGGAACGGGATAGCTGACTTTGATCCGCGCCTATACAACTCGGCCCAAGCACCGGTTGTCAATCCTAATGGGACCTTTGTTCTCGGCGCGAACGGGGTTCCCATCACCGCGACCGGCCAGCCGGCGAACTTGCTCAATGGCATTATTTACGCCGGGAAAAATGGGGTGGCGGACGGATTCTACGTCACTCCCAAGCTGAATCTCGGGCCGCGTGTTGGCTTTGCCTATGATGTGTCTGGAAATGGCAAGACCGCAATCCGCGGAGGCGCCGGACTCGGCTATACTCGAAATCCCATGGGAATCTATTTTAGCATAAATAACCCGCCTTACACATCTGCCGCGGATTTACTCAATGGCACGTTGACCAACCCATCAGCAGGTGAGGTGGCGCCGGAAACGGGGAGTCCGTTAAGTACGGTTGGGCCAGCCAACCAATTATGGAGACCGCAACGCGTAGGAACCTATAGCTTGGGGGTCGAGCGCCGATTGTCAACGAGCGGTGTTCTAAATCTAAGTTATGTGGGCAGCCAAGCGAGGCACATTAACGGCGTCATCGACTACAACCAGCCTTTGGCGGTTTCGGCTCCTTCGGTCAGTAACCCGGGTTGCTTGCAGCCTGGCCAAAATATCCCCGCCGGGGGATTCAATTTCGATCCCTGCCTCAATCAAGGCATAACGTCCCCAGATTTCACCCGGCCCTTCAAGGGCTGGGAGGCCATAACTTCCGGCGGCGGTACCGGTGTTAACTCGTATTTTGGAAATGCGAACTATAACGCTCTCCAAGCGGGCTGGAGGTACAGGGCGCGAAATCAGTTGACATGGACGGCGAGTTATACGTATTCGAGAGCGCTAACGGACATCCCATCTGGAGAACGTACGGGCGCACAGAACTCTCGCGACTTCGAGGCTGAATATGGGCGGGCGAACTGGGACCTGACCCACGTGTTCACTTCTGGGTATATCTGGGACATGCCGTTTTTGCGCCAGCAAAGGGGGGTTCTGAACAAAGCTCTCGGCGCATGGACATTTTCAGGTTATACAATTATCGAGAGCGGGTACCCAGTAGATCCGGGGCTTTCAATTGGGACACCAGGATTAGCGACCCGGCCTGACTTGGTTGCGAACTCGGCTGGTCCGAGAACGGTCCAGGAATGGTTCAACCCAGCTTCCCTGGCGGCACCTCCTTATGGCTTCTTCGGAAATGCCGCGCCGAACTGTATCAAAGGACCCCCGTTAGACACGTGGGACTGGGCGTTGTATAAGACGTTTCCGATGGGTGAAAGGTTCAAGCTGCAGTTCCGTTCGGAGTTCTTCAACATCTGGAACCACCCGAACTTCAATGGCGTTTCTGCGTCTGTAGGAGCCCCTAACATCGGGATGTTGACATCGGCTAATGATCCGCGCATTGTGGAGTTTGCGTTGCGGCTGGATTTCTGATACTTATATGCCCTGTTGTTTTGCCTGCCTCCGTGGGGGGACCGGCTCTTCACGGAGGCAGGGGTACCGGTACAGGTCGACGTAGAGGCGGCTTTACGCCGCCACGCGGGGGAGGTAAAAGCGCCCCTACAACATCCAACTGAGCCGGTACCGGGGGAAGTGCTCAGCCGGTTTGAGCACACTCCCGAGTAATACTTTGGCAGATGTCAATCCGAGGTTATCGGGATCGGGCGGATGACCCCGCCGGGGGCCTGACGGTTGGTGTGCCGGTTGACAAGAGGGGCGCGTCAATGCGGGGTGAACGGTGGGCACGAGACTGGGCGTTCGTTAGCGCGGTCTTGGTGGTTCCAATTCTAATATGTGCTCTGAGCTTTGGGGCGGATGACCGAGCCGAATGGCACTTTGGGCGTGCGAGCCGGCTTGCGCAACAAGGCAAGCTGGACGAGGCCGAGCATGAGTACCGTCTAGGCCTTAAGATATCCTCCTCTCCTGAAGCGTACAACAACCTGGGGGCCATTTATTTCAAAAAACAGCACCTGCCGGAGGCCATTGGAGCCTTCAAACGTGCTCATCGGCTCGAACCCGACAACTCCGAATTCAGTTTCAACCTCGGTCTGGCGTTGTATCAAGCGGGCGAATCTCTTGCTGCTATACCTTATCTCACTGCGGGCGCCCGCTCCCAAGATCATGTCAGCGATGCGCATTATCTTCTTGGCGCTTGCTACTTTGAGCTGGAAAAATGGCAACCCTCCATCGATGAGCTGGAACTTGCACGCAAGCAAGGATTCGAGAGTCCTGAGGGGCTTTTTCTCCTTGTCTACGCCTACCGGCATGTTGGTAAGCCCGAGAAATCGCTGAGTGCGGCTGCGGAGTTCCTTCAACGATTTCCGGATTCACCACTGGTGCATGTGATGTTGGGCGATGCAGACATTAGCACCAGCCAAAGGCCCGAGGCCGAAGAAGAATTCAAGAAGGCTATCATGGCCTCGCCCCGCACTCCGCGACTCCACTTCTTCCTTGGCTATCTTTACTGGATGTGGAACCGGTATGGGGAAGCGATTGCACCGCTACGGGAGGAGGTTCGCATCAGTCCAAATTTCCCGCCATGCTATTTCTACCTGGGGGACATTGCCTTGAGACAGGGGAAAGCCGATCAGGCCTTGGAGGATTTCGAGAAAGCCGCGGAGTTGGATCCCTCTTATGGCGAAGCCTATTTGGGAATGGGGCGAGCGGATGTGAGTTTGGGCCGAGATGAAGAAGCGATCTCTTCATTCCGCCGGGCGGCCCAACTATTGCCCGATAAGGTAGATCCGCACTACTGGTTGGGAAGAACACTGATGCGGGTCGGGCGGACCGAGGAGGGACAAAGAGAATTCGCAATCGTTGATCGAATCAACTCGATGCGGCGGCCGCCACTGCAGGATACCGAAACTTACCGGCGCGCGACCGGTGCCTTGCATGTCGGGAACACAACTGCGCCCCATTAACAGCGATGGGGCAAATCACAGGAACCGAAACCTGAAAGTTTTGCGTTGCGCGCCGCAAAACCCAGACTCCGGAGGAGGACGAAATGGTACCGTCACGCCGTAGATTTGTGAAACTTTTTTCAGGAGTTTCAGCGTTGAACCTGTTGCCTAGTTTTTTGCACGTGGGGCCAACCCGAACGTCGGAAACCCTTGCGGAAGTCCCACCCGCTGCCCAATTGATCTCCGGCGCAGGGACAGGGCTCTCGCACGTGGGCTACAAGATGATCTGCTGGGACTTGCAGTTCCAAGACATCGACCCGAGCACTTTGAAGTATGCCGATGCCGAGAAATATGCGGAAGCTGTTGCCGAGGCCGGCGCGACCAGCCATCTAGTCTATGCCATCACCAATACGGGATTGGCCTTGTTCAAAAGTCAGTTTCTGCCCAAGTTTCGCAATCTGCCGGATGATTTTGAGGGAGCGTATCTAGAAGCTTGCCGGAAGCGAGGCATCAAGACGGAACTTTACTATTCGCTGGGCTGGCAGAAGACGCTCGACGTCGAACATCCAGACTGGCTCATTGTCGATGCGAACTCAAAGCCGGTGCAGCAGGATAACACCTCTGACGGCTTCCTCGGTAAGACCGGGTTTCTGTGCTTCAACAGTCCGTTTCGCGAGTTCTGCTTGAAGCAGGTCAAGGAACTGGCGGATCGGTATACTTTCGACGCTTGGGACGTGGACATCCTGCTGTGGTTCGATCGCAAGCAGGTTTGCTACAACCCTTATTGCCTGGAGAAATGGAAGGCTCGAACTGGAGAGGACTTGCCGCGTCCCCTCCCGCAGGAACTCTATCCTCAATACCTGGATTTCATGGCTGACACCCACCGCTCGATCTTCAAAGCCATCAAGGAGCAGGTCAAGGCCAGCGGGCACAACGTGCCTATCACCCACAACTTCGGCTTCGATTATTCCGACGACGACTTTGTGATGATCGAGTCAAACCCGGGGGGATCTGATTTCTACGATCTGAGCATTAAGGCGAAAGTCTATCGGGCGCACGCGCATGGGCGGGGAGTGCAGATCAATCCCCATCGAGCCAACAAATACGTGGATTACGTGAACGCGCCGGTGACGACGCTCACCTGGGAGACTGCGGTGGCGGTAAGCCACAACGCCGGTCTGATGTGGTGTGACATGGCCAACGTGGATGGCAGGATCGATGCCATGGCGGTGCGGACAATCGGGGAAGCTAATAAGGTGGCGGATCGCCTGATTCCCAAGGTGGAAGGGACAGTTCCTTATGCGGAGATAGGAATTTTCTTCAGTGAGCGCAACCAGCTCTTGACCCAGGATGCCCCGTTCCCGGACAACAGAGACTCGCAGGATTTCAATGGGGCCAACAAGCTGCTGACGGACCTGCACTGGCCGTTCGATGTGGTGGCGGATGAGCATCTGGACCTGGCTGAGCTTTCGCGCTTTCGATTGTTGGTGATTCCGGCGGTGCAATACATGTCGAAGGAGCACCGGTCGATAATCTTGGAGTATTTGGAGAAGGGGGGACACGTCTTTTTTTGTGGTCAGTGCGCGGTGCTGGACCGGGATGGGCGACCGTACGGGGAACCGCAACTGGGGTTGGTGAAGACCGGGCAGGCGCAGCCGGGGCGGGGATATGTGAAGACGTTGTTTCCAATCGATGATGAACGCTTGAAGGCGGTGAACATCGCGACGGTGGAGCCGGAAGCCGGACTGAAAGCTTTGGGGTACATGATCCGGATGTCAGCGTCGAAGCGGGAGGGGAGTCCGTTGCAGGAGCCGCCGTACCCGCTGGAGGAGACGGAGATCCCGGTGATGGTGACGGGGCGGAGGGGGAAGGGGCAGTTTACGTATGTAGGGTATCCGTTTTTCTACGAGTACATGAATCAGGGGTTGCCGGTGATTGGGCAGGCATTCAGGGAATTGATAGGAGAGTATTACCGGCCGTCGGTATGGGTGGAAGGGCCGAGTGTGGTGGAGGCGATCTACAACCAGAAGGGGAATGATCTGCGGGTGTCGTTGGTGAATGGGGTCACGGCACGACCATCGCTCTGCAATTGTGTCAACATTGTAGAAGTCATACCAATTATGTGGATGAAAATAGTAGTGAATGACAAGAGGGTTCGGCGTGCGGCTGACTTGGATGGGCGCGAACTGCCGGTGAGGGCAGAGAAGCGGGGTGCGGTGATTACGGTTCCGCGCCTGGATCAGTATGATCTGATCTCGCTCGAGGTGGAGTGAAGATTCAGGGGAAAAGATCTGCCGCTGGTCCGCGCAGCGGGGGCACTGTTTGCGCGCAGTTAGTCTTAGCTCGCCCGCGGCTACGAATCAGACGGGTGCTGGTGTTTCGGAAAGAATACGATCGGAACTCAACGCTTCCGGCAGGATGAAAAACCGCCAAATCGCAATATGACTTGAGGATCATCTATGATGAGTAGTTGGCTTGCATTTTTGCTGATTATCCTAGCGGGGATCATGCAGGGCTCTTATTTCCTCGGATTGAAATACATGGGGTCCTGGAAATGGGAGAATATATGGGCGCTCTATGCATCTTGGGCGCTGATTATCATGCCGATCCTACTTGCCCTCGGAACCGTTCCTCACCCGGGGGAAGTCTTCAGCCTTGCGCCCAGATCCGCTATTTCGCGATTGTTACTGTACGGTGTAGCGTGGGGTGTGGGTTCTGTGCTTTCGGGTCTAGGGGTTGATCGTATGGGCTTAGCGATGGGCGTCTCTGTGTTGATCGGTGTTCAGGCCGTGATTGGCTCCTTCGTCCCTCTGGTCGCGAACACCCCGGAACTGGTCCTTCAAAGAAAAGGGTTGATGGTTATTGCGTCTGTTCTCACACTACTCATTGGCCTCGCACTGGTGGCCTTTGCCGGCCGAGAGAGAGAGCGTTCGCAGCCCAGAGCTGGAAACCACGCCCGAGAAAATGCCTTTGCCACAGGCCTTGCGATCTGCGTGTTCAGTGGGATTTTTTCGGCGATGTTGAACCTTGGGTTCGCCTTTAGCGCGCCAGTGGTCAAGGCAGCGGTCGCAGTCGGCGCGAAAGAATCAGGAGCGCTCAACGCAGTGTGGGCGATTGCCTTGTTCGGCGGCTTCATACCGAACGCAGCTTACACTGGATACTTGCTGACTCGTAACAAGACTTGGGCAAACTACACTCTGCCTCGGACCTCCTTGTGCTGGCTTGTTGGTTTGATGATGGCTTTGCTTTGGTATGCGGGCATCATCCTTTATGGAAGGGGAGCCGCGGGAATGGGACAGATCGGCGCGGTGATCGGCTGGCCACTTTTCATGGCTCTCATCATCCTGACCTCAAGCATCTGGGGGTTTGTTACGGGGGAATGGAAAACTGCGAGTGTGCGGGCCAAGCACCTCATGAAGTCGGGTTTGGGAGTCCTTGTCGTGGCGTCAGTCCTTTTGGGGATTGCCAATTGGTCCTGAGAGATTGGACTCCCGGGATGAGGTTTTGTCGAATCAACAGCGCTCTGCGCATTGGATTGTAAGAAGGCTTGACCTGCGTGACAGCTTAAAACTTGAAAAGGAGCAGCATGGAGTACCGCACCCTTGGTAAAACTGGCTTGAAGGTTTCCGTACTAAGCTTGGGCGGCTCGCCATTAGGCGGCGTCTTTGGACCGGTTGAGGATTCACAGGCAATTCGGACGGTCCACACCGCCTTCGATCTTGGGATCAACTACGTGGATACGTCCCCTTTCTATGCAGCAACGAAGGCTGAAACAGCACTTGGCAAAGCTTTGAAGGGGCAACCTCGCGACAAGTATTATCTGGCCACCAAAGTGGGCCGATATGGTCCCGACGATTTCGATTTCTCTGCCAAGAGAGTGATCGCCAGCGTGGATGAGAGTCTTCGACGGCTAGGCGTGGATTACGTCGACGTCATCCAGTGTCACGACATTGAATTCGGTTCCTTAGACCAAGTTGTGTATGAGACCATACCTGCTCTTCAAAGAGTCCGCGCGCAGGGTAAGGCTCGTTTCATCGGCATAACGGGGCTGCCGCTCAAGATATTCCCGTACGTGTTGGACCGAGTGGAGGGAGTGGACACCATCCTTTCGTGGCCCCGGTACACTCTGCATAACACATCGCTTGCGGAACAGATCCCTTATTTGGAAATGAAAAGGGTTGGAATTATCAACGCCGCGGTGCTCTCCTGTGGTTTATTGACCGACCGCGGAGCCCCAGTGTGGTTTCCACCCTCAAAGGAACCGGCCGTAGAGGAAATCAAAGCTGCTTGTGCGAAAGCTGTGGCACATTGTCGGGCGAAGAAACTACGGATTGAACAGCTTGCGTTGCAGTTTGCAGTAGCCAATCCGAGAATCCACACGAATGTAGTCGGCACCGCTGATCCGGTGGAGATAACTCAAAACGTCAGATGGGTTGAATCTCCAGTCGATCGAGAATTGTTAAATGAGTTGGAGTCCATTTTCCAGCCTGTCCGCGACCAGCTTTGGTCTTCAGGGAGGCCCGAAAACAGCTGAAATGTTGCTGAACCTGTGGTGGTGAAAGCAGGCACTAGCACAAGGTACTGGAGTGGTTTGTCGTTCCATTGATCACGCATCGGGAGGGAAGTAAGCTCGAGGAAGCAGCGTATCGAGCGCAAGGAAAGCCGGCCCCGCTGGGGGCGAAACATGAACCAAAGGTCATTGCGCTCCTGCCTCCAACAGTACGATTTAGTCGCACATGAGCTGGAGTGAGGGGCGAGGGGAGAAACTCAAGGTGAGATGGGTCGGGTTCAGTCCAGGGCTTGCGCTCTGGCAGGTTGTCCTTATCATATCGATACAGGTTTGCGTTGCGTCTGTCTCACAACCCAGTCAAGCGCCTGCGACCGCTCCCCAAATGCCCAACGCCAACCCCCGGATGGGGATCGCTCTGCTTCAACAAAAAAGATACGAGGAGGCGAAGGAAGAATTCCTTCGTTTGACTCGGACCAATCCCAAGTCCGCGGAAGCGTTTTACTACCTGGGAGTTTCCGAGATGAACCTGGAAGACTTACCGAACGCTAAGGATGCATTCCTTCGTTCATTGCAACTAAATCCCCATTCAGAGAACGCGCATTACAACCTTGGATTACTCCTCTTGGCGCAGAAGAGGCCGAAAGAAGCAATCACTCACTTCGAGGAGGCGGCCAAACTCGGCCCACAACAGCCCGAAAGCTTCGTCAAGCTCGTCCAGGCCT
>Ga0116102_1000449_pt1 | contig 15931 bp, 20 predicted proteins | sample June2015DPH_4_50_FD_89822 | JGI IMG/M metagenome (GOLD analysis project Ga0116102, IMG submission 89822) | Peatland microbial communities from SPRUCE experiment site at the Marcell Experimental Forest, Minnesota, USA - June2015DPH_4_40 | ecosystem: Environmental > Terrestrial > Soil > Wetlands >... | reverse complement strand
CCGCTCTTCGATCCGGACGGCTTTCTGCACAGCCAGTTGAAGGGTACGCTCAATATCGTATCTCAGCCGTACTACGAGCTTGGCACCTCGTTCCTTCAATCTCTGGGCAGGGCCGTTGCGCTCCTCGCCATCCGGCACAAAGAGCCATCGCCAGCGGTCAAGACTGAGGTCGTCAAAGCGGTACGTCAGTACAAGCGTCCCGAGGGAGGATTCGGCGCTGACCACGCGTCGGTCTATTCGACTTACAATGCGGTACAGGCGCTCTCCTTCTGCCCAGTAGACTGCCTCGCGGGCGTCTCCCAGTGGATACGGCGATGCGAGTGGAAGACTGGCGGATTCTCGCAGACGCCCGTGAATACGCCCAACTACCTCGATGAGATCCACCGAGGGCTCTCCATTTTGCGGGCGGTGAACGAGCGTCCCCGCTACCCGCAGGAGACCGCGCGGTTCATCGGCCTGCTCCAGAACGCCAACGGCGGGTTTCGGCGGGCTGCCGATTCAGGCATCTCGAGTCTCAGGAACGCCTACTACGCGCTCAAGGCGCTCGTTGAGCTCGGCTATTGGAAGGGATAACATGAGAGAACCAGAAGAGGCAACGTTGGTGCGACCCTACACGTGGCACTTGATAACCTGAGTAGGATTGAAGCCATGCTCGAACAATCCTCAGACTTCCACGAGATCGAATGATGTGTCCGTCCCGAGGCGTGCGGCGATTCACGACGAGGTGCACGAGCTCCGAAGGATCATCGAAGACACCGTTTTAAGCGCGACCCGGTTGCTGCGCTTGCGCTACGCTCGAATCGCACGCGACTTTTTCTTGATTATCGAGAGGTAAAGCAATAGGTGTATCCCTGCCACGTACTTCCAACCAATGCGCTTTTCGACGTACGCCAACGCCCGTTGCGCATATCGTTCCCTAATTTGCCTGTTAGAGAGCAGCAGCACGATGTACCCCTTAAGCTGCTCCAAGTCTCCCCGTGGAACGACGACCCCTCCGCCGCTAGCCTCAACTTCCGACCGCAAACCCCCAACGTCTGTGACGACGGCAGGCTTGCCCAGCGAAAATGCGTGAGCCAATACCCCTGACTGACTGCTTTGCTCATACGGCAACACAACGATATCTGCCGTATTTTCAACCGTTAGATACTCCTTTGGTTGGAAAGAACCTTGGATGACAAAGATGCTATCCTTTGCAGGGCTGTCAGCCACAGCCTTCAACAACGCAGGTTTGTAGTGCACCCCGCCCGGGGACCCTGGCCGCGCATCTCCGGCGATAACCAGAGCGGCATTAGGCACTTCGCTCACTACTTGTGGCCATATCTCGACAACGTCGTCAAAGCGCTTGTACTGCTCCCACCAGCCCAAACACATGGCGACGTCCTTACCCTGAAGACCGTACTCTTTTTTCGACTCGATGACGTCAGGCACGCCCCCCGCCTCGAGCACTTTAGCCCCGTGCGGTATTACGGCGACGTTCTGGGGCACCCAGCCCAAATTCACCGGCAGAAAGATCTTTTGGAGCTCTTCGTGCACGATCCCGGTATCAATTAGCTGCAAACTCAGGTTCATAAATACATGCTCCTTGTCGCCGAGGGTGCTGTACACTGAATGATACGTCACGACGGTGGGGATTCTTTGCAGGTTCAACCGCACGAGAAGGTCAAGCAGATCAGTGCTAAGTCTGCCGTCGATATCGTAAAGACCGTATTCGTGTTGGATATGTACAACATCTGGGTTCAGCTTGTTGATGATGTCAAGAACGTCCTGAGACCAGCCCGCTTTCTGGGGATCCCTCGCAGCAAAAACGTTTTCCTGTCCGCCATGCCCGCCTGCATCGAGATCCGGATTGCAGATAACATATACGGTGTGCCCAAGCTTCTTGATTGCTTCAACGAGTTCGTACGAATACGTCGCTATGCCATCAAATCTTGGCGGATACGGAGAGACAAAACAGATCCGCAAACGGGAGACCGCTTTATTGGTCCGCGCTTTTGATTCGTCGGGGCACATTAGCCACACCTGCTGCGTCGCATGCTTTGTACAACCTATAAAAACCTTCTGAAAAATATAATTGATTATCAAAGGGCACTGATACGACTTGTATTTCGCTTACTGGATGTGACGTAGCTTTTATACACGCTGCGAAAATAGTACCAGGGGCGATCCGTGTCGCATGGCAAGCATTCTCATAACAGGTTGCAGGGGCGGCATAGGGCTCGATGTGGCCTGCCGGCTCCTAAAAAGAGGACACACGGTGTATGCTACCGTTCACCGTGAGAGCTCAGTCAATGACGTGCGAACTGCCTTGCAGTCGTGTGGCGAGAACTTCGTAATAGACACACTTGATATAACGGAATCCAGCGACATCGACAAAGTGGACAACTGGGACATTGACGTCCTAATCAACAATGCAGCGATCGGCGATTCCGGGCCTTTAGCAGAGATAGATCTTGAAAGAGTTAAGGCCGTATGTGAGACCAACGTGTTTTCAGCGTTACGGCTAACGCAAAAAGTCGTGCCGAAGCTCATCGCAAAGGGCCAGGGGAGGGTTATATTTATGGGCTCAATGGCAGGGCTTACTCCCTCGCCCTTTTACGCGCCCTATGGGATGACCAAATTCGCACTCGAAAGCGTTGCGTCCTCCTTACGAACGGAGTTGAAACCCTTTGGCATCAAAGTCATCATCATCAACCCTGGGGTGTACAAGACGGGCTTCAATGAGAACTTCATGTCACGGAAATATGAATGGATGGGCGCACAGAGCCTGTACAAAGATCACATGGCATATATGCGGCGCAAGGAGTGGGTCCTGAAGCTCGAGTTACCAGGCACTTGGAGCATCGCACGACAAGTGGTGAAAGCTGCGGAAGCCCGGTGGCCCAAGCGCAGGTACGTCGCTCCCGCGTGGGAGTGGGTTTTTCTTCCACTCCTCCGCTGGTTTGGGTAAAACCTCTAAACGCGCGCTACACGCTTTGCAATTTCGTGGCAAGCATTACCACTTTTTTCGCCAAACCCCTGCACTCCTGCACTCCTGCGAGGCCTGATCGTCAGGCGCTCCGGTAGCAACAGCGCCAAAGTGCCCCCTCCTATAATGCAACCTCCAGTTAAATAGCTTTCTCGCCTCTAAACTGAAATTAGGAGCAGGAATGTAGACTAGCGATGATTCGGCGGGCAAACTTGATAAAACGAGCAATACATGACTAGACTCTCGAAGTTGCGCAAAAATCTCCCTTGGAGAAGCAAAAATGAAAAAATACGCAATCTTAGGAATCTGCGTGATCGCAGCGATCTTGATCGCCGGCTGTACGCAAAGTACGCAAAGCGGACAGACGGCGGGATTGGGAAATCATGTTATCAGCACCGCGAATCAGAACAACGTCACCGTCAAAAATTATCAGTTTAATCCTCAGTTCTTGACGATTCCGCAAGGAGGAAACGTGACGTGGACCAATCAGGATTCGTCGAGTGGTGCATACGGCGGATCAACTTCGATTCAGCATCAAATAACCTCAAATAATTCGGCGTTTGCACAGTCAGCGCCTCTTAACAACGGAGACACTTACACGGTGCAGTTCAATCAAACCGGGACGTTCCCGTATCATTGCGCGATTCACACCTATATGACGGGAACGATCACCGTCGTCGCAAGGAACGCGACAACGACAACAGCGGCAATGTAAAGAGATTAAGAAAAGAAAAATGGTCGGATTAAGATTCGACGCTCACGGCGGGGGTGTTAAGCGACGTCAGATGGCCCAAGTCTCCGGGATCCGATGAGGTCGGCCTTGTCGTTCCTTGGGGCAACATTCTGAGCCCGGCTTTTATCCGCAAGGCCGGAATCACTTGTGCGGCGTTGAATTGCTTTAACAGGGTCGAAGTCACCTTAATTCAACAACATGGGGCGTATTCATACGACTGTTCCGCCGACACGAACGTAACACTAACGATTGTGGTTGTCTAGAGGAAGCAAAAACGTGTCAGCGCTGCTGCTCGTCAAAGAAACGGGCAAAGCGCTCAACACTTAATCATTATTATTCGGCGTCCGCGACTGAGAATGAACTACACGCAAAGCAGCAACCATCCTCGAAACGCTAATGCTTGACGTATGACTTGCTGCTTTTATGGAAGGTTTGCCCTAAGCGATGGCAGCGGTTCAAAGACTGAACGCAGCACTCAGAAGGAAAACGGAGCCATAGGTTACTCAGCCCTTGATAAAGGAGAGCAAGTCGGCGTTCAACTGATCTTGGCAGACGGTGGGCAAGCCGTGCGGTGCGCTCTTGTAAATCTTCAATGTTGCCAACGTCGTTGATTTCTAGGATGCCGTTGACGGCTTTGAGGTCTGCAATGACCGCTTCGTTCTTCTCCCGTTCGGCGAGGTTCATCTCTATGATATCAGCGGAACCAATCGTCTTTTTCAGGTTTCGTGGGATGTCGAGCTGAAGAAGCGTTGCCGGCGATCCCTTCGAGGTTGCGAGTATGAGCGACCTTTTAGATGGGCGCTTGACTACGCGCAGAGTGGCATTTCAATAATCCCGGTTTTGTTCTGCGATGTGCACACGCGCGGGGCGTATCACCATGACGCACGTGCGTGCGTTTTGCATTACCCGGCTCACCGTGCTCCCCACGAACAGTCTCGACGCTGAGAAAGACCGTGCGTCTCCAAGCATGACGATATCATAATGTCCTTCGCTCACCTCGTCCAGGATCTCTGCGGCAGCGTGCCCCTCCCGCACAACCGCGCGGACCGTGAACCCTTGTTCTCGCATATGTGCGCATAGAGGGTCCAAAAAGATCCGTCTCGCGGCTTTTTTCTCTGAGTCAACGTCTCCAACGAGCGCTTCGATCCGCTCCAAATCTTCCCGAAATATGCGCTTGTAACTCTCGTAGACGCCGTGCTCAGTGAGCACGTAGAGCAGCGTGTAGTCGATATCGCGTCGGAGCGCGTTTACTGCGCATTTCACGCCCTCCATCACTGAGGGCGATCCATCAAAACAGACAAGGACTTTCATGTTTAGTTACCACCATTGATTCAGAAGGATCCCACCGCGTATTTGACGTAGAGCAGGAGATCGCAAAGTATGAGCGCCGCCACGGTCGGCGGGAGTGCTATTTTTATCCATCGCACCCATCCCATGCGCATCCCGTGCGTCTCCAGTGAGCTGTACGCGACGACGTTCGCCGAGGAGCCGATGGGCGTGAGGTTGCCCCCGATGTTGGCGCCCAGCGATACCGCCCAGACCATCAGGGCCGTGGCGAGAACTGACGGAATGAGCGACAGATCTCGGATAACGTAGCTCATCATCACGGCGAAGGGGACGGTGTTGACCAGCCCGCTTATGAAGGCCGACCCGAAAAGCAGCAGCGAGAGCAGTACGGCGTTGTTCCCCATGGACGCCCCTGCCAGGCCGGTTGCAAACACGCCGAGGATCCCGGTCTTTTCAAGTCCGCCAACTAAGACAAAGAGACCGATAAAGAACAGCAGCAGTTCGTAATCGACCTTCTTGAGGGTATCCTCGATACCTCCTCTGCCGACAAGGAGCAGGGCAAAGGCGGGAATGAGGGCGGCGAGGGCGACATCCAATGGGATGCCGAATGTCGCCTCGAGATACCCCCCACTGACGAGGAGTACCACAGCAGCGATGAGGGCGGCCAGGCCGAAACGGAGCATCCGTTTGCTGATGATGGCGCTCTCAGGAGCGACTCTCGAGAGCGCCCGCGTGTCAACGTTCGCGAAAGGCGTCAGCGCCCTCCGCTGCGTAAGATAGAGCACCCCCACTGCTAAAAGGGCGGCAGCAAGCGCGATGGGACCGTCATTCCTCAGAAACTCGTTAAAGCCAAACCCCAGCTGGGTCCCGAGTATAAGATTGGGTGGGCCGCCGATGAGGGTGGATGCCCCACCGATGTTGGCAACGACAACCTCCGCGACGACGAGGGGCACCGGGTCGATCTTCACGAGCCGCGCGATCTCGATCGTAATCGCCGCAAGAAAGAGCATGACCGTAATGCTATTCACGAACGAGGACAGCAGCCCTGCCAAGAGAGGAAACACGATCAACATGGTGCGGGGGTTGTAGTTCAGCCTCTTTGCAAGGATGAATGCCACGTATGAGAAGAACCCCGCATCTGATAGCACCACGACGATGATGAACATCCCAAACAACAGGCCGATGGTCTCCCAGTTGACGTAATTAATGGCCTCAGCGAGTGTGAGGACGCCTGTGATGAGCAACACCAGACTCCCTACGCCTACCACGACTGTATTGTTGATTTTTTCTGTGGCCAACGTTGCATACGCCGCAAGAAAGGTCACAAGCGCGATTGCGGGGTATGGTTCCATGGGATCTCCTGCACACAGCCACGACGTTCACGCTGCGCGCGCTTTAGCAATCATAGCGCGCGAGTCGTAGCACTCCCCCACTATTCCAGTTAGATATAATAAATCATTGCGTGCTGCAGGGACGGGTTGTTTGAAAACCCGCAACCGCTGAGAAGGAGTCGGCAAGACTGGACCTCCCATTAGCCCGCGGCGTGTCAAGCGGATCTGCTAGAGTCGCGATATCCGTGTTTGCTAACATTGAGAGCGATGAGACAGGACTCGTGGCCGTTGTCCCATTGGAACGCTCTTGACTGTGGTGCCTATCGGGCGAAAAAAGCGCATTGACCGACTGATGGACGTTGAATAAGAGGCCACAGGTATATGCCTGAATAGTGCGGTAAAACGATTGATGCTTGTTGAACCTTCAAGAACTTCTCATCTAACAACCAAGCACCGCTGTGCGGCAAAGAAGGCGGTCTGGCAGGGGGAGGAACCAAATGGGAACTGATGGTGCTTCTACATCCAGAACGTCTCATCGTGCCACAAACGTTGGCGCGTACCTTATTGAGCGACTTCGATTATTAGGCCTCTCACACGTCTTCGGAGTGCCAGGGGATTATGTGCTCGGCTTTTTCAAACAGCTGAGCGACAGCGAGATCGACCTGATTACGACGTGTGACGAACTCAACGCTGGCTACGCGGCCGATGCGTACGCGCGTATACGGGGAATAGGCGCCGTGTGCGTTACCTATTCTGTCGGCGGCCTAAAGGTCGTCAATGCCACGGCGCAGGCCTATGCGGAAAAATCTCCGCTGGTCGTCATAGCTGGAGCCCCGGGAATCAGAGAAAGGATAGGGAACCCCCTCCTGCACCATAAAGTGCGGTCCTTCAACACGCAAAAGAAGATCTTTGAGGAAGTGACTGTCGCGTCTGCGGTTTTGGATGATCCGAACACGGCGTGCCAAGAGATTGATCGTGTGTTATCCGAATCAGTCCGCGTTAAGCGACCGGTATACATTGAGCTCCCGCGCGATATGACGTTCGTCCACGTGAAGCCGCAAAATCAGGATTCGGTAACGCGAGCAGACGATACGAGCGATCCCAACGCTCTGCAGGCCGCTCTTGACGACGCGGTGACGATGATCAACGAGTCTCAGCAACCCGTCGTAATTGCCGATGTCGAGCTGCACCGGTTCGGACTGCAGGACAAGCTTCTCGCCTTAATCGATAAAGTGCAGATACCTGTCGCTGCGACAATTCTCGGTAAATCCGTTGTCGACGAGTATCATCCCCTGTACATGGGCATCTATGAGGGGGCGATGGGCTTCGAGTCCGTCCGCGACTATGTCGAATCAAGTGATTGCCTGATCCTTCTCGGTGCCTTTATGACAGACGTTAATCTCGGGCAGTATACCGCGCATATCGACCAGGAAAAGACAATTTACGTCACGAGCGAGCAATGTTCGATTCGGTATCGCACCTACGCGGGCGTCCGTCTACACGATTTCCTCGAAAGCTTGCTTACCGCCCCCATCATGCCGCGGACCCCCCGCGACTTTCCGCACCCGCGGCCTATCGTACCATTCGTGACGATAAAAGGACAGAAGATTACCGTCCGGAGGCTGTTTGAGCGGCTTAACTGGGCGCTCAAGGACAACACCGTAGTCATCGCTGACGTTGGCGATGCGCTCTTCGGCGGGCTTGACCTCATTACCCACCGCAGAACTGAATTCCTGGCGCCAGGGTACTACCTCTCGCTCGGGTTTGCGGTGCCGGCGAGCATCGGAGCGCAACTCGCGAATCCCAATCTTCGTCCGTTAGTGCTCGTCGGCGACGGGGCTTTCCAAATGAGCGGCATCGAGGTTTCGACCATCGCGCGACTCGGCCTGAATCCAATCATCGTCGTATTCAATAATTATGGGTATGCGACCGAACGACCAATCCAAGACGGGCCGTTCAACGACCTGCAGGTGTGGCAGTACAGTCGGTTCCCGGAGATCGTTGGCGGGGGGACTGGGGCGGTCGTAACGACAGAGGATGAGCTTGACCAAGCACTCGACGCAGCACAGGCATACACTGGGGGGTTTACGATTATTGAAGTCCAGCTTGATCCGCACGATAGCTCGCCCGCATTGCAGCGGCTGGCCGAGGGTCTTGCGAAGAAGATTCGTTGACACTCAAGCTTTAGCTAGCGGCCACGGCTCAGCCCTTGCTGGTTGCGTGACAGCGGTATTTTCTTTGAGGAACTAAATTATAGCCGTTGCGTCGTGCCATGCCAAAACGGTATTGGCCCCCCCGGCTCACTCATTAGGTCGGTTTTTATTCTTTCTTCGTCGAATCGTGAGTACGGAGGCGAGCAAAACAACGAGAATAGCTCCAACAACTGCGAAGACCGCTCCTGCGTTAGCAAATCCGACGTTTGGAGCGTCTGTTGCTCCCACAGCAGTGGTTCCCTCGCTGCTTGATGAAGCAGCGGTGCCATTACCCGTCGTCGTCACCGAACGATCGAGCGTTGTGAACTGTACGCGTCCTGTGCCCTGCAAGTAATCGATGTAATTGGCGAGCAGCGTCACTTTCGAGGCATTGACCGTATAATTGGGTCCCTCGAAATCGGCGGGGTGATACAGCACAACGAAGGTGTTGATGCTATAAGGATCGTTAAGCCACTGGTTGGTTGCGTTCTCGAGCGACTGAAGGGTATTGTTACCGAGCTCAATCGAGATCGTATCTAATCGCATGCCATCCAGGTTTCCCCCATTCTGGTTGAAATCTTGAAAGGCGGTGCTATATTCCGTGAACCCCAGCGCTTTGCACGCCTTTACCGTGTTGTTGTCACTCTTGTCAAACGGAGGGAGAAACGAAGTGGGCGTGACCCCGAACGCCTGGATGATGTCGTCGCGCCCCTGTTTGATTGCGTCGTATTGCGCGGCATATGGCCTTCCATAAAATTCACTGGGACCCACCGGTGACGGCCCGGTATCCAGGTGCGTATAGCCGTGCTGAGCGAATTGAAAAAGGTGGTTTGACGTGAGTGATCGCATGTACTCGAGAAACGTGTTATTTACTTTAATCAACTGATTGCCAGAAGGCGTAGGGTACGGATGCGAAATGATGCCCAGCGTCACCGGCACGTTCATGTTGATGTTTAGCTGGTTGACAGCCTGAAGCTCGGCGAAGTCGGCGTTAGGCGCGACGTCATCCTCTCTAAATATCACATACTTGTTCGTTTGCGCAGAACCCGTCGCTCCACTGCTTGCACCGGTCGTCGCTCCGCTACTTACGCCAGTAAAGAGCACTGAGAATAGCAGGATTGAAACGAGCGAGCAGACGAGGACGATTTTCGGTCTGACTCGTGCATTGCGTCTGATTCCGTTTGACTTATCTTGCGGCACTGGGCACACTCGAGACGTTGTTAGCCGCCAAAAGGCTTAGCGCACTCTTGCCTAGCCAGGGTTCGCGTTGAAGACCAACTGTAACAGCTATGATTGCGCTTCCAAAAATGGCCAGCATATTAGGTGGTGAAACTAACGATATATAATAGTGTGCTCGGAGCGTATGTTGTTCGAGCGCATAGTCGGCTAGGGTCTGAAATACGTCAGACTAGAGCTAAGCTCAAAGGCTGGCTTAGGCGGAGGCGGTCACGAGACGCGTCTTATTCGAGTTACTGATCCCGCTCCGGCAGCGGGCCAAAAAGCACCCAACTTTTAGAAAATTCGCGTTGACGCTCACGGGCTTGTCAAAACAAACGCAGAGAGACAATCGTAGCCAGAAAAGCCTCAGCTAGCCGCTAAGGCAGCACAATAGGGTCTTTTTCGTAGCGCGGCATTACGCTTTCAGAGTTGTTTCGGCGGACGTTGCCTTCGGGGCCGAACGGCACTAATAATAAAAACCGATGGAAGCAAAGGCCATCAATCCGAAACGCGAGAACAGAACAGCCCTGGCCTCTCATTGCGTTCACTGCTTGTCAAAGGCCCGCACGATGCAGGGGCATCTAGCTAAGCGTCAATGCTCGCACTTAATTTTTTCCACAGGCGCCGTTGGAACATCACTGCGTGAAGCAAAAATGAAACAGATGGTCTAGACCGTGAGATTCGCGAAAAGAGCTTGGGCGCTCACAGTATTGCGCCGATTAAGGCGCCGACAAGTCCTCCAATCAATATCCCCGCCAGTGGCGCGAGAAGAGTTCCGAAGACTAGGCCAATTGCGAGTCCAAGAACCGCTCCGATGACGGCTCCCGCCAGCGCTCCAGCCCCTCCAATGATTTGCTGGCCGATGAACGCGCCTAGTGCTCCACCGACGATGACGCCAAGCAGCAAGCCGATAGCCGCAGTCAGTATACCCCCCAGCGGAATGCCTATGACGACACCGAGCAGAACCCCGACGAATGATCCAACCAGTCCGCCAATCAAGCCCTGGATTACCGCACCACGGTGCGTGCCAGCCCAGGCGCCGACTAATGCGCCGACGATTACGCCGATAGTGATCCCAGACCATATGTTGGCAAGGACGCTTACGACTACGCCGAGTGCCCCACCTGCAAAGCCGCCGACAACGCCGGGGTTTACTAGGCCTGCTCCATCATTGCGTGCAGCTGCCAAGAGTGTAACGAAGCTTCTGTAAGGGGGCACACTAATTAAGTAGCGGGCCTCTGTTTAAAGTTTATGGCGCAAGCGATGTAGCTGAAAAAAGGGTTGATAGATGGCGGTGTACCAAGCGAATGTCGTAGCGGCGACCTGCGCTTGGGCTCACAGATGGAAGCGCCTGTTCGTGCTTTTTCGTGTTGAGTACGCAGTTTTTCTGGTGCAATTGTTGGTTTTGTACCACGCTTTGATTAAAAGCTCCTTGAGCACACTATAAACAAAGAAATTGTGCCGACGAGCACGCTTTTTATCGGATTGCGCTCGTGTGAGCAATATTGATCCTTGTTGCGCAATGTTCATAAAGAAAGGTCTACCTTGTTATACAGGGCGTATGCGAGCGACTTGAGAGGTGGCTCACACAGACGGAATGAAGTCGCACACTCTAGCAGGCCCTACATTTTTGTTAGGGCTGATAGGAAGCGTATTCGAGCTTATCACCGGTGCGCTGGTCATGGCGCGAGGCGCCGTTCGCGGCGTGAGTATAGAAGAAACTGCCTCTAGCTCTCTCTCGTATATCGATGACGTCAGCGGGCAGAAGGAAAGGTATATTTTGCGGTTTTTCAGTCACACGCGGACGATCCCCGCGCAAAAAATCAGGTGAGACCTATGCGGTACATTCGAATCACCGGCGCAAAGTCTTTCATGGAGCTCACGCACGCCAACGTGGCAGATTGGCAACTGTACGGAACGACGTTTCTCGAGTGGAAAGAGGAAACAGGAAAGGACTACGATAGCTGGGTGAGCGAGCGACTTACCCCGACGTTAGACTTGTTTGACTATCTCGCTTGGTACGAGGATGGATCACTACAAGGGTATGAAGGTGGATATAGCGTCATACTCGACCCGAGCTTTGGACTATGGACGAACGAGATACTCGTCCGAGCTAAGCGACTGGGGTTACGCGTGGAGGACACGCAAGATACCGACTCTGGGTGTTGGATTGGGTAGTTTAGTCAGCAACTGAGCAGGCAGGCGCTGATAAACTGGCTACCCTGCCGTGCGCGAGGTTTTTGAGCGAACGTGTTAGATTGCTCATTTTCAGTGAACGTCCGCAGAAAGTGAATTTAGCACAGCGTCAACGGGCCTCTAAGTCTCTTCTTCAACGCTCGGAAACTGAAACTGCAGCGCCTTAAATCCCTTTTCGTCAACAAATCGCGCGTCAAGCATGTGTCGCGCAGACCTGCCCATCGAATCCGTTGCGACGCCGAAAAGAGATCCGTCGCTTCGGATCACGAACGCGGAATATTTCGCAAGAAGCTCTTTTATAGTCGTGGCACGCCCCTCGTCGCGTGCTTGCCACTCTGAAAAGGTCGATCGTTGCAGTAACTTGAACTGGCGAGACGTTAGCGTCATAACGCGTGTCTTAATTAGTGAATCCCCCCTGCTGGCTCGTGGTCGTACCTACGTGCATGAACCCCAAACGTTTTAACAATATCTAACGCGCGTCGCTAGGCTGATGTGCCAAAGCAACTAGATCAGCTCCATTGTGACGTGGTCGCGGCCCCTGGGTTGCAAGCAGCGCGAAAACGGCTACGGCGCGCGCAGGGCGCGAAGCACACCGCGTATCACATCGTGAAAAACTGATACAACGCTTTTGCTTGCAATCCAGATGCCTTACTGAAGCGGCTTTGAGCGCTGTCGAAGGCATATTTACCATTGGCCGGGGTACTCAGTGAACCGCTTGCTTTACCAACGCAAGCAGCTCTTCTCGCGTTCGCACGCGCTCGCGTGTCTTGGTTTTGCCGCTTTTAATGACGTTTGCAAAAATCTGAGGTAGGTCGTCTTCCTTGGCCCCTGTGAGTCCCTCAATAATTCCGCTGAAGACGTCACGCGTTCGTCTCTCTTCTAAGGTGATGTGCCCGAAATTGCGAAACCACATCTCTATGCGCGTATCTTCCGATACGATCGTTATCTTACGTATCTGCTTTTCCCACCAGAGGTGGATCATGATGTCATACTTCTTCTGAGCCATGAATTGTCTCCTGCGGCGTGCGCGCGGCTTGACGCCTACCAGTATAAACCCCTTGTTTTTATCCTTTCGGAAATCTTCGGCGCTCTATGACGGTGAAAAAAGAAAAGACAAGCGTGCGGCTGCGGACTCGCAAAAAAAGAAAGAAGTGGTGTTTGTGCGCACCTACTTCACTTCCGCTTCGGCCTCTTCGCCCGCCGCTCTCGAGGCGGCACGAGCGATCCATACCGTTGCAATCACTGCTACAATGGTTATGATAATTGCGTATGAGAGGTTTGCTGGAATGCTGTTGGGAGTTCCCAAATAATAGATGAAAATAGATTGTATCGCTTGGTTCCACGCAAGGCCTGCTACGAACGCGAAAGCGGTCGTGACGAGGGCAGCGGTCACCTTTAGGTACTCTGCTCGACTCACCATGTGTTTCACCTCCGGTAAGCTAGTTACAGGGTGAACTAGGAGTTGCTTACAATAAAACTTTCCATTTGCTGCGTTTTCGGCTATTAAATGCTAGCGTTTACCCCATTGCAGAAAAGCGCGAGCCGTGGCTTATTTTTGACTAGACGCGGTACGCAACCAGGAGAACGATGAGCTGCAATGGCAAGAGGATATCGCTGATATACAGAATCGGCCCTGCTTGCCAGGTGCGTAGTTGTGACTGAGCCGTATGTCGCGTATGTGGCCGTACGCCGCCCCGATGCCAAACACCGCAAATGCGATTACCGTCGCGCTCCAGAAGTCACCGCGCACCCAAAAGCAGAGCACCCCTACGACCCCTACGGCGGGGTTGTGCAGGGCTACCTCAAATTGAAACGGGCTTCCAGTGGGTCATCCAATACTTCGTGCAACGTCGTCAGCAACAAACGCGTGTCTCATGAAAGCCCACAGCGAACCGATTCCCACTATAATGACAAGGAACCAAAGGAGAAACTACTCAACGATTCCGCCACCGAATAACGCGATGTTGAGAACGGCGGCAACGATCGCCGTGGCGAATAGCACGTAGGGCCAGTATTCTGCTGCACGGTTAGGCGTGGGCGCTATCGCCACATCGTTTCGGTGCCATCTCTCTCGCCGTGTGCGCGTTTAAAGCTGTCGTTTTGTTGCGTTACCGGTTTGGAACCGTCACGCGAATTTAACGTACCGTCGCATTTGCGGCGTGATGGCAGCGCTGAGGGCTGGTCGCAACACCAACGCAGAAGCTACCTGAAGCGGGGGGGAAGAGTTTTTATTTGCAGCAGCCCTTCCGTGGAGCAGCGATAACACTCTCGTCAACTCAAGGCGTTAACCGTAGTGGAGGGCCGCTGACGAAGACATGACAATTACTCTTACGACGCTTTGTGAGAATACCGCCGCGCGCGTTGGCATACGCGCCGAATGGGGTTTAAGCATTCTTGTCGAAACTGACGAAGACGCGATATTGCTCGACACGGGTCATAGCACCGTGGCGACCTTCAACGCAGCGGTCTTGGGTGTGGACATATCTGCGCTTCACACCATCGTGCTCAGCCACGGGCACCGCGATCACACGGGCGGTTTGTGGTCGGTGCTCAGCGCGATACAAAAAGACCCTGCGCTTCGCGAAGAGGCGCGTGCAGTCAACGTTGTGGCGCACCCAGACATTTGGGTGCCAAAGTACTCAGGACCCGTTCATAAGAATATCTACGCGGGGATGCCGCACGTACGAGAGGCGTTAGAGAGCCTTGGCGCCGCGTTTGTAAGCACGAGCGAGCCGGCGCGAATAACCAATCGGATACTTACAACAGGCGAAATCCCGCTGGACACGGCCTATGAAAGAGTCGATCCAGAGTTGTACGTTCGTGATGAAGGCGGCGTCAGGCCTGACCCGATGGCAGACGACCTTGCGCTCGTCATCACGACCGATCTCGGTCTTGTGGTCGTATTGGGCTGTGCACATCGCGGTATTGTCAACACGTTGCTCCAGGCACAGAGTGTGGCGAATGAGGATCGCATTCACATGGTTATTGGCGGGACGCACTTAATGAAGGCGTCGGAAGAACAGCTTAAAGCGACGATCAAAGGACTAAAAGCTCTCGATGTCGCGCGAATCGGCGTCTCTCACTGTACCGGTTTGCCTGCCGCCGTGAAACTCTCCGAAGCGTTTGGAGACCAATTCTTCTTCAATAATGCAGGCACGCGCATCACGATCGAGGACTAGCGCGCGAAAAAAGTGCATCTCACGCAGCGGCATTCGCTGACAAACTAATGAGGTACGCCCACACAGGACCAACTAGCTGCGAATAACGGAAGCTTCGTGAAATAGCGAATTATGATGCGTTTTCCGCGAAAAAAAGGTTTAAAAGAGGGGGGCCATAGTCGGCATGGTGATTCGTATGGTCGACAAGAAGAAAGTTATTGATGAACTTAACGCAGCGTTGAGCATGGAAATCGCTGCGATAGTGCAATACTCGCACAACTCGTACTCGATTATGGGTCCCTGGCGCGACGCCCTCACCGGAGAGCTGGAGAGCTTCGCAAAGGATGAGATGAGCCACATGGAATACGTCTCGAAAAAGATCGTTGCGCTTGGAGGGGTGCCCTCGACGAAGCCTGCTGCCATCAACACGCCCGCAACGTGGCGCGCTATGCTTGAGGCCGATCTCGCAGCTGAAAACGCAGCGATCAACCGCTACAAAGCCATTATCGCACTGGCAGACGAATTAGGGGACGTAGACCTGAAGAAGTCAATCGAGGATATCACAAGCCAGGAATATAGACACAAAGAGGCTCTCGAGAAGTTCCTAAAGGAGCCGATGTAAGGGGGTAGTTTCCCCCCACAACTTTTTTTGCTCCGTTTTTTTACATCTTATATAGAAACGCTTCTCCAACAGGCGAGCGCAGCGGCTATTAGGGTTGAAACAAGGAGCTTGGTTTCCTTTTTTCTGAGCGTTGGCTCAGACCGCCTCAGGGTGACAAAGCCTTCTATGTCTGTAGATCAATAGGGATCGAGATCAACTAAGCGGGAAAAGATCCGGTTTGTGAGACCGT
>Ga0116102_1000444_pt1 | contig 16029 bp, 10 predicted proteins | sample June2015DPH_4_50_FD_89822 | JGI IMG/M metagenome (GOLD analysis project Ga0116102, IMG submission 89822) | Peatland microbial communities from SPRUCE experiment site at the Marcell Experimental Forest, Minnesota, USA - June2015DPH_4_40 | ecosystem: Environmental > Terrestrial > Soil > Wetlands >... | reverse complement strand
CTGCCCGGCGCCGACCGCGACCTGGTGCTGCCTCTGCACAAGCGCCTGGAAAAACTTTTCTCCGCGATCCTGCTGAATACCACGGTCAAGTCGCTGAAGGACGAGAAGACTGGCATTCGCGTAACCCTCGATGGTCCAAACGTGAAAGAAAAAGAGCAGGTGTTCGACCGCGTGCTGATGTCCATGGGACGCCGGCCGAATTCCGAGATCCCCGGCCTCGACCAGACGAAAGTCAAAGTCAACGCGAAGGGATTCATCGAAATCAACGAGCAGCGGCAGACCGCCGAGCCCATAATCTATGCTATCGGCGACGTCGCCGGCGAGCCGATGCTGGCGCACAAGGCAATGCATGAGGGCCGCTGCGCCGTCGAAGCTATCGCCGGCCACAAAGTCGCATTCGAGCCGAACGCGATTCCCGCGGTCGTGTTCACCGATCCTGAAATCGCGTGGGCCGGACTGACGGAAACGCAGGCCAAAGAACAAGGACGCGAGATCACCGTCGCCAAGTTTCCCTGGGCCGCTTCAGGGCGCGCCATCACACTCGACCGGCCCGAAGGTCTCACCAAGCTGCTCATCGATCCGAAGACGGAACGCGTGCTCGGGGTGGGCATAGTGGGCGCGGGCGCGGGCGAACTAATCGCCGAAGGGGTGCTGGCGATCGAGATGTGCGCGCTGGCGGCCGATATTGGCATGACGATCCATCCGCACCCAACGCTATCGGAGACGATGATGGAATCGGCGGAAGTGTTTTACGGACAGGCCACCGACATCTATCGTCCAAAGAAGCAGTAAGGAAACTGCGATCGAGCATTGTACGTACAATGTTTCACGGGAAACACTTTGTACTGGCGGCGGAAGCCGAGCTGCGCTCGGCTTGGACGGGCGAGGTCGCCCGTCCTCACACAAGCCGTCCCCACACGAGCCACTTACTGGAACCTTGATGAAAAAGTTGGTGCTGTTAGTTTTTGTGGTTTCCATTTCCCTCCATGGGCTGGTGGCCCAATCGGTGACCAGCCTGCTGCCAGGTGGGGCTCAGGCAGCAACTCCCGCGGCCGCCGATGAACTGGGACGGGAGACGCCTTCGGGAACTGTGCTTGGATTCCTCGAAGCCGCGCAGGCGGGAAATTCCAGGACCGCCGCCGATTACCTGCAAATGAGCGCCGCGCGCCGCCAGTCGCAGGGTCCGGACTTGGCCGACAAGCTGAAGGTGCTGATGGACCACACCTCCGTCAGCCTGCGGCGGCTCAGCACCAGTCCTGAAGGCAATCCGGAGTCGGGCACTTCCGATCAGCAGACCGTCGGCAATTTTTCCTATGGCGATGTGGATGTTCCCGTTGTCCTCGTCCGGGTCGCGGATCCGAATTCCGGAAAAATCTGGCTCTTTTCTTCCGAGACGCTCAGCAAAGTCCCTGAGCTGTACGACAACCTTGAGGCTCACCAGGTCGAAAACAGACTCCCGCAAAGCCTGGTGCGAAACGTGTTTCTCGGGATGCCGCTCTGGCAATGGTTGGCGCTTTTCGCCGCGATTCCAGTGGCGCTCGCGATTGGCTGGGCGGTGGTTCTGCTGCTGGCGATTCCGCGCCGGCTTTGGCTCAAGTTAAAACATCGCCCCAACCTGCACTCCTACAGAGGCATGGCCAAGCCGCTGCTGCTGTCATTCAGCGCGCTGGCTCACCGCGCGATCGCCGGCTACCTCGGTCTGCCGTTGCTGACACGTTTTTATTACTACCGAATCATCGGCGTCCTCATCAGCATCGGCTTCTTCTGGTTTCTGCTCCGCGCCGCCAGCCTCACGATGCAGCGCCTGCGCATCCATGCTGTCAGCGCGGGCCGCACCGGCGCCGGAACCCTGATGGTGCTGGGCGAGCGGCTGCTGGCAGCGCTGGTGGTGATCGTCGCCATCCTGACGGCAGTCAGCATACTGGGCTTCAACCTCACCACCGTGCTCGCCGGCCTCGGCATTGGCGGCATTGCCATTGCATTCGCCGCGCAGAAGACACTCGAGAATCTTTTCGGCGGAATTTCCGTTCTGGCCGACGAAGTCATCCACGTCGGCGACTACTGCCGCTTCGGCGACCGCTCCGGAACCGTAGAAGACATCAGCCTGCGCTCCACCCGCATTCGCACCGACGCACGCACCGAGGTCTCAATTCCCAACGGCGCCCTCGCCACCATGAACATCGAAAATTTCACCCGTCGCGACAAAATTCTGTTCAATCCCGCGCTCGGGATCAGATGTGAAAGCACGGCGGACCAGCTCCGCTATCTGCTGGCTGAAGTCCGCCGCATGTTATACGAGCACCCGAAAGTCGAAAGCGAAAGCGCAAGCATCCGCTTCGCCAATTTCGACAACAGCGCTTTGCGCCTTGAGATCTCCAGCTACGTGCTCACGCGCGATGCGGTGGAATTCGCGGCGATCCGCGAAGACCTGTTGCTGCGCATCATGGATATCGTCGAGAAATCGGGCAGCGGTTTCGCCTTCCCGTCGCAGACCGTATACTTCTCGCGCGATTCCGGCCTCGACAAGGAGAAAGCCAGCGCAGCCGAACAGCAGGTCCAGCAATGGCGGGACCAACACAAGCTGCCATTCCCCGATTTTGCGCCCGACGACAAGTCAGCCTTCCGCGATTCGATTGTCTATCCTCAGCCTGAGTCGGCCGTCGAAAAAACCCAGCGCCTTCCCTGAAACTATAGGGAGCCCCGTGCTTACCCACGTAACTTGCGGCCTTCAACGGCGGTTCCTAGCATAGAAGAGCTATGCCCCGTGCTCTGCTCTTGTCGCCTGACGACCAAGCGGTTAGTGCAATTACTGGCGTTTTAGAAGAGATGTCAGTGACCTGCGAACGTCCCCTGGACGGGGCATCCGCTGCCCAAAAACTGAATTCGCGCGGCTTCGACCTGGTGTTGGTCGATTGCGAAAATCTGCCCGCAGCCAAGCTGATTTTCGACGTTTGCCGCCGCGGAAAAAACGGTAACAACCCCGTTCCCATCGCCATTGTCGATGGCCACGCCGGTCTGCCCACTGCTTTTCGCCTGGGCGCGGAACTAATCCTGACCAAGCCGGTCGCGAAAGACCAGGCCCGGAGCACTATCCGCACTGCAGTCAGCCGCGTGCGAAAAGAGGTCCCGGCACACGAGAGTGTTCCCGCGCAGCCTGCGAGCGCGGCCATGCCCAGCGCGGCCGTTACCGAAGAACGCGCGCAGGCAGCGGTCATTTCTTCGCAACTGACAAGCTTTGCGGAGCCCGGTCCAACCTTCGTTCCGGCCGCCACTCCAACCTCCGTTTCAGTTGCTGCTTCTGCCGCGACGCTCTCCGCGCCAGCCTTGACTTCGAAGGTGCATTCCGCCGAAGACGAAATTGACGCTACACCAGCTACTCCAAACTTGAATCCGCAATCTGGATCTTTTTCGGCATCATCTTTTTCAGAGACAACTTCAGATCAAACCGCTTCGTTAAGTCCGAAACCTCCGCGTCCAGCAAGACCTTCCGACGACCCGGTGCTCACCGAACTCGAGGGCACGGAACTGGAAGAGTCGCAACTGGAAAGCTCGGAACTGGACAAACCAGCCGCGAATCAACCGGCGGCCGCATCTGGCGCCCCGATCTTTTCGTCCTACCAGAGAGGCCAGCAGAAAAGACAAAGACATGGTCCGCTGGTCGCGTTGCTAATGCTCGTGCTCGTCAGCGCTGGCTTCTATGCCGCATGGACGTATCAGCCCGGATTCCGAGCCATCGCCCAACCTCAGATTGATCGCGTGTTGGCCCTCGCCAGAATGGCACTGCCGCGGACTTCGGCGCCAAATCCCGCGAAGCCTCCGGCCCAGATGGCCCCGGCCACAACCTTGTCGCCTGCGCCGGGATCGCCAATCGATTCGAATAAGACACCATCAACGATCCCGGAGTCCGCCACCGGTTCAGCAACAGGCTCGATGACAAGTTCGCCAATAACGTCCGCCACTCCGGCTGCTCCTGTCCGGCCGTCAACGACTCCGGGAACGGCGGTTGCGCCGCCAATTTCCAGAGCGGTAACCGCAGCCGCGCCTCTTGCCGGCAAAGCTGAGGTTAGTAAGCCCAGCGAGAGCACGAAAGGCACCCCAGGTGCGACCTCCGACGCCCAACTGCCAGGAGAGAGCAACACCATCATTCTCTCTTCCAAGGGTGCGGAAAAACGGCTGGCCCACAGCGTTCCGCCAAAATATCCGGCCGAAGCGCGCGACACGCAAGGAACGGTTGTCCTCAAGGCAGTCATTGATGAGGACGGCAAGGTTGATGATCTGCGGCTGGTCGAGGGAAATGCTACGCTGTCAGCGGCTGCCATCCAAGCCGTGAAGCAGTGGCGCTATCGGCCCTACGTCCGCGACGGAAAGACCGTGCCCTTCCAGACGATCATCATCGTCGACTTCCAGCGGCCTTGACGGCAGACGAGTCAGAACGTCGTTAGTCGTTAGTCGTTAGTCGTTAGTCGTTAGTCGTTAGCCGCTGGTCGATAGCCGGCTAGTGCCATGCTTTCCGGGTGGTCCGACAAACCGCGAACGCCAAACGACCAACGACGCACTCGCCTAGCACCAACGGCCGCCTGCAAAATCGGCCGACCATCGACAGCACTTTGATTACCCACGTAACTTGCTGGTACCCACGACATTACCTAGGATGGCCTCATTATGGGTTACCAAGCGTTGCTGTTCTGTCCCGATGAAAAACTCGCTCGTGTCGCAGGTCAGGTGTTCAGCGAACTGGACTTCACCGTGGAGCCGGTTCATGAACCGTTTGATGCGGTCAAGAAGTTGATGGCGCAGCGCTACGACGCCATTGTTGTGGACTGCGAGAACGAACAGAACGCTTCCCTGCTCTTCAAGAGCGCGAAAAATTCCAGTTCCAATCAGAACTCGCTGGCCATCGCTTTGGTCGAAGGACAAGCGGGCGTGGCCAAGGCCTACCGCATCGGCGCCAACCTTCTGCTCACCAAGCCGATCAACGTCGAGCAGGCAAAGGGAACGCTTCGCGTCGCGCGAGGACTCTTGCGGAAAAACTCCGATGCTGCCGGTGCCAGTGCTGCCAGCGCGGCAACTCCTGCAATGCCCGCAAAACCAGCCCCTGTATCCGCGGGCAGTTCATTGCAACCGGCGAGTCGGGGTGTGGCCGTGACTGCTCCACCGGCAAGCCGTCCCGAGATTCCTGAATCTGAAGCTCCGTTGCCAGCGGCGATTCCAGCAGCGATTCCAGTTGAGCTTCCGGCAATGGCAGCGTCGGCAAAAGTGGAGGACAAACCGGCGGTTGTTCCCGCGCCCACAGCGCAAACCCCGATTGCGATCGCGGCCGGGCCGGCAGTGGAAGCGCGGCAGCCAATTTCCGCGGGTGTAGTTAAGAATGACGTAGTCAAGAATGACGTAGTCAAGAACGACGTAGTCAAGAGCGACCCGGCAAGAATCGCCGCCGCGTCCGTGCCATCCCAAAATCGAAGTTCGGCTTTCACGCCGGCCCCGGGATCCGCCGCAGCGGCGGCTCCGGCAAAAGAAGTAACGGCTCCGCCAGCAAAAGAGAACAAGACGGTTGAATTGGAGCCCGCCAAACCATCCTCCGATAAGCCATCGCCCGATAAACTATCGCCCACCCAGGCGTCCCACGACGCCGTTCCCGAATCCGTGCCCACGCTAAGTTCGGTCGGCCTTACCAATGCCCCGTCGTTTGCCGCACTGGGCGAAGAGGATTCTGGCGGATCGGGCGGCAGCAAGAAAGTCCTGATCGCAGCGGTGGCTGTTGTGGCTCTGGCTGCGCTCGGCTACCTTGGTTATGGGAAACTGAACAAGTCCAGCACAACGCCGGCTCCGCAGGCCGTAAGCACTCCAGAGAACTCGGGGCAGCCGGCGCCTTCGACGAGCACGGCCGGCCGGGCAAGTTCCACAACCCAGACGGTCGCTCCCAAAACGGCTGCAGCGACAACGCCCGATAAGCCGTCGGCCGACGCTGGCAATTCTCCAGTGATTCGGACCGCCGCGAACCCCGAGCCGGGAACGAAGAAACCCGATTCAGCACCCATACTCGTGAAGTCGAGCGCTGCGAGAACCAAAACGCAGGCCGAGGAGTCCGCTCCTCCGCTTCCCAGCACGCTGGCCGTTGCACCGGAAAGCGATAGCAACTTGGAGGGCCTGATGTCTTCGGCATCGTCAAGTGTTCCCAAGCCTTCGCTGGCAACACTAAGAATCTCCCAAGGTGTGTCCCAGGGACTTCTGATCAAGCGCGTACAACCAAAGTATCCGTCAAACGCGCTCGCGGTTCATGCCCAGGGCGCAGTGCAGGTCGAAGCCACCATCAACAAAGAGGGCAACGTCACCAATCTGAAAGTGCTCAGTGGAGACTCCATTCTTGCCCGCGCCGCGGTGGAAGCTGTCCGCCAATGGAGATATAAGCCGTACTACCTCAATGGCGAACCAGTCGAAATCCAGACGCAGATCACGATCAACTTCAAAGCGAACTAGCGCTGTCCGCTCCCAGTTGTCAGCTCTCAGTTCTCGGCCTTCTAGAGATTCTCTCTGGGAAATGTGAACACGAGCAACAAGAGGTAGTGGTTTGTTGCAACAAGCCAGCAGCTGGAAAGTGTAGTGGCTGAAAGCTGACGGCTGAGAGCTGACAGCTAGTTCAACTGCTCGTCCAGAGGCCGGTGCCGCGGACGTCCTGGATGAGCGCTGATGCTGCGGAATTTGTGGTAAAGTCCGTGCAAGTCTTCGCTCAAGAGCCGCACCACCTGCATGCAAAAATCGCTGTGCTCGCGCAAAAACTTCAGAAAGTCTTCGCGCGGAATGAAGGCCACCGCCGCTTTGTCGCCCGCTTCGGCGGTGATCCGATAGTTTTCCCCGCTCATGGTCTCGCTCAGCCCGAGCATGGTTCCAGGACCGACGACTTCCAGAAGCTGCTTTTGGCTCTGACCGGTCGGCAGCAGGACGCGAGCCTCGCCGCTCTCCACCAGGTAAACGCCCGTTACCGCGGAACCCTGCTGAAACAGCGTGGCGCCTTTCGGGAACAGCCGAACCGATTTAATTCCGTGAAGGGCCTGCAACAGATCGGGACTCAACTTGCCCGGCATAGGCGGCGTCGACACAATGTCAGTCCCCCTTTCCTGACCCCTATCCTGCATATTCTCGGAACCGTAGGCTGTGATTTGGATCACCGGTCCTAAGTGACAGACGAATGGAAGCCGCTGATGCCAGACTACACCTTTTGAGGGCGGGCTGCCGGCTCGTTCCCGATTAAGTTTCGATTGATCGGTCAGGCAGCGCCTGGCACTTGGGTTCTTCGCGAGGGAGGCCGAGGGGAATGCCCGCGCCAGACCAGAAGTGCGACCAGAGGCGCGCCGAATCGCTGTTTAATGCCGCTCAAGAATTTCGTCGATTGCGGTCTTGCCGCCTTTGTCGACGCTGATGACTTTGTGGACCGGGTTGAAACCTGTCAGCGTGATATCCACGATGTAGTTCCCCGGTCCCAGCATGATGTTGACTGGCGACGTCTTATCAAGGACCCGCTGGTTGATCGCGACCTGTGCGCCCTTCGGCTGGGTGTGGATGCTGATGGAGCCCATGCCAGCCGTGCCTTCTCCGCTGCGTCCAAACAACTTGTTCAACTTGCCGACGGTCCGTATGTCCTCGGTATTGCCCAGCGCCCGGAGCGCGGGCGAGTACTGGAAATTCTGAGCGGAACCGAGATCGGCAGTAACGGTCTCGTCGAGATATCCCTGCTTGCGCAACAGAACGGTGTGGCTTCCTTTTTCCACGGCGAACTGCGCTGGGGTTACTCGTCCGGTCGGCCTGCCGTCGAGAACGACTTCGGCGCCGGGCGGCGTGCTGTTCACCACCACCAGCGCGTTGACCGGCGACAAATGAAGCACCAGAGATAATTTGCTGCCAGCGGCAACATCGACCGACCGTATTTCGGACGTATAGCCGGACTTGTTCGCCGATATGATGTGCTTACCGGGACTTAGCCCCATTACATTAAAAGGTGTAACCCAAGACGGATCGTTTTTCCCATCGATTTGAAACTGTGCGCCCTGTGGGTTGGAATCGATCAGCGCCTCTCCTGGGATCACGACCGGAACCGGGGCTGGATCCGGCGCCCGTCGAGTGCTCTTCGAGTTGCGCTTCTCGACTTGGCGCACCGTCAGGCTCGGTTGAGCTTCCGTAATGGGCGCAACCGGCGGAGCTGGTTCCTCGATTCGTGGCGCCACCGGAGTCTGGGCAACCGGCTCTGAAGTTGGGCTTGGGCTTGCCGCTTTCGTCGGCTGCGGCGCCGCCGTGGAACCATCGTCTTCCGAGCGGACATGAAAAAGGAGCATGATCGCAATCACGAGGATCAGTCCAACCGCGCCCAGGATCGAATAGAGCATCAGCCGTGGCGGAATGGTGGCGATTTGCTCGATTGCCTTTTTCGCGACTTCCCGCGGCTGGATTTTTGGTTTCTCTTCTTCCTTCGGATAGATCTGCGTCACGGGGCGCGGCGGTTCAGCGGGCTCGGGAATTGGCGGCGCGAAAACCGGTTCCTTAAGCGGAGGCAGCTCCTCCAAGTCGGAAAAACTCTTGCCCGATGAGCTCGTCACTGGCTCGGACATCATGGGATCAGCAGCAACGCGGGGCGAATGCTGCTCGGATTCTTGCTCCAGCACCGCCGCCGATAAAGCCGGACCGCGCACGGCCTGGGATTCGGGAGCACTTACGTCAAATTCGCCGGCGATTCGCGCGCCAGATTTCGAACCAGATTTCGAGCCAACCTCCGAGTCGGAGTTCGCATTGGATGCGCGCGTGGCGCTGCCTCCGGTCATCGCGCCCACAGTGGCAGAAGCGGCCCTGCTCTCGGCTGCTGGCGGGTCGGCCTGCAAAAACACAGGCGCGTCAATTTTCGGAGAAACAGGTGAAACAGGTTTAGGCGAAACGGGTTTGGGCGCAACCGATGGAGCGGAAGGCTCGGGCCTGGCTGCGCTTGAGGCTGCCGAGACAAACTTGCTGGCCGCCGCCTCGCGAGCTGCGCGACTCACGGCGATATTCGGCGCCGAAGTCGTCTTCTTTGTATCAGTAGCAGCTTTCTTGCCGTTTTCCTTGCACTTCTCCAGGCCATCCAAGAGTTCGCGAGCGCTCTGATAACGCTCCGCCGGATCTTTCGCGAGCGCTTTCATAATCAGCGCGCTCACCGCCGGATGAATCCTGGAATTCACCGCAGCCGGGATCGGGGGCATCTCGTTCTCAATCTGGCTGACCAGCGCAACCGGGTCGGCGGCATCGAAAGCCTTCCTGCCAACCACCATCTCGTAGAGGATCGCGCCTAATGTAAACAGGTTCGAACGCAGGTCGATGGCTTCTCCGCGAATCTGTTCGGGAGAACAGTAGGGCATTAGCTCACCCAATCCTTTCCCCGATTCCGCTTCGATGAGGCTCATGTTGGAGATGCCGTAGCCGAGAATTTTGACCATCCCGTCCCACTGCACCATGACCTTGGCGGGCTCCAGCGAACAGTGGGTCACACCCTTCGCGGCAGCGGCCTCCAGCCCGGCGCATACCTGGCGCGTAATGTCGAGCAGGTCCCAGATGGAGAAGCCTTCTTTGCGCGCCAGCATGGTGGCGATGCTGTTGCCCTGTATGTACTCCATCGCGGCGCAGAACTGGCCGTCGATCTCGCCTGCGCCATAGAGCAGCACAATGTTCTGTCCGGCGAGATCGCGCGTGCTCTCGCCTTCGGCGATCAGCGTGTTCACAAAAGCGTCCGCGCGGTCGCCAAGCGGCTCCAGACTCTGCGTCTTGAGCGCCACGACCTGGTTAGTTTCCTTGTCCATCGCCTTATAAATCAAGGCGGTCTCCGACTTGGAAAGCTCACTCTGGATTTCGAACCGGCCAAACATCGTCGCCATTACAATCGCCTCGCGGTGACAAGCCGCACCACACCCTGAATATGGATTTGGCTAAGAACAGGGGGAGAATCGAATCTAGAATACCGCCTTCAAGTGCCCGACTGAGAGTTACGAAAGTACTGAAAAATGGCGGCGGAAGGCTATCGCGTCGGGCTGCCACTGAGGCGAGACTGGCTGTCCAGCTATCTAGTAAATGACCCGGTATTCGTTCAGGATTCGATAGTCGATGTAATGGCCTGGTTTCGTCAACAACTCCCAAAATCCCAACCCGGGCATGGCGTAGCATCCGACACGCGAGTATGGAGGCCGGTCACCGGCTAACGTGACTTTGCGCACTGACAAAATATTTTGACCGACTATCTTCCACTTGTCTTGAAAACGGGGATTTCTGTTCAGTTTTGATATTCTGAGAAGCACATCCGTACGAGGAGATACGCCATGATGAAGATGAGACTAATGTTTGTGACTTTGATATCGCTTGCTCTCGCTCTGCCGGCGTTCGGCAAGACCTCCAAGAATACCTATCCCGCTCCTTGCAGCGAATTGTGGGGCGCGGTCAAAGACGTCCTTGGCAATGCGGAGAACTACAACGTCGAGGAGAGTAACGACGCCCTAATGACTGCTGCCTACAAGGTGAAGCACAACGTTCATGTCACCGTTACCGGAGCGGTCCTCCAGCGAACCAACCACGTCGCCCTAGTATCGAAGGGTGCAGAGTGTGAGATGCAAGTCAAGTCGAACTATAGCGGATTTGAGCACGACGACAGTGGCGACTTCCGGAAGCGCGTGGAGGAATCCTTTGCTAAGCTGAAGGGAGCGAAGCCTGCCGAACCCGCCAAACCGGAGGCCCCAGCCAAGTAGTTTCGGCAGGACTTCGCGCGTGACGCCCACGGTGGCGTGCCATCGTCGTGTCTCCGATGACTGACAGGGGTGGATGCTGCAAGCTATGTGCTGACTTGGCTGCCCGCATCTTGCCGGGGCTTCTAAGAAGTGCTGAAGGCGCTCTGACGGTTTGAACTGCGAATCAGGCATAGGGAGTCATAGGCGTGTGGTGCAAAATCGCGATTGCACCAACAACCGCGGCACAGCCGATGCCAGTGCCACGCATAACAATAGACACGTTGAGGCTGTCTGGCCCGGCCCGTTGACGGGAAGCATGTCCACGAAAAATTCGCGAAAAGAGGATCAACCCCCGGTTGTCCACAAGGCCTCGCTGCTTTATCCTCAGAACTAACAGGAGAATGGGGTTGGCTCTCGCTCTCGGGGAATTTTCTTGCCAACTGGTGGGCCTTCCGGAGTCGCATGACCTTAACCCGCTTTGTGACCAAAAGCGCGTTTCGCAACAAGCGGCGCAGCATCCTGACCGTCTTGAGCATCGCGTTCTCGCTGCTGCTGCTGACGCTGATGATGACCATCTGGCGCGCCTTCTACCTTGACACGTTCAGCGCCCAGTCCGCGCAGCGGTTGATCACCCGCCACCGCGTCTCGCTGACCGAATCCCTGCCATTGTTTTACCGGGAGAAAATCCGCGCCATTCCCGGCGTGGTGGCCGTCGCTCCCAACAACTGGTTTGGAGGCATCTACAAGGACGCGAAGCCGGAGAATATGTTCGCCCAGTTCGGCACCGACCCCGATGAAATCCTCAAGATCTTCACCGACTTCAGGATGCCCGCCGATCAATTGCTGGCCTGGCAGCGTGATCGCGCCGGCGCCATCGTCGACGGCCAACTCGCCAAGAAATACGGCTGGAAGCTGGGCGATCGCATCGTGCTCAAGGGCACCATCTATCCCGTGGATCTTGAGCTCACAATTCGCGGCATTTATACGGCGCCGGAACCCACCAGTTCCGTTTACTACAATCAGAAGTACGTGGAAGAGGCGGTCTCTTTTGCCAAGGGGACTGCGGGCATTTTTTGTATCCTCACCGATTCTCCCAGTAGCGTAGCCACCGTTGCCTCGGCCGTGGACAACATGTTCCGCAATTCTCCGGAGCCCACAAAAACGGAGAGTGAAAAAGCCTTTCAGTTGGACTTTATCAACAGCATTGGGAACGTGAAAGCGTTTATTCTGAGTATCTGCTTCGCGGTGGCGTTTGCCACGCTGCTGGTCTCGGCCAACACCATGGCCATGTCGATCCGCGAACGGACGCGCGAAGTCGCGGTTCTGAAGACGCTCGGATTCACGCGGCAATCGATCTTGGGGCTGTATATTGGCGAAGCGGTACTGGTGGCGTTGACCGGCGGCGCGCTCGGCTGCCTGCTGGCCCTCGTAGTGGTCTCGGGCATGTCGCACGCGCCCGGCATCGGTATGTTTCTTGCTGGGATGAGAGTGAAGTTCCCCACCTTGCTGCTCGCCATCTTCGTCGCGGGCATGGTGGGATTCTTGAGCGCGATCTTACCGGCTTACCACGCGGCAAAGTTGGATATCGTGGAGGGCTTGCGCTACATCGGGTAGCGCATAGCGAAGATACAGCATGGCGATTCCGATCAGCTATAACATCCGCAATCTGAAGCTGCGCAAGGGCCTCACCATCATGACGGCTCTGGGCATTGCGCTCACCGTGACCACCGCGGTTTTCCTGATGGCGCTGCTGGCGGGTCTGAACAAGGCTTTCATGGCAAGCGGCGATCCGGTGAACGTGCTCGTCATGCGCAAGGGCTCCACCGCGGAGCTTTCGGGAGGCTTCGACGCTAATCTTTTCCCGACGTTGAAGACGCTCCCCGGAATTGCCAAGGACGGCCAGGGAGAACCGCTCGCCTCCGGCGAATGGGTGGTGGTCGTCGTGCTGCCGCGCAAGGATGGAACCGGCGAAGTCAACGTGTCCGTTCGCGGCCTGATGCCGGCGGGCGTCACTCTGCGGTCGCAGGAAATGGACGCTCGCAATAAACCGAAAGTAAAACTGACCGAGGGCCGGTGGTTCACGACCGGCCAGCGCGAGGTCGTGGTCGGGCAATCTGTTCACAGCCGCTTTTCGGGCGCGAACGTGGGCGATACCATGGACTTCGCCAAGGGACAATGGAAGGTTGTGGGCGTCTTCGATTCCGGCGGCACCGCCTATGATTCGGAAATCTGGGGCGACGTCAACCAGATCGCCGCGGATTTCGACCGCCAGGGAGGCTATTCTTCCGCTTATCTGCGGGCCACGGACGCGGTTGCAGCGGACGCGCTCAAACACCGCGTCAGCGACGATCAGCGGCTAAAATTGGAGGGCACGCTCGAAACCGAGTACTACGAGAAGCAAACCAGTTCTGGCGGAGCGATCAAGTTCATCGGCACGTTTGTGGCGATTATCATGGCAATCGGCTCGAGCTTCGCCGCCATGAATACGATGTATGCGGCGGTGGCGTATCGCTCGCGCGAGATCGCAACCCTGCGCATCATAGGATTTTCGCGGCCCAGTATTCTCACGTCGTTCGTAATCGAGGCGTTGCTGCTTTCGCTGCTGGGAGCGATTGTCGGGATTGTTTTGATATTGCCGTTCAATGGCATGAGCACTGGAATCGGCAACTCCCTGACCTTCAGTGAAACGGTCTTCAGCCTGCACCTGACGTGGGAAGTCGCGCTGGCGGCGGTTGGCTTTGCGATGATCATGGGCTTGCTGGGAGGCTTCGCGCCCGCCTGGCATGCGGCGCGGCAGGATATTTTGACCTCGCTGCGAGCCTGATTCGCACGTTGTTCATAAATGGTTCGTACAATTGTTCGTGCCTTCGATTTTGCACCAATATAAAGACTGGGAGCATCCCTTCGTCAATGCCCACGGACACCGGATCCACGGATACTAAGCACGAAGACCTGCGGAGTCTGCGCATCGATCATTCTCTGCGCGACGGAGGCGGAGAACCGCCCGCATGGTCGCGCCGCTTCATTCTGGGCGGAATCGCCGCGGTCGTCCTGCTGGGAATTGTCGCACTGGCGTACCACGTGCTCGCCTCGGACGCACCGGAAGTGGAAGTCGCCCGGGCCACGGCGGGAGGCAGCGACGTCGCGGGCAGCACCGTGCTTTCTGCGAGCGGATACATTGTCGCTCATCACAAAATCAGCGTGAACTCGAAGGTCACGGGGCGCGTGGCATGGATTGGCGTGGAAAAAGGCGACAAGGTAAAAGAAGGTCAAGTTCTGGTGCGGCTGGAGGACGAGGAATTCCGCGCTCAGTACGAACAGGCTCGAGGCGCGGTGGAGAGCGCCAAGGCGCGGCTGCTCGAAAACGAGCACGGGTCGCGCCCGGAGGAGATTCAGCAGGCGGACCACAATCTGTCTGAGGCGCGGGCCACGGCGATAAACGACAAGATCACACTGGACCGCACGCGCGACCTGTTTGCCCAGGGAGTCATGTCCAAGCAGAATCTGGACGACGCCAGCGCCAAGTACGAGGCTTCGCAGCAGAGAATGGATTCGCTGGAGCGGGCTTTCCGGCTGATGCAGCTCGGGCCGCGCGCGGAAGAAATTGAGCGCGCCCGCGGCGACTTGCTGCAGGCTGAAGGGCAGATGGCGTTCGCCAAGTCTCAACTCGATGCCACCGTGATTCGCGCTCCCGTCAGCGGCACGATTCTGGAGCGTACGGCGGAGAAGGGTGAACTGGTCACCGCTCAGTTCGCCAGCGGCGCCGAAGGCGGCCCGCGCGGATCGGTGGTAGCCCTGGCGGACCTAAACGACATTCAGGTCGAACTCGACATCGCGCAGGATGACTTCGCCAAACTATCTCCCAAGCAGGAAGGCATCGTCACCCTCGATGCGTTCAAGGACCGCTCCTACAAAGGCGAGATCGCCGAAATGTCGCCGGAAGCAAATCGGCAGAAAGCGACGGTCCAAGTCAAGGTCCAGATTCTGAAACCGGACTCGTACCTGCGGCCGGAAATGAATGCGACCGTGCAGTTCAAGGCGAAGGCGAACGACAACAAGAATGCCGCCACGAAGCAGACTTACATCTTTGTGCCCACCGCCGCATTGCGCGACAAAGATGGGACGAAGTTTGTGCTGCTCGCTTTTAACGGCAAGGCGCTCCGCCGGGATGTTCATGTTCAGGGCCAGCGTTCGGCAGGCTATCTGGTGGACTCGCTGGTGGGCGGCGAAAGCGTAATCACGGCGGGGCCCGCGGATTTGCATGACGGGCAAAAGATTCGTATCAAGGGGCAATCATGAATTCAACGACGCCGACAACAACACAACCGGCCGTGGGCAGCAAGGTCGTCCAGGCCCGTGGGGTGAGCAAGATCTTCAAGCGCGACGCTTTCGAGGTGACCGCGCTCGACAACGTCTCCATCGACATCGTCGGCGGCGAGTTTCTGGCGCTGATGGGGCCTTCAGGATCGGGGAAAACGACCCTGCTGAACATGATCGCAGCCATTGACCGCCCCAGTTCCGGCGAACTGCTGGTGATGGGCGAAAATATTTTTCGCCTGAATGATGGGCGGTCCGCCAAGTGGCGCAATACGCACGTCGGCTATGTTTTTCAGACTTTCAATCTGATTCCAGTGCTGACGGCATTTGAGAATGTCGAGTTGCCGCTGCTGCTGACCAGGATGACGTCGCAGCAGCGCCGCGATCACGTGATGACCGCGCTCAAGCTCGTCGGACTTGAGGATCGCGTCCATCACCTGCCCAAGCAGCTATCGGGTGGACAGGAGCAGCGTGTGGCCATCGCGCGCGCCATCGTCAGCGATCCTACGCTGGTTCTCGCCGACGAACCTACCGGCGACCTCGACAGCAATTCGGCGACCGACATCCTGGAGATTTTGAAGCGGCTGAATGAGAGCTTCAACAAGACGATTGTGCTGGTGACGCACGATCCGCACGCGGCCGGGTATGCGCACGTAACGCGGCATTTGGAAAAAGGACGGCTGTTGCCAGCGTAAGAAACTCTGATTGAGTTGGTTCCCGAACAGCTTTGAAGGGGCGCGGCTTCAGCCATGCCGTCAGAACCCGCCACACAAGCGGCTTTGCAGGCTGCGGAAAAACTCCGGTTTTGACTTTGTTTTGAAGGGGCGCGGCTTCAGCCGCGCCGTAAGTGCCGCAAAATTAATGGCGGCTTTAGAGCATTTTTTGTATCACTGTAGAGTTTTGAAGGGGAGCCGGAACCAAGCTTGAGCGTTCTCTGCGGTGATCTGGGGCAGCAGTTCGGTGATGGCCTGATCAAGGGCTT
>Ga0116102_1000429_pt1 | contig 16362 bp, 15 predicted proteins | sample June2015DPH_4_50_FD_89822 | JGI IMG/M metagenome (GOLD analysis project Ga0116102, IMG submission 89822) | Peatland microbial communities from SPRUCE experiment site at the Marcell Experimental Forest, Minnesota, USA - June2015DPH_4_40 | ecosystem: Environmental > Terrestrial > Soil > Wetlands >... | reverse complement strand
TACTTTTCGCGCGAGTCGCTAAAGTTCTCGGGCATGCTGCCGATAAGGGGATTGAGATTAGAGGAGACTGAAAAATGAAGATCGATATGCCCCTCACATTCCCGCAGCAGGTTGAGCCACAAAGAGTCAGAACGACCGGCCCGTCGCCGAGTCAAAGCCAGGGAGGAACACCGGCACTTTCTTCGGACCGGGCTCAGTTTTCAGTTGACGGCGAAAAAGTCCAACAACTGAAGGGCAACTTGGCAGCCGTGCCCGAGGTGAGACAGGACCGTGTTGCCGCGCTCCAACAAGCCATTGCTTCAGGCAACTACAACGTGTCCGGCCAACAGATTGCCCAGGCCATGTCTTCCGACCTGCTGGGCGGAGAGTGATTTAGGGTCCGATATCGAGTGCTCGTAGTCTTGGAGAACCTCAGGTGTGACAAGTTGCCAGGAGGCTGCCCCAATGGAAGAGTTCTCGACCGCTCCTATCCCTTGGTCCACTCGCGCTGAAGACCAAGAGCGGCCGCCGGCACATGCCGCTCGTCGTCAACCCGACAACCGGTCTCGAGTACGGAGTAGCGGCTTGGAAACGAACGAACAGGCTGGCGCGCCTGAGGACGGCGAGCCGAAACACGATCTTGATATTTCGGTCTAAGCGATGAAAACGTCAGAAACCCGGATGTACGTCGAGCTCCTGAAGAGGCGCCTCGCCAGCCTGCGCCTGATGGCGAAGGAACTGAATGACTGTCGGCAGTCGTTTGTCAGTATGGACCTCGAGTCGACCCGCGAGCACATTTCGTATCAACAGGGTCTGTGTTCCGAGATCCGCTTCCTCGACCACGAATTGGGGGTGCTGAGGAGCCAAATCGTGGGGGCTGCGGGACTCCAGCCCGACGGATCGGACAATACCGCCTTCGCTAAGCTGTTCGATAGTGCCTCCGCGCTGGAGTTGAGTCGGGTTACCGGCGAGCTTGCAGCAGTTCAGAAGAGTGTATGGCGGCTGAACCGGGTCTACGCCGGGCTGCTGCGGCGCTCCCGGCGCTCCATTAACGTCCTGATCAACGTGATGGCAAGCTACAGGGGTACTTACCCCGCATCGCCGCGCCACACATGTTTATTCCCAAGACAGGCAGGAATGTGAGCTATGGCAAGCCTCTTCGGAGCTCTTTCAGTTGCGGTACGCGCCCTTTACGCACAAGAGGGTGCGATTGGTACTACTTCCAATAACATCGCCAACGTCAATACTCCGGGATATTCGCGCGAAACTCCCATTCTCACTGAAGCGCCCCCCCTCGACCTGGGGCAGATTTCGATGGGCAATGGGGTGGACTTCAATGGGGTTCAAAGCATCCGCGACAATGTCTTGGACCTCCGAATCGATCAGGAAACCCAGCAACAGAACCAACTCACCTCGTATGTGGGTTACATGAATCAGGTCCAGTCTCTCTTCAATGAGACGCAGGGATCCGGGCTCAGCGATGCTCTCAACTCGTTCTTTAATAGTTTTCAGCAACTTGCTGATAATCCGACCGATACCCCTACTCGCCAAGCCGTAATCTCGGCTGGACAGGACCTCGCTTCGGCTTTTCAGCAGACTGGGGAACAATTGACCACCGTCCAGCAAGGAGCCGACCAGGATGTAGTCCAGACAGTCCAACAGATCAACGCCGACACCACGCAACTGGCCGACCTCAACCAGCAAATCTCCGGCCTCGAGCCGAACAGCGAGCAGGCCGATATGCTCCAGGACAATCAGTACGAGGTGCTGAACAATCTTTCGCAGCTTGTGGATGTTGCGGTCACAAACACCAGCAATGGCGGCCTCACTGTCACTACGACCAACGGCACGGCGCTCGTCGCCGGCGGCCAGAGTTTTGCCCTGAGCACTCAGACAAATGCCAGCACGGGATTCCAGGACATTTTCTCCCAAGGCTCGGATGTGACATCGAGCTTTACGGGTGGACAACTGGCGGGCTTGCTGGAGGCGCGCGACCAGTCCATTCCTTCCGTGATGACAAGCCTTGACAATCTTGCTGCGGGCGTCATTAATTCGGTGAACGCACAGAGCCTCAAAGGATACGATTTGAACGGCGCCAAAGGCGTGAACTTCTTTGAGCCCGTGGTCCAGCCGACTCCTGGATCGAACGCCGGCGCGGCTGAGAACATGGCTGTGGCGATTACCGACCCTTCGCAGGTTGCCGCCAGCTCCGATGGCACGGAAGGGGACAACGCCAACGCGCTGGCTCTGGCGAATATACAAAATGAAGATATCGTAGACGGCCAAACGGCGACAGACTTCTACTCAGACCTGGTTTCCACGGTCGGCAATGACGTTTCAACCGCGACTGATGAGCAGGAATCCGTGGGCTTGGTCCTGACCCAATTGCAAAACCAGCAGTCAGACACCTCGGGCGTGTCGCTGGATGAAGAGGCGGCGAACCTGATTCTCTACCAGCGCGCTTACGAGGCTGCAGCGGAGGTTGTGTCTGCCATAAACAACCTGACTAGCGACTTCCTGTCGACAATCAATAGCAGTGTCTAGTGGCTGGTGGTTAGTGCCTAGCGACCGCTGCTTGGTGGGGTGAGAGAAATGGCGTGGGTGGTGAGTGGTTTCTTACTAACCACTAGCCACTAGCCAATGTTTTCCAGGGGGAGACGACGTGGGCATCCGCATCAACCCGAATCCGTGGACCGATCTGTTGACCGGACTTGCACTCGACCAACAGCAGGAAAACCAGGCCATTCAAGAACTTTCCACGGGCAAGAAAGTCAACCAGCCGTCTGATGATCCCGCGGCCGTGGCGGGCCTGATCGTGAACAATGCCGAGACCAGCGATGTGAACACCTACCTGAGCAATATCTCGACCCTTCAGAACTCCATGCAGGAGGCAGATTCGACCCTCAATTCCGTGGTGACGGCGCTCACGCAGGCAATCTCTCTGGGCACCGAGGGCGCAACCGGCTCCTTGAACCAGACGGATAGGAATGCGCTTGTTCAAGAGGTGAACGGCATCCAGCAGCAGATCCTGGAATACGCGAATCAGTCGTTTGAGGGCAATTACCTCTTCGCCGGGACGGCGGTTAATACAGCGCCTTTTGTGGCTGACTCTTCCTCATCCTCGGGCGTCAGCTACGTCAGCAACTCCGGCGTGAACAGTGTCCAAATCGGCGATGGTCAGACCGTTCCTGCGAACCTTCCGGGTAATCAGATTTTCACTGCATCAGGTTCGGATGTGTTCCAAGCCTTGTCAGACCTTTCGAGCGCCCTCTCGAGCGGATCCAATATCTCTTCCGCGGAAACCGAAGTACAGAACGCATTCAACTATGTCAGTGCCCAGCGCACTTTCTACGGCACCACCATCGATCGCCTCAACACGGCCACAAGCTTTTTGAATCAGGAGAGCACACAACTGGCAACGGAGCAAAACAACCTGGTGGGCGTTGACATGGCGACTGCCGCGAGTCAGCTCACCCAGGCCGAGGTTGCCCTGAACGCCGCCATGGCCGCAGGAGGGAAGATCTCCGACACCAGCCTGCTGAACTACTTGACGTAAAGCCGTGCTAGCACGGGGGAACACGCGCCCGCCCTGCCTGTTAGAGCGAACAATCTTTGCCCCTCGCCGCACAACGCCAGGCTCGGAATGACCCGGCCCACGGCTCTCAAACCCAGCTTTTATTAGGCAGAACTCGTGGCTCGAAATGCCTCGACCCAGGCGCGCGCCGAGTTCATATGGGAGAGGTCCTTCTTAAGGTGGTCGCGCTGCTTGGCTAGAGTGACTTGAACCCTTGCGAGGACCGTCTTGAGTGAATCGAGGTTGGAAAGGTACTCACCCAGCGCAGATACGAGCGCAGCTTCTCTGTGTTGGCCCGCAGGAAGCTGGCCGAGTCGCGCTGCCATGCGCGCCAGTCTCGCATTCAAAGCTTGCAGTTCTCCCGGCGGGAAGGCCGCATGAAGCGAGGCCACATTTGTTTCCGACAACCTGGAAACCGTGCTTCTGATCTCTTGATTGGTGCTCTGCAAGGCGGCGATCAGTTCGGATTGCATCGAACCTCCAAAGTTCCTTCTGAGTCAGGATCAGGCCGGCGAGGCGTCTAGCCCTCGAACAGCTTCACGACGAAGGGTTCACCCTCACAAACGAAGGCCTGGCGCGCGAGTACGGACGATTGGGGCGTCTCAGGCAAGTCCTGCTCGCGCTCCGCGACTTGCGGCGTGGACAATTGACAGTGACCGCACCCCAACGACTTGAGGTTGCCTGCCGTGACATTGGTTATTTCAGCCCACGCATCGCGCATTTCGTCAGGTGTGGGCTTTTGTGAATCGAGGCCGAACATCGCGCGCGCAACTCTTCCGGCCAACTCTTGCGTGCATTTCAGGGACACTGTGCGCTGCCGGGTCCCTGTGATTTGTACTCTGCCAATGAGTGTGCAGGCGCGTTCTTCGGCGGGAGTCAATCCCGCGGTGGGCTGCACCTCCAGGCCCAGAGTGGATTCCCAGATGGCGCGGGTGAACTTGCAGAGATCGTCGCTGGTGATGGTCATGATGATGTTCAGGCTTTCCGCACACGATAGCAGATGGTGCGATCGAATTGGACGCGCTCGAAGGAGTCGTCCAGGTTGAAAGTCGTCTCGGCGCCGCCCAGGAACAGCAAGCCGTCCTGCCTAAGCTGTTGCCGCGCCTTTCGCAGGATCTTCTTCTTTGTTTCGACGCCAAAGTAGATGAGGACGTTGCGCATAAGAATGATGTCCATGGGCGGAAGCACGGGCCAGTATCCCGCCAGGTTGATGGCCACGAATTCCACGCGGCTGCGAAGCTCTTCCGCGATCTGCCAATCAACCCCGTGCTGGCGGAAGTACTTGACCAACAGTTTCGCCGGCAGCCCCCGGTTCACCTCGAGCTGGCTGTAGCGCCCTTCCCGCGCTCGAGCCAGCATCTCAGCAGACAGCTCGGAGGCAATGAGCTTTATGTTCCACCCGGCGAGGCCGGGGAAATCTTCTCGCAACAACATCGCAATGCTGTAAGGTTCTTGGCCCGAAGAGCACGCAGCGGACCAGATGTTCAGCTCCTTACTCGCAGCGCGCGAACTCAAGACTTGCGGGAAGATCGACTTGCGCAGCGCTTCGAAGGGATGAAAGTCCCGGAAGAAGGAAGTCTCGTTCGTGGTCATCGCCTCCACGACGTGGCGGTGTAGACCGTCAGGTTTCTTCGCCAGCAGGCTTGCGACCAGGGAACCGAGCGAGTCGAATCCCTCGCGGCGAGCCACGGGCAAAAGCCTGGACTCGGCCAGATACTGCTTATCGTCGTCGAGCACGATGGCGGACTGCTCGAGTACCAGGCGCCGAATGTAGTCAAATTCCGCCGCAGTCAAGCTCATTCCCTGCTCTCCTAATCCTGGTACTGTCTCAGCTTCAAGTCGTGGCGGCGATCCCGCGTTTGTACCATCCCTGGACTGCGGATGCGCGCCGCCTCCACTTCCGACTGAAAGAAGAACCTGCTACGTCTGCCGGGCGAGTGTAGAAGGTGAGGCCACCGGCGTCTGGCCGGCCCGTACTTTTCGAACAATCTCACTGCCCAGTTCGTTGAGCGGCAGGACCTTGTCCGCCAGGCCCGCGGTGGCCACGAACCCCGGCATTCCCCATACCACACTTGTTGCCTCATCCTGAACAATGACTTGGCCGCCCGCCTTCCTGATCTGCTCACATCCGCGCAGTCCGTCCTGACCCATGCCGGTCATCACAACCCCCAGGACGCCCGCGCCGTAGGTTTGCGCTACGGACCGAAAAAGCACATCGACGGCGGGCCGGCAGGAGTTCTCCGGGGGCTCCTGATTGGTCCTGATGCGCACGGTTCGATCTTCTTTTTGCACGATCATGTGATAGTTACCAGGGGCGATGAACGCGCGGCCAGGTTCGACCGCGCGCCCAGGCGCTCCTTCCTCAACTTGAATCTGAGATTTCGCCTTTAACCGGTCGGCCAGAAGCTTCGTAAAGACCGGAGGCATGTGCTGGACGACCACGATGGGGACGGAAAAGTCAGCCGGGAAAGTCGGAAACAGCTCGTTGAGGGCATTGGGACCGCCCGTGGAAACGCCGATAGCAACTACCTCGACTCTTGCGGCGGTTGGACGCCTTAGCACGGTGGTGTTCTTGCTTCCGGAAGGGGCCAACTTGGCCAAGGGTGGGGCGGTCATCAACTCGCGATCCGTTGCCTTGTGGCCAAAGATCTTAACCTTGGGAATCAACTCGGTGCGGATGTGCTCGAGGGCCTCCTGCACGCCCCCCACGTTCGCGGGCTTGGTTACATAATCGCTGGCGCCCAGCGACAGGGCGTCGAGTGTTGCGGCCGCTCCTCGCTGAGTCAGGGTGCTGAACATGATGACCGGTAGAGAGAGGTGGGTCTGTCGGATCCTCTTCAGGGTTTCGAGCCCATCCAGTTCCGGCATTTCCACATCTAGAATGACCATGTCTGGATTGAGTTGGGGAATACGGGCAAGCGCGATATTGCCGTTGGCAGCGGCACCGACCACTTCGAGTTGCGGGTCGGCGGACAGCGTGTTGCTGAGCATCCGCCGGACCACCACCGAGTCATCGACTACGAGAATCCTGATCCTAGAGTCCAACTACGCACCTGCCATCCCGAAAATCTGGAGTTTCTCCAGAATGATTTCTTGCGTGAAGGGTTTCATGACGTACTCATTGGCTCCGGCCGCGAGGGCCCGCACCACGTTCTCCATTTCGGTTTCCGTGGTCACCATCATCAAAAGTACGCCGTCGTATGACTGTTCGGCCCGAACGGTCCTGATGAACTCTAACCCGTTCATTTCAGGCATATTCCAGTCGACCAGCGCCAAATCAACACTTCCATTGGCCTGTAACCGCTCAATCCCTTCGCGGCCATTGCTTGCTTCCAAGACTTCGAAGCCTAATCCCTGCAACATTCTGCTCAGGATACTGCGCATAGCTTTCGAGTCGTCAATAACCAGTGCCTTCACGAAGGCTCCCTCCCGTAACGATGCGTCCCCTTAACGCAGAGCGCGCGCCTCCGCTTCTGAGGTCCGAGGCTCTTTCTTAGTTATCGGCCAATGCAGGGTCGAGCTTGACTCGATTTGGTTCGACTGCATACTTACGAGAATGCGGAGGTATTCTGTGGTCCCGGCCTTCACGCTTCTGCCAAGCGTCCGGTCAAACAGGTGCCAAGCCATTATCTCGCTAGAGAGGTGCCCGAAGTCGAACCGGGGATGGAGACTGGGCAGGAGGGGAACTCGCAACGCGAGATGCCCCCTCCCGGTCTGCGGCGCCACGAAAGTTCCGCCTTTAGTTGACTCGAGTCCCCATACTGGACGGCGATGGCGCCCGGCCCGCACTGAGCGGGTCGCGTGTCTGCTTGGGCATGCTTCGGAGGCCGCTTGCTTCGCCGGCCGATTCGCCACCGTCGTAATCGAATTGCCCGACGACTTGCTGCAATTCTGCCGCGAGGCGAGCCAGTTCGCCCGCTGCGGTTTGCGTGTCGTTGGCGCCTTGGGTAGTGCTCTTTGCGGCTTGCGCAACAGAGGCGATGTTCTCGGTCACCTGCGCGCCGCCTTTCGCCCCCTCTTGAACATTGCGTGCGATCTCATTGGTGGTCGCCGTCTGCTCCTCCACGGCACTCGCGATCGTGTTCGAGATGTCGTTTAGCTGGTTGATGATGCCGGTGATCTGGCCAATCGCTTCCACAGCCCCCTTGGTGTCTGACTGAATGGCCTCGATTTTCTGGCTGATATCTTCCGTCGCCTTGGCAGTCTCCTTGGCCAGTTCTTTCACCTCATTGGCAACTACCGCAAAGCCTTTGCCCGCCTCCCCGGCTCTCGCCGCTTCGATCGTGGCATTCAGGGCCAGCAGGTTGGTCTGTTGTGCGATGGAGGTGATGACTTTGATCACTTGCCCGATCTCGGCGCTCGACTCGCCCAGTTTGGCAACCGTGGCATTCGTCGTTTCCGCGGTCTTGACCGCTGAGGTCGCCACCCGTGCAGCTTCATTGGCATTCTTGGCGATCTCTTTGATGCTGGAGGTCATCTCTTCGGTCGCGGTCGAAACGGTTTGCAGGTTCTTAGCCACTTCCTCTGCCGCTGCCGACACGACGTTCGACTGGGTGGCGGTTTCTTCCGCGTTGGCGCTCATCTGATGGCTGACAGCATTGAGCTCCTCCGACGAACTGGCCAGCATCTGCGCGCTCTGCCCGATCTGCGACATACTACCGGCGAGCTTCTCGGCCATGGCGTTGATGTCGTTCTTGATCCGGGCGTGGTCGCCTTGATAGTCTCCCACCACCCGTGCCCTCAGGTCCCCTTGAGCAATCTTCTGCAAGATCGTTCCCGCTTCCTGCATCGGGGCGACGATGGCGTCGAGCGTTTGGTTAAAGCCCTGAACGGCCTCGCGGTATTTTCCCTTGAGCTTGGAGAGGTCGGCGCGAACCCCGAGCTTGCCTTCCACTGCCGCATTGGCCAGCATCTCGGTTTCTCGAACCACGCCGTCAACAGCCTCCATCATGGCGATGAGCGATGGGACGAGTTCGTCCTGTTCGCAGAGGCGCCCGATCTTTCTGTATTCCGGCAAATCCTCCAGGTTCCCTTCCGAAACCTTCTTAGCAGTTTTGGTGACAAGAATGATTCGCTCCTGCACTGTGTTTGTTGCCTTGGCTAACTCGGCGAAGGCTCCGTGGTAATCACCCTTAACCTGAAGGGTGTTGTCGTTCACGGCCATCCGTTGCAGGACCTTGCTCGCCTCGTCCAGTGGCTGGTGAATAGCGTCCAGCATCAAGTTGACCGCTTTAGCTCTCTCGAGATGGCGGCCTTGGAATTGGCTCTCATTGATACGCTCGTTGAGGCTTCCTTCCTTGGCGGCAGTGGCCAATCGTCCCGTTTCGCGGGCCAAGCCAACATCCCCGGCGGCAGGAAACACGAGCTCCACGATGCCTACTACCCGCCCTGATGCGTCGAAACGTGGTGCTGCTGTGACCAGTACCGGCACTTCGTTGCCTTGAACCACGGGGAAGGCCTCTCCTTCGCAAACCTTGCCCGTCCTTGCCGCTTCCGCCGCCGGGCAGGTTCCGGCCCTGCAGCCTGGGTTGTCATACAGGTCCCAGAACTTGGCTCCGATGCAGTCCTCTTTCAGTTTGCCCGCTGCTTTAGCTGCGGGCTCGTTAAGATCCAGAATGGTGTGGTTCGTATCCATAACGACCACCATCCCTGGAATTAGGTCGTAGACTTCAGCCTTGTCCACCACAAATGTGCCCTTCCCACGATCCCGCAATTTCTTATGGCTGCCCTTCATCATTTGTCACCTCGTTGGTTAATTCCAGAAGTCCGATGGACTCCGTTTAAGAATCCAAATTGTGAGAGCGCCGCCCTGGAGCGAGGCGCGGCGTCTATCGTGTACAACCCGAATGTTTGCGCGCGTTGAAGCAAGCAGGATACGGCCGCCCCTTGCTCCCTCGATACCTGCTTCGCCATCATTCACAGCTCCGTTAACACACTCTCCACCAGGGAACGACTCCTCCCACCCGCTCAATTCAGCCGGCTCATTTTGGCCTGCTCCCTTGGATGTCCATGTGACAGGGGAACCACGAGCTCGATCCAGAAAACGTTACCGTTTGTGTTGTGATGGCGATCGCTTATGACAGCTTTCCTTCCTTACCCCTCAGACAGCCGCAGGCGCCAAGTCCAGCACCTTCTCGGTGTCCAAAACAATGAGGATGGTATTCTTCAGTTTGTAAACTCCCTGAATGAGCTCCCTTGCCTGGAGTGCGACGGTGCCGGGAGCCAACTCAAAAGACTCTTCCTCCACTTCCAGAACATCTCCGATTTCGTCCACCAGGAAGCTCACCGCTCCGTCGTTATGGCGGATCACGACGTTCATAGGCAGATCAGAGGCCGGCCGCTCTCGGAGGCCTAAGCGCCGCCGCAGATCAATAGCCGTTACGATCTGACCGCGCAGGTTGATGAGACCCTTCACGACGGGGGGCGCGAGCGGCACGCGTGTCATTTCCTGGTAGCGGATCACCTCTTGCACCTTCTCGACTGCCACTCCGAAGAGCAGCCGGTCGACCACGAAGGTTGAAAACTGTTTCCTGCCTGCCATGCGACCCCCAAGGGCGAAGTACGAGATTCGATACTCAAACGGAGGTGTTGGACATCTCTCGAGAATCAGTATCGGCAATCGTCAGTCGACCATCAGCCGGTACTCACCGCCTCCTCCGCAAAAAAGCCCACGTCCGCCGCCTGAATGATCCCTTTCACATCGAGTAATTCCGTTACCCGGCCCTGCACGACCACCGACCCTAACGTTCCCGGGCGCCCCAGATGTTTGTGGGCCGCCGCACTTTCGTGCGCGATGTCCAGAATGCGATCCACGACCAGCCCGACACTTCGCCCGTGGTCGGTATACACCACGACCTGAATCTTCTCGATTTCCGCTGTTGACTCGGCCGGCTCTGAACTGCGCGATTCCCGGCGCCGTTCCGGAAGCGCCGAGGAGAGGTAGATGAGGGGCAGGATCTGCCCACGATATTGGACGACGCTTCGCCCTTCACTCCTCTCCACGCTGGCACAACTAAACTCCTCCAGGCGCGCCACCAGAGAAAGTGGCATCGCCAAACGCCCGTCATCAGGTCCGCGTAAAAGCAGGAGTGATTCTCCATCTTCGCGACGGACCGGCCCTTCTACGGCCTTTTCGCCTACGGTTCGATCGCGAACCGCGGAAACTACGTTGGCTCGTTGCGCCAACCCCAAGACGTCCAGGATGAGCGCCACGCGGCCATCGCCCATGATGGTAGCCCCCGCGAAGCAGGAAACCCCTTTCAGCTGTTTGGCCAGGGGCTTGACGACAATCTCCTCCGTGTCGTTGATGGAATCCACCACCAGGCCGAATTGGCGATCGTCCGCCTGCAGAACTACGATATTCACGTTCTGGGACTCGAGGACCTTTCGTTCCGCCTCAGTCAAAAGTTCAACAATCTTCGCGGAGGTGGGCTTGACATCGCCGTACGCCTGCTCGGCCTGCGCGCCGTGGCCGGCCGCTCTGAGGGCTACAATCTGCTTGACCAGGGCATGAAATGCGGCGTGAATCTTCTCGAGTTCCACAATTTCCGCAATGTCCCCGTACTCCTTGAGGCCGTTCGAATAGAGCCACTTCCCTAAGGCGCATCCTTTATGAGAGCCCGCTTGCTCTGCCGTCAGCGCGGTTTTTCCATCCAAGAACTGTCGCAAGCGGTCCGTCCACTCCAGGTGTCTGCGGCGCGCGAGCGCGAAATCCAGTAACTCTGTGGGTTGATCTTGGGGTGCTTCAGCCTCCCCGGCTACCTTAAGCTCTCGCTTCAGATAAACCAGGGGTAGCAGACGTCCGCGCAATCGATATACGGGCGCGCCGTGAATCAACTCCACGCCTTTACGCGCCTGATCGCCCTCGAGCCGCACTAGTTCCAGCAGGCTAACTTGAGGTATGGCGTAGCGGTCCCCGCCGCTGGTCACCGTGAGCGCCGGAATGATCGCCAGGGTCAGAGGTATTTTGATTTTGAGCGTGGTGCCTTTGCCGCTTTGGCTTTGGATGTCCACAACCCCGCCGATCTTCTCGATGTTCGTCTTCACCACATCCATGCCCACACCGCGCCCGGAGACGTTGGTCACCTTCTGGGCGGTGGAAAACCCAGGCAGGAAGATCAGGTTGAGCATTTCCCGCACGCTCATGCGCGCGGCGTGATCGGAGGTAAGCAGCCCGCGTTCCAGGGCCTTCTGCTTAACGCGCTCCAGGTTCACCCCTGCCCCATCGTCGGAGATCTCGATGTTGACTTGACCGCCTTCGTGGAAAGCGCACAGGAACAAGCGCCCCTCTGCGGGCTTGCCGCAGGCGACCCGCTCCTCGGGGCTTTCGATGCCGTGATCCACGGAATTCCGAACCAGGTGAGTCAGGGGATCCTTGATGGCTTCCACCAGCGTCTTATCGAGTTCGGTCTCTTTGCCTTCCATCTCGATGCGCACTTGCTTGCCGCAACTCATGGCCAAATCGCGCACGAGACGCGGAAACCGGACCCAGATGTTTCCGATAGGCTGCATGCGGGTCTTCATCACCCCTTCTTGCAGTTCGGTGGTAATCAAGTTCAGGCGCTGCGAGGTATTGAGAAAGACTGGGTCCTGCTGCGTGGTGGCGAACTGGAGAATCTGGTTGCGGGCCAGCACCAGCTCCCCCACCAGGTTCATCAGCTTGTCCAGAAGGCCCACGTCCACCCGAATGGTGCTGTCGGTGGCCGCGAGCGTGCGCACTTCTTTCTGTTCCTGAATGGCCTCCTGGATGTCCGGCGCCTTGGCTGACCCGCTCTCGACTAGAATCTCGCCCACCGGCCGCGCGTCTCCCAAAAGCTGTTTGTCGAGCGCCGCCGTAACTTGCGTGGTCGAGGCTTTGCCGCGTTCCACCAGGATCTCGCCCAGCCGCCGCTCCTCGTCCGGTATGCTGCCGGCTCGGGGGTCCCGAAAGAGCAGTCGTGGTGCGGAGGGTTCAGAATCGGCGCTCGCAGGCGGGGCATCAGGCTCAGTGACCGCGGGTGGGGCCTCCTGTTTGGCGGTCAGGACTGGGGCTTCGGGTTGGGCGGGCGGGGGCGGGGAACCGGGCTCGGGCGGCGAAGGCGGCGATGCAGAGCTGACGCAAGAAGGCGGTGGCGCAGGCTGGAGAGGAGGGGGTTCAGGCTTCGAACTTTGCAAGCGCGTGAGGGATTCAATCAGCGCTTGGTAGTCCTGCTCGCCTTCCTGTCCCGTAGCCTCGATATTGGCCAGCATTTGGCGGACCGCGTCCACCATAACCAGCAGTCCTGAGGTGATCTCCGCGTTGAGGAGCAATTCGCCGTCCCGCATCTTGCTGAGCAGGCTCTCCCCGACATGAGTGACCGACTCGAGCTTGCTGAATCCCAGGAAGCCGCAGGTGCCTTTTATGGTATGAATGGTCCTGAAGATGCCGGCCAAGATATCGCGGGCCTTCGGATCCTTTTCCAAAGCCACCAGGCTGCGATCAAGTTGGTCCAGGTTCTCATTGCTTTCCACCAAAAACTCTCGAACGATGTCATCCATGACGGTTCATACCTTGTGGCGAACCACAGTTACGGTCGTGTCAACTTTCTATCGGCATTCCGAGCCGGATGGGTGAGCGCATCCCCAACCACGTGTGCGCTAAGCGTGAATTGCCGTGCTGGAGTCTTGTGCCTGGCTTTCTTGGATTGTCAACCACTGTTCTCCCTCTTTCCAGGCGTCGCGGAGGGCGGTGTAGTACTCAATCAGAGGGCGGAGGGATTCCATCGAGTTCTGGGCATTGGCTTGCAGAATCTTGGCGCGCGAGTAGGCATAAAACCCTTGGAGATTTCGCGCTATCTCGCCGCCCTCGTCGAAGTTCAGGGTCCCTTCGAGCTGGATGATGATGGCAAGCGCGCGATTCAGATGGCGGCATTTCCCTTCAATGTCATGCGTCTCGATCGCGTGAATGGCGCGGAGCAGAGCCGTAATCGCGCCGTCGTAGAGCATTACGACCAGGCCCAAGGGCGAGGCGCCTTGGACCGAGAGTTGACGATAGCTTTGGGCTGGGTGTCTCATGAGGTTGAGCTCGTTGTGGGATTGAGCGCATTCAGTTGCTGATTAACCTGGTTGATTAATTCCGGCATTTGTTCGAGCGTGGTGTTGATCGTGGAATACTCGTTGGTCAGTTGCGTCTGGGTCTGCTGCAGTTGATACTGAAACTCGCTGATCTGGTCGTTGAGATCGCTCTCCTGGCTGCTGATCGAACTCATATCCAGATTCAAAGGGCCGTTGGTGGCGTCGGTAAGATTAGTGAGAGCCGTGTTGAGCGTCTGAGCCACACCCGCCTGGGAGGTGGACTGGAAGAGGTTCTGGACGGCGGAGAAGTCGTTGGCCAGCGCGTCGTTAAGGTCCATGCTGTCGGACGAAGAGCTGCTGGCCACGGATAAGGTGCCGTCTTCCTGAAGCTGAATCCCGATCGACTGAAGGTTGACGGCCGCGCCATTGCCGCTGAGGCTGGTGGTGATGCCATTGAGCAACTGGGACTGTATCAAGTCTAAAGAAGGGTCGCCCATGAGCGGTGGCGCGCTGCCGGTGCCGCTGTAGGTGTTCTGGGTGTTGATATCGGTCATGAGCTGGTTCCAGGCGCTGACGAAATTGTTGATCCCCGTCGAGACCTGGGTCAGGTCAGGCTGCACGTCCAGAGTCACCGGATCGGAGGATGTCCCCGACAAGCTCAGAGTCACACCGGGAATAACGCCTGTCACGGTGTTGCTGCCGCTCGTGACCGGGACTCCATCCACCGTCAGGGAGGCGTCGCTCCCCAGGTTATTGCCGTTGGAGTCTTTGGCCATCTGGATGCCTAATCCGCCGCCCCCGCCCGTGCTGTCGGTGACCGTCAAGTCGCCTGCCGAGCCGGAGGTCTGGCTGACCAGAGACAAGACAGCTTGTGAACCGTCCGTAATAACAGAGGCCGTAACTCCTGCGTTTTGCTGATTAATGTAGGATGCCAGGGCACTCAGCGTGTCGGGGTCGCTGCCGTTGGTATCGACGGGAACGGTAAGTGCGCCCGCACTGTTCGATCCCACCTGAATGGTTAGTGTTCCGGTAGGGAGTGCGGAAGTTGCGGACTGCTGCGGAGCGGAGTAGGCTGCCGAAGTGGTGGCGAGGCTGTTGACGACAATGGTGTGCGAACCGGCCGCGGCGCCGTTATCCGCGGTCGCGCTCACCACATTGTTATTCGACGAGTCCACCGTGACGTCGCCGAAGGCACCCATGGGGTCACTGAGCGCTTGTACAGCGGTCTGGAGATTGCTCAAGTCGGTTTCAATGGTCTGCAGGGCGGTGGTCTGCGAGTTCAAGGCAGTCACTTGATTTTGCAGGTTTTCCTCGGGCTGCGCGTCGACTTCCAGGATGGCATCCACGGTTGACGTCACATCAAGGCCACTGCCGGAAGTGTTGGTAGCGGAGTTAAGGATGGCATCAACCGCTTCCATGACCGCCGAATCGCTGCTTGAGCTGCTTGCAGTCGAACCCGAGGTGCTGGATTCCCCCAAAAGCTCAGCCAGCGACTCGTTACTCGGGTTCAAGGTGTTCAGTAGGGAACTGATCGAGCTGGAGGTGCTCATTCCTTTTCTCCTTCAGAAGAGCGTGAGGCGTAAGATTACAGCTCATGCCAGCCTCAACGGATTTCTATCGGCATTTCTGGCGTTTGCCTTGAGCACCGTGGCTTGCGCCCCATTGGCTTTAAACTAATGGCTCAGCTCGCGCTACGTTGCACTCACTGACCGCTTCCAGAGGCCCGGAGGGCCGACAGAGATTAGCCCATGGCGTAAGATCGTGTGAACAAATCAGCCGCCTGTCATCCTGAGCGCAGCGAAGGATCCCCGCAGTTTCTCATGGTCCAACGAGTTACGAACAACTGCAGAGATCCTTCGCTGCGCTCAGGATGACACGTTCCGAATTCCTTCACACCTTCTAAGCCGTGGGCTACTTTCTGGCGCCGCTCCGCGGCTCTCGTAGCCCTCGCGTCTTTAGGTTAGCGCTTATGGGCATGCTCCCACCCGGTCTTGGCGCGGACTGACTCTCTTGCCTTGGCGGAAGGATGGCGTAGCGCGTCAGGCCGACCTCCGGGGGCTCTCCGACCTGCCCGCGCGGTCCAGGCCGTCCGCTTACTGGAGGAGGGGCGGGGGGATTGTGGCAGCGTGAGCAAGGAGAACAGGAGAACAACCCCCGCCCCTCCCTACGTCAGGAGGGGAACGAACTCGACGGAGGGGGCCCGGAAGGCCCCCTCCGTCAAGAAACAACCTGGCTGCGATTACTGGAGCAGTTTCAGAATCGCTTGCTGGTTCTGGTTGGCTTGCGCCAGGGCCGAGATGCCTGTCTGTTCCAGGATTTGATACTTGGAGAGGCTGGCAACTACTTGCCCGACGTTCGCGTCCTGGATGGAGCTTTGGGCGGAAGTCAGGTTTTGCACCTGGGTGTTAATGACGTTGGTGGCCGAATTCAGCCGGTTAATGCCGGCGCCGATGGTGCCGCGCATGCTGGCCACGTCGGAAATGGAGTTGTTGATGACGGTGAGTGCCGACGCTGCGCCGGACGCGGTGCCGAGGTTCTGGGTCGACAGGGTAGTCGTGTTGTTGCCGATCTGGTTGGCGTTGAGCAAACCCACCTGGACTTGAATGGTGTTGTAGAGGGGATTGGTCACGTTGCCATCGCTGATGAACACGCTGGCGCCGCTCGATCCGTTGGTTTGTCCGGGCGCCACGAAAGAGTCGGCATTGCCGCCTTGCAGGGGATTGCTTGAGGTATTGGCAACATACCCCAACACGGAGTCGTTGTTGCCGACCGTCAGG
>Ga0116102_1000420_pt1 | contig 16526 bp, 20 predicted proteins | sample June2015DPH_4_50_FD_89822 | JGI IMG/M metagenome (GOLD analysis project Ga0116102, IMG submission 89822) | Peatland microbial communities from SPRUCE experiment site at the Marcell Experimental Forest, Minnesota, USA - June2015DPH_4_40 | ecosystem: Environmental > Terrestrial > Soil > Wetlands >... | reverse complement strand
TCAGGAGACTTACAAAATTCTCGCCAAGCTTACCTGGATTTCCTCACCCTCTGGGAAGACGCCGACCCCGACATCCCGATCCTGAACGAAGCCAAAGCGGAGTACGCGAAGTGCGTGCTGAGCAGCGCGTTGTCCAGGAGGGTTGAAGTCCCTCTGGCGCCCAAATGAGGGGCGCTATATCCAAAAGCGGGGGTAATTCCTCGCTGGCCGAAGAAGGCAGAAGGTATGCAGATGTCTAAACGGCACGAAGGCGAAAGCTGGATACAGCCAAGACGGAGCTAGAGCCACTGCTGGCAGTACTTCGGAGGGCAGGGTGTCCACCGTGAGGGGAATCCGAAGGGCATGAGGAGAAGTACCGGGCCGTAATCGATGGGGAAACCCAAGATGAACCGGTCGGCCAAAGGTGGGGCAAGGTTCGACGACGAAGGCGTTCTCATTCACCCACCGCACCAAGGTGATTGCGGGCGGCACGGTACGGAAGGATAGCGCGTGACCTCAGGAGAACTGGCAGAGTCCTCGGGTGGCACCGGGGTAAACGAACCTATAAGCAGAAGCGAAGTGGGGAGTGATGCTCTGTCAGTAGTCGGACGGCTGAACTTAGATCGGTCAGTTTTCCTTTCTGCCATACGAATGCATGCTGGACGTAGCACAAGTTTGACTGGTTAAAAGGATTAAAGTAGTTGTAAGGATTGACCGAAGGTGTGTCCGCTCCGGCAACCAGCGTCCCCTGATTGTTCAGAATCTGTTCGAATTCCGTCACTGCGCTTCCATTGCTCGTGACTCGCCGGTTGTAAATGGAGAGGCCGGGGAATGTCCCAATGTCGATAAGCTTGTAGTGGTGATGTTTGTTGGCTGTATTACCTTGCGCGGCTAGTTGAACTGGGATCGCCAGCGCAACGAACAAAACCAAAGCGATGATGCGCGTCCGCCTTTGGAAATTCATTTCTCCTCCTCGTCTGTCGTTTCCGGTGCTACTTCACCGCGCTACTGTTGGGCTCGCAGAAAGCGCGATGGCTCGCGGGGACGCATTGCAGCCCGGGGCAACACCATTGCGGACGGTCGCGTTGTTAGTGACCCGCAGAGCCTTGGAAGGGCTTATTCAAAGGCCCGCCCCTTGCTGCGGCGTCTTGACAGGCGTGTTGATGTCGGGGCGTACCGAGAGGAACATCACGCGCCCGGCCACCTCCTCAGAAAATTCGGGGCCATTTCCTTCCAAAGAGAGTCGTACACCCTCTGTCTGGCGTTCAGCAGGTACTTTCCCCAAGGCGCAGTTCACTTGCAGCACTGCGGTCCTGGATGCTCCCGATATGGGCATCAGGCGGATAAGAAATACCGCGAGACCGCCTGTCGGCATGGGGCCAAAGGACATCGGCAAACGTTTTGCGCCGAAGGGTTGAGGGCCAAGGGTTGCTCCTTGTTGCCGAAGCACGCCCGGCGCGATGCCGTAGGAGTCGAAGCTCACCAGTTCACTCGCAAGCCACACGCCCGTCTCCAGCACGTTTCCATTTGCGGACTTGTGGGTGTAGGTTCCAGCTGCCGTTACCGACTTGTTCTGCGCGTCGAACATTCCTGCACCGCTCATCTCGTAGCTGTCGTCGTTTGCTGACTTGACCACGGCCGGGCAGGCGCCAGAGTCACCGGATTCGCAAAGCAACCCTGACGCTATCAGGAAGGTGTAATTGCTATTGCTGCTCTGTGCCGCCGCTGCAAACGCGAATAAAATTAGGGCGAGGCCCGATGTCGCAACGGTAGTTGTTGCGCGAATCGAGAAAGCTCTTCGACTTGACATAAAATTCTCCCCTCCTCGCTAAAGAGAGCGAGATGAGCGGCACGCTCGTAAGGCACGGCGGAAATCAAATGCCGCGCCCCCCAGAGATATCAACCCCCGCGAGCTTCGCAGAGGATCGGCATGAGCAAGGGCCGTTGCGCGCTACCAATTCCCTGGCTTCGCCAGGAAGCCATGACTTACACCGCTTGAGTCTATGAAAAATCCCGTAACTGCGCCCGTGTCCCCAACGTAGTAGGGGACGGTGCCTTGGCCAGAGCCTGTGCCTGCACCTGGAGCGTCGAACTTTGTAATTCTGCCGTCAGGTGTAAGCACGAAGCCGTGGTTGGCGCCGTTTGTGTCTATATAGTTGCCTGCGATAATCCCTTCGTCGTTCATGGCCTCCGGAAAGGTACCTTCATAAGCGCCCGTGCCTGCGCCGGGAACATCGATTGTGGTGATCTTGCCATTGGGCCAGCGCAGGAAGCCGTGGTACAGATTACCTGCGTCCAGGTAGATTCCTACGGTCGCGCCCTGCCAGGTGGTACTTAACCCAGCCGTGTACTGCACGCCTTCGCCTGGGCCATCGAAAGTCGCGATTTTGCCGTCAGCTCTGCGCATATAGCCATGATCAGTATAGTTTTTGTCTACGTACCATCCAGTGGCCGTACCCTGCCCGTTGAGCCCTTCTTGAAAATTAACCCAGGTTCCTTGGAAAGGCCCTGTGCCCGCGCCTGGAGCCTCGAACGTGGTGAACTCGCCGTCGGGTGTACGTACAAAGCCGTGCCAGATGTTGGTCGCGTCTATAATTATTCCTGCAATCTCGCCGGCCGCGTTCATATCTCCGGGTGTTGTCCCTTGCGAGCCGCCCCAAAGCCCGTTTGCGCAGGGGCTGGGAGTTGTGCCCGCCCCCGGGCTTCAAACTCGATGAACTCCCCGTGAGGTTTACGGATGAATCCGTGCTCCACACAGTTCACATCAACATAGTCCCCCGTAATATCGCCCGCCGGGGTGATGCCCCAGCCTCCGCTCCCTTGGTAGGTTCCTGTGCCCGCGCCCGGGGCGCTGAATGTGATGATCTTGCCATCGGGCGTGCGCAGGAAGCCGTACCAGACATTGTTGTCGTCAAGGTACCAACCTGCAACCACCCCTGCGGAGTTGACGGCGTTGGGCTGAGTACCCTGGCCGGCGCCCGTGCCCGCGCCGGGAGCATCAAACGTGATGATTTTCTGTTGCCACCATTGTGGTTGTGCTTGCGGCCACGCGGCCATAACCAAGCAGATGAGAAGAATCAACAGCAGAATGCTGATGCGTTTCATAGTTCCCTCCACGAAGTAAAGCTCGTGTTGAACTGCCCGATTCGAAAAGAAGTTTGATTGACTCGCCTCAGGGGGTGCTGCGTCTCAACGGTGGGAACTGCTCTTCGGGGAGGCGACTTGTGGGGATGTGGTTTTCTCTTTTCCCCTAACAATTTGTCTGATGGAAATGTGTTTCCCGAAAGTTCGGGTCAGTCGCCTCAGGGGGTGCTGCGTCTCAACGGTGGGAACTGCTCTTCGGGGAGGCGAGATTATGTTGGCCCGATTAATGCACAAATGACCGTGTCCTGTCAGTGAGAAAAATCACATCTTGATGTGCGGTGATGGCCAAGCGAGATTGATCGCTCAACTATTGCAGCTTCGCGTACTCAGCCTTGGCTTGCTTCAGGATGGGGATGTCGGGGTCGGCGTCCTTCCAGAGCGTCAGGAAGTCTTTGTAGGCAGCTAGCGCCCGCACGCGGGCAGCATCGGCATCCGCTCCCTGCGAGGTTTTCGACTGCAAGGCATTAGCACGAGCCACGCCCAGATGCGCCAACGCTCCCGTCCAGCAGTTCCAGACGATGCCGCTGTGGTCGAGAATCTTCTGGAACTCTGCCGCTGCCGAGTTGCCCTGACCAGCGGCGAGATACGCCTCACCGCGAATGTAAGTGGGATAGAGGCAGGAAAGATTGGCGGCAAACACAATCTGCCCGTACTCGATAGGCGGCAAGGCAGATTGCAGGCTGTTGATCGCGGTAGTCGCATCCTTGTGATTGAGCGCCAGTTGCGCCCGAATCGTCGGCAACCACAGAGACTGCATCTGCGTATCCAGCGGGAATCGCTTGTTCAGGTCTTGCGCCAGCGATTCGGCCCGCGCCGCATCACCCGCCATCGCAAATGCAAGCGCCGCTTCCACCTCAACACCCTGACTCGCGGGATAAAGTTTTAACCCCTGCGCTGCTTCCTGCCTCGCATCTGTCGCGGTGCCGAAAGCGGCTTCCCGCTGAGCGGCAATCTCCAGCGATATTGCTCCAGTTTCCTTGCTATCAGCGCGGATTGCGGAGTGTACCGACTGCTTGGTCAGTTCTCGCGCCTTGTGCAGGCGACCTGCATACGCTTCCGTGTCAGACGCAAGCGAAAGCCCGGAGTTCTCTTCGGGCTTGCCGCTGAACCACTTCTGTTGTTCTGCCATCGCTTGAGAATCTGTCCGAAGGAAAGCCAGAGCGTAGAGAGCGTTGCGAACTACGACATCATCGAGTTTCTTAGCTTGCGCCTGCGCTTCGTCAAACCGCTGCAAGGCAAGCAGGTCGTTGGCGAGATTACTGTATTCGGTGGTACGGTCCGGCATGAGGCGGAGGCTTTCACGATCTGCTTCTACCGCCTTTTCGTATTGTCCCTGCGCCGCATAGAGATTTCCCAGATAGCCAGAACCGTCTCCCGGGTAGCTTGCAATCCACTCCTGATAGGTTTGCGCCGCTTTCTCCAGTTCCCCGGTTACATTCTGGTAGTAATTAAACGTGATATTCAGCTTTTCCCGCTCGCTGGCATGCTTCCGCAACTGGAATGCCTTGGTGAAATATTCGCTGGCACGTCCCAGTTCACCCACGCTGAAGTAATCGCCGCCCACTGCCCGATAACCCGCCGCAAAACTCGGATCGAGTTCGATGGCGCGTTGATGATAAGGTAGCGCGGCGGCAGCACTTGACTCGCCAGCGGCTTTTTCGCCAAGGCTGTACGCCTTCAGGGCCTCGAGCGAAGCGGTGGTCGCCTCTGCCAACGGAACATCGAACTTTTGCACGGTAGCCAGCGACTCGCCAAGTTCGGTTCGCATCTTGGCTGCCGTCTCGCCCAGCGCGTCGAGTACCTTCTCTTTGGCAGACGCCGTGACTTGCTCCTGTACCAGTACATCTCCGCTCTGGCAATTCACCGCCTTCAACCCCAGCACATATTGGCTGCCCAGACTGGAAATCGAGCCAGCGATGTAAGCCTTGCTGCCCGCCCGCAGACAAAGCTCGCGGGCCACCTCGGGCGTGAGTTTCGTGCTAGCCGGACGCGTCATCAGTTGCAAAGTCTTCGCGACTTCGCTGTCGGAGAGCACATTCAGGAAAGGCGATTGCCGCAGGGAAACGTTGAGCGCCGTCTTCAGCGTGTCGTCGAAGATTGCATCGCCCGTGCTGTTGGAAAAATCGGCTAGAACGATGGTGTCTTTCTCGGTGAGTTTGGGTGGGCGATGAAGATAGAGATAGCTGACCACTGCAAGCACCACGGCTACTAACGCGACTGGAATTATCACCTTCCAGAGCATTCCAAGGCGACTAGGGGCTTCAGCACTTGCCACTTGCACCCGCGCCGACTCCGTATCCCGCTTCAGCCGTTGCAGGTCGGTGCGGATGTCCGAGGCGTGCTGGTAGCGCAGGTTGCGATCTTTCTCCAAGCATTTATTAGTGATCCGTTCTAAATCGGCTGGTAGGTCGGGGTTCAAGCGTACCGCAGGAACGGGTATCCGATTGAGGATGGATTCGAAGATCACTCCTGTGCTTTCGCCATGGAACGGCAGCGCCCCAGTCGCCATCTCGTAAAGCACAGCACCGAACGAGAACAAGTCCGTTCGTGCGTCCAATTCCTTTGCGCGGACCTGTTCCGGCGACATATATGCAACGGTTCCAACTGCTTGACCGGGACTCGTCAGGTGTTCTTCGAGCGTCACCGTCGAAGCGGCGGTCGCACCACCCTCTCCCACGCTGCTGAGAACGGGCGTTACCTTCGCCAACCCAAAATCCAGAACCTTTGCATGCCCACGCTTGGTGACGAAGATATTCGCAGGCTTGATGTCTCGATGCACAATCCCAGCGGCGTGGGCAGCATCGAGCGCGTCTGCGATCTCTATACCAAGCGACAGCACCATCTCGATTTCTAAAGGCTTTCCGCCAATTCGATGTTTCAGGGTCAGCCCGTCCAGAAATTCCATGACGATAAACGGCTGACCTCCGTGCTGTCCGATTTCGTGAATTGTGCAGATATTCGGATGATTGAGCGCAGAGGCAGCACGTGCCTCACGTCGGAACCGTTCCAAAGCTTGCGGGTCTTGGGCTACATCCTCTGGCAGGAATTTCAAGGCGACGAAGCGCCCAAGCTCGGTGTCCTCAGCCTTGTAAACGACGCCCATGCCGCCACCGCCTAGCTTCTCGATGATGCGGTAATGGGAAACCGTCTTCCCTTCGGGATGGGAGGGAGTGGCCACTGGCTAGACATGTTAGGTGTGAGCGAGGGGAAGGTCAACGTGCAGTGGCATCAATGCTATTGCATCAACCGTAGCGGACAAGGGTCATCCCACGAGGTTCGTGCCTACCGCCGTTGTTTCGTTTGTGCCCTTACTTGGAGGCGCCGTCCGGCTGCTTATCCTCCTCGCGCTGCTGGGTAGTTGATGCACTTACCTTTTGGGTTGCCACCCACTCGTGGATCCTGGCGAGGCGCAGTTGGTTTTTGTGGAGCTTGAAAAGCAGGGGGGTGGGATGACGAAGGGAACCGCAGCTTTGCACTAATGCGCGAGCTTGACACTGCCGAGGGCCGACTGATCGCAGCGTTCACGGACGAGTGGCGAGATCGTGGCGGCGACACCCAAATGATGAGGCTGGCATATTCGCACTTCCGCAAGCGGCTGCTCCGGGCTGCGGGCAAGCGAAGGAAGGATCGTCCTTACTTGAGTCTCTCAGGATTTCCAACCAGACGATGACCACTAGAGCGAAGGCAGGCGCGATGGAACGGTCGCGAAACGACGAAGTGATCGGCAAGATTTTCGTCGTCCTCAGTCAGGACATGCGGCGGTGTTTGATCTGTGACGGCGTGTTCACGAAGCAAGGCTCTGCCGCGCACGCCGATGCAGTCTGTCATCCACCAAAGGGAAATTCTGGGCTTGGAGGAAATGAACATGCAAATCGGTGAACCACTGCGGACTATCGTCGTCGAACCGCTGGAGCTTCCAGTCAACGATCCGCAGACGCAGCCCGACCCTGAGCCAGCGCCCCAGCCAGAGCCGGAGCCTGAGCAGGTGCCAGCCAAGCGATGAGAGTACCGGACTACATTTCGCCAATCGTCGCCTATCGTGCGTGGCAGTGGGACTCTGCTGGCTTGAAGTCGTTCTGCTCGGAACCGTGGCATCCGAGTCGGCCGCTGGCGGCGACATGCAGAAGACTCGTCAGGGATGCAGCGCGTCATTTCCACGAAGCGCCGGAGATGAACTGCACCTGCGGCATCTACGCAGCCAAGAGCCGCGACGACCTACGAAGGGCGGGCTACGCCGGGTTCGGCATCCACGGCGAAGTCTATCTTTGGGGCACTGTCGTGGAGCATGAGCTGGGATGGCGTGCCCAATACGCTGCCCCAAGAACTTCTTCCTGCCGCTTGAGATGTTGCCTGTCAGCATGAACATTCTGGAACCACGGCTCAAGACGTTGGCGGCATACGGCTGCGACATCCACCTGATAGGCAGAGAAGGAAATGTTCCGCTGTGGGTAAAGGATTCTGGTTATGAGGCAGCGACACTCGACCTACTCGTACAGCGGTGTAAAACTTGGTATGCGCATCGCCAACAGGAACGTCGCATCAAGCGTGGCGACCGCGTGGCGATCCTCGGTCGGGGGATTGCGCTGGTTGAGCAGGTGAACGATAAGCACGTTCACGTCATTCTGTGGAACCGGAACGTTCTCAAAATTTCTCGCAAGGAAATCGTTTGGGACGAAGGGAACATGCGGTGGGAGCACTAGATTCGGTGGTAGCCTATCCTGACGTGGGAGGGCATTTTTCGATGAAGCCTCTTTCCTGTGCAGTCCTTTCGATGATCATCTCAGTAGCATTGGCGGTAACCACGAGGATTTCCGCCCAGACAACCCATGATGGTGACGTTCACGAGCTTGAACGGCTGGAAACGGTCTGGAATGAAGCCCACGAGCATGGGGACGCAACGGCGCTAGAGAAATTGTGGGCAGATGATATGGAGATCGCTGTGCCCAAAATGCCCGTGATGACCAAAGCCGACGCACTCAAGTTTGCACGCTCAGGGCGCATGAAGTTCCTCAGCTATCGGACATCGGACATTCGCGTGCGGGTGTATGAGAATGCTGCTGTTGTCACAGGACGTTTGCAGCGAACGCGCTCCATGAACGGGCAGAAAATATCTGATGACTGGCGTTTCACGAAGACGTATGTCCGCGAGGCGGGGCAGTGGCGTGTGGTCTCATTTCATTCGTCCGAAGCAGCGCAACCTTAACAGTGTGGACGGACTATGGGCTAATGGTTAGCCTACGTAGTCGCAGCCGAGGCTCTCTCGGTTGATTGTTTTGCCGGAGCCAGTGCGACCAGCACAACGCCGACGATTGCGAACACAACCACTCCCGCGAGTTCTCGGCGCTCGATCACATTCCGGTATTCCTGCGCAGCCATTACCCCAGCATGCGCAAGATTTGCCCATCCGCCGAAGGCGATCAGGCTGCGGTTCGCCGCTGGGTCACGCACCGCCAGCAGCATGAAAATTCCGAGTGTGACATAGATGCTCATTATCATTGGCACCGCAGGCTCTCGCGAGAAAAACATCGTCAGCGGAACAACTCCCGCCGTAAACAACAATCCCGCCACTACCAACACGATCTTCAGCGCCCGTTCGCGACGCATGGTGCCCTCCTTCTGACGTTTGCAATCACGTCATCATAGCGCGAGCGGTCATTGCAGTTTCGCGTACTCGGCTCTGGCTTGCCTAAGAATGGGGATGTCGGGGTCGGCGTTTTTCCAGAGGGTGAGCCTCCGCACCGGATGCCGATGCCCGCTACGCCGATTGCTTTGCTGGCGCGAGCGCGATCAGCGCAACGCCGACAATAGCAAGCGCAGGTATGTCACCCAGCAGATGTCCGCGTTCGCTCGCATGCTGAAATGCCTGAACAGCCATAATAGCGGCGTGAACGAGGCTCGACCACGCCGTGAAGGCGATGAGGCTGCGATTCTCGGACGGATTACGTGCTGCGAGCAGTAGGAAAATTCCCAGCGTGGCATAGACCCCAAGGATCATCTGCTCGTATTCCGGCTGGTTCGGCTGCCATCGCCACCCGCTCGACCACAGAAACATCATCAACGGGTAGACACCAAACAAGAAGATCAATCCCACCAACACCAAAACAATCTTCAGTGCCCGTTCTCGATTCATGGTGCCCTCCTGTCAAAAACTGAAATCGTGAAAAGTGCCATACAAGCCCTGTCGTGGAAGACCATCGAAGGGGAATGTTAGGTGGACAGGAAGCAAAGGTCAATCGCAACACATAAAATGAAGATAGGCGGCTATTGCAGCTTCGCGTACTCGGCTTTGGCTTCTTTCAGGATGGGGATGTGGGGGTCGGCTTCTTTCCAGAGGGTGAGGAAATCCTGATACGCTTGGCGAGCCTTTTCTAAGTCTCCGGAGCGATTGTATGCGCGCGCAAGTCCTAGATGAGCTAGGGCTCCCAGCGGGAAGTTCAACACCAGCCCAGCATGATCGGTCAACTTCTGAAATTCCGCTGACGCTCTTTTGCCGTCACCTGCCGCCAAGTAGGCCTGACCTCGAACGTATGCCGGATAAATCGTTGCCACCGGAAGGGCCGAAGGACCCGCGAGTTCCAGCGGAGTTGCAACAGCCAAATCGTCAATCGCTTTCGATGATCGTCCTTGCTGTATGTCGATCTCAGCACGAATGATCGGTAGCCAGTATCTCTGAATAAAGGTACCCGCAGGCCACTGTTTGTCCAACTCCGCGCTCAGCGCCTCCGCGTGTTTGAGATCTCCCAAGCGAGCCACCACCAGCGCGGCCAGCGTTAATGTTTCCGGCCCATCCGACAGTTTCTGCGATTGTGAAAGAAACGCTTGGGCGCGTTTTGAGTTTCCGACCTCAGCTTCTCGAAGTGCAGCTTGCGCTAAGCAATCAGCCGCCGCTTCCTTGTTTCCGTCATGCTCGATCAGCTTCGCAGCTACCCGAGAAAGGTCGTCCGCTTGTTCGAGGTGCCCGTAGTCAGCTTCGGTGTCGGCCTGCTCCAAGAGCAGGATCGATTGTGCTCCGGGGATATCCGGCGACAACAAGAGAATACGGCGCATCTCCGCGTTATCGTTGCGCAGAAATGCTATCCAGTAGCTAACACGAAGCAAAGAATCAGTCCGCAGTCCTCGCTTGCCTGCATCCGTCAAAACCGTGGCTGCTTCGTCCACTCGGTTCAGAGCAAGCAGGTCTGCCGCCAGAGCCGCATACGTGTGCGCTCTGGTGGGATCGAGGCGTTGTGCCACGCGGAAGCGTTCCGCGGAAGACTCGTAGTGTCCGAGGTGCTGCTCAGCATCACCCAAATGGTTATAAGCATTTGGCGAGTCGGGGTAGTTCTGAATTAAGAGTGCGTAGACCTGCACTGCCTTCTCCAACTCCCCGGTGACATAGGAGTAGTACCGGCCTTCGATGGAAGCCCTTTCGGTCTCCGTTACGCGGTCCCGGAGATCGTAAGCTTTAGTGGTGTACTCGCGCGCCAGTTCGGATTCGCCTAGATTGTGGTAGATCGTCGCCAGTGCGCTATGGGCCATGGCGAAGTTCGGATCCAGTTCGACCGCTCTCTTAAAGAGCGGCAGCGAATCTTGATTACCCTTCCGATCCCATGTGGAAAGTGCCATGCCATAAGTATTGAGAGCCTCGAGCGAAGGCGTGGTAGCCTGCTCCAACGGAGCGTTGTATTTCTGAATCGAAGGGAGCGATTCGCCCAGTCGATCTCGCAAATGGGCGGTGGCCTGTCCCAGTGCGTTGACGACATCCTCCTTGCGCTTGACTGCTACCTGCTCGTTGGCGATTGGTTCGCCGTTGTCGCAGCGGATCGCCGCTAAACCGATGAGATAGGTTGTGCCCAGGCTCGCGATCGAGCCTTGCACGGTTAGCTTAGCGCCGGTCCGCTGGCACACCTCGATTGCTGTCCGACCTGCCATGCGTTCGTCCGGTGAGCGGCCCATCTGTTTTAGGATGACCGCCGCCTTCCGGTCCGATAGCACCCTGACCAACGGGGACTGCTCCAAGCCGACCTCCAGTCCCTGTCGAAGCGCATCATCGAGCACAGCCTCGCCGGTGGTGTTCACAAAATCAGCAAGAACAATCGTATCTTTGCTGGTGACTTGGAAGGCAGGGTGGCGAAGACGCCAGTAAATTCCCGTGGCTGCTGCCACCAACAGCGCAGCAGCGATAGACAAAGTCAATCTCCGCCAACCAGTTTTTCGTAACGCCAACGGTGGTTGGTGTACCTCGACTTGAGCAACGTCCGAGCCTGAAGGAACCGGCGCTTCCGCACTTGTGGGTTGGGCCGGACTCTGGTTGATTTGCGTCTCGGCGGGCACGCTAACTGGGGCTACGAAGCGGTAGCCCCTGCGCGGAACGGTTTCCAGAAACCTGGGATTGTCCGCCGAATCTCCCAAGGCAGCACGCAGCTTACGCACGGCCGTGTTTAACGCGTCGTCAAACTCAACAAATGTTTCGTCCGACCAGAGTTTCTGCCGGATCTCTTCCCTTGTGACCAGTTGACCGGGACGCACCAGCAGCAGTGCAAGAATTTGAAAGGGCTGCTCTTGCAGACGAATCCGTATCCCCGCCTTCGTGAGTCTGCCTTCTGCAAGATCGACTTCGAAGGATCCAAAACAAATGATCCGCCCTACTTCCTGCCGCCCCATTGCGATCCCCAAACGTCGCAGAATGCGGAAGATTCTAGCACAGCAGGTTAGAAATTCGACTAACCGCTTTTCTTCCAGTGCGTTAGCTGGTTAGCCCAGATTCGGAAACAGTTTTGTTGCCTTTTTTTCAGAGCTCTAGCAGATTGCCCAACATGCTGCACCTGAAACAGGAGGCCAGTTCGATGAAAAGCAAGGTCCTTTCCCTTAGAAATCTGCGCCTTTCGGACGGTGCACGCTTGGTGTTCGAAAAAAAGTGCGGGCCCATGAGGCAATTGTTCTGTTTCTTACGCATTTGTAGATAGAGGCCATTGCAGGGTCCTCGCTTTCAGGCCAAGGGGAAGCAGGCGAGGAAAAGCCGCACTGAATTTTGGGGGAGAATTCCATGAAAAAAAGTAGTGTCATTTCCGTTGTTGTTCTGTGGGTACTGTCGCTCTTCGCAAGTATCGCCTGTGCCCAAACCGCAAACCACTCCGCGCTTACCGTCAAAGTTCCATTCGAGTTTGTGGTCGGGAACCAAACCTTCCCGGCGGGAATCTACAAATTCCAATCGTTGCTCAACTCCGTCCCGAGTAAAGCCACCATCGATGTACTCGAAGTGCGAAGCACTGTGGGACGCCTGTACAGCGCCATCGTAACGGATGTGGTTGGCAGCGCCGAGCCCAGCCATCCTAGGCTGGTTTTCACTCGCGTTGGCGGACGCGCCTTCCTGTCTGAGGTTTGGCAAGCTGGGAAACAAGCGGGCTGCCGGCTTCAGAACCACCAAGACCATACGCAAACGGCGGAGACTGAAAACGACAAAGTGACCTTGATCGCGTCCGCTGACTCGCACTAAAGACACCGTGACGACGTAGTTTGGTCGCGGGAGATCAGTGCTTCGTTTCAGAGACATCGCAGTCGATGCGAAACGGCTGGTTTTTCTCGTCTCCCAGCGGCAGAAGGAGCTTGCAGGCCAGCAGAGAAGCTAGTTGTTTTGCCAGTTCCAGCCAGCAACCGTAATGGATTGGAATTGTCTGCTGCGGAACTAACGAAATAAGGGTTTTGCATTTTTCTTGTTGGAGAAAACGGATATGCCGCCATTCGCTCGCAGGGGTCGCTTGGTTAATCAGTATAAATTTCGAGGGAAAGTAGCTTCCTTCGGTGAGGTTCGTGTCGATTTCGCTGGGATGGAACTAGTCCGGAACGGCTGTGAGGTTCAACTCACGGCTACGGAGTTCAGGCTTCTGGCATTCTTGCTGCAGAACCCGAAACGCGTCATCTCTCGAAAAGAGCTCATTGACGCAATCTGGGGCGATCAAACCGACCCCGCAACGCGCACCGTGGACATGCATATCTCGAAGTTGCGTCATAAAGTGGAGAGAGACCCGGCGAACCCGATCCATGTGCGGACTGTGCACTGCTCGGGCTACAAGTTTGTTCCGTAAAATGGGGGGCGATGAGACGGTAGCTTCACAGCCACACTACGAAAAGAGCCGATTCTGAACCTGCGCGAGTTCTACGGGTGCGGAGTGGTTTTCGGCATGCTCACTGAATTCTCTCTTCTTCGCCGAGTGTGCTTCGGTTCTTGCCGATCACACGCACTTCCTTACCACGCAGACCTGCGTACTTGATCGCCATGCCGAGGAGCTTGTATTCGTCCTCTTGGTAGTCGGCGGCAAAGGCGTCTTGGTGGAGCAATACGAGTTCCGTGTCATCCGCGCAGGCTTTCGCGAAGTCGGGAAGATTCTTTCTAATCGTAGCGATCAGGCTGGACTCTCGCTGCATGCGTTCGTCATTGGTCATCGTGGACGCTCGATTGTGCCACATTTTATTTAGTAACGACTCCCACGATTAGAAACGCGAAAGCTGTCGTGAGGAGCACAACACGCCAGCGGTGAAGCACGTCCCATCTGCGCCGAAATGTCTTCCAATCGGCAGGTGGGGTGACCTCTGCCCATGATGCAATACGGTTGTTGATCGGCACTAGAGCGGTGATCGAGTACACACTCGCCAACACCCACAAAATCGCCGACGTAGCAATCCAGATCGGTAAGCGGCTGGATTGGTGCCATTGGATCAAGACCTCGGCTAAAGTGAGCAAGAAAACAACAATGTACCAAAACGGCATGAATCTCCCCAGCACGCGAGCCAAGGCGCTTGCGGCTGGCAGATGGACAGCATCCGGAAGCCGATCAAGAGTTGGGTGAACAAACGCAGCGATGGCAAGTTCATTCCCAACCATCAATCCAGCGACAATGATCGCAACGACATTCAAGGCTTCCATCATGAGTTCCTCCATAAGCTACACCCAGAATTAGTTAAGGTTTCTTCGTTCTAAAAAGAAACGCGGCAACGATCATCATGTAAAGCGCAGTTCCCCAGTGAATATAGATGGGCGGCGCAAAGCCAAGATGCCGGAGAATGACCAGCCCATCGCAGAAGGGGACGAAAATTGAAATAGCGAAGAGTGTTGCGGTTGTGCGCCGGTCTCCCCTCAAGAGGAATGGCAGGATTACGAGACCCGCAAAGATGTCGCGAATTCCCTTGATCCACATAAAAGGAAAGGCGGCGGGATCGTGGATTGGGATGCCGTAGCCAGTTGAGGCTCCCACCGGGTTGAGTATGAAGTTGATGCCGAGTTCGATGATAGCCGCCGGCACGACGAGAGTGCACCAGAACAGCGGCGAATTCTTTCTCAAAATCGAATTATCCAAGTCTGTTTTCATGTTCATTGGTTCTTTCTGCTTGCTCTCCGGCAAGATAAGCTCTCGCTTCATGCTTTTAAGAAAACAGCCGATTCTGAGTCTCAGCAAGTTCCACAGGTCGCGAACATTCCTCGTCATCGTTCGCCACGTGGTTGACGCGACTGCTTACTGGGTAGCACCGCATGAGTGAAGGATCGAATGGCTTCAGCAGTTCGGAGATCGCCGCAACGTTTTGCATTCCGGGGTCTAGCCACAGATCATAGCTGTCCGGGGCGAGGATCACTGGCATCCGGTCGTGAACGGCTGAGGTCACAGCATTCGGGGTAGTTGTTAGAATTGAGCAGGTCTTGATCCAGCCGCCGCTAGGGTTTTTCCAACGATCCCACAGTCCCGCAAAGGCGAACAGTCCACCGTCACCGGCCTCGAAGCAGAATGGCTGCTTCGCCGACCCTCCCAAACGATGAGAGGTAGAACCGCTAGAGCCGCAATCGGGTCTGCCCACTTGACGCGCCAGATCGCGTTGATCGCCAGTCCCGCCAAGGCAATGAGCGAGAGGTAAGCACACAGCGCCGACTGTGCGGCGTCCGCCCTCAAAGCTGCGCTGCCTGTCGCCCCTGACAGCCGCCGTTTCTCTTTCGCAAGCCACGGCATGACGGCGGCGGCTGCGACCAAAATTGCTATTCCTAGAAGTGTGGGGTTGGGTTCGCCATAGCCCAGCAGACTCGCGACCGAAGTGATCGCGACAAAGGCAGCCAGCGCTAACAACAAGGCTCCTGCGACGCGGGCAGCCCGCTTTTCCACGTTCTCGTGTGGAGCGCTTGCACGAAATCTCCACAGCACTACCGCCGCCGAGAGGAGTTCGACTGCGCTGTCTCCACCGAATGCAAGCAGAGCGGGACTATGCGCCCGCCAAGCTGCGAAGAGGGACACCACAGCCTCCACACTCATCCATGCGATTGTGACGGTTTGCACCCGCTGGATTCGTCGGATAGCTTCTGGATAAGCTGTTTGCAGCACTGAAGCCATTCACGACATTATGGCACCGTGCTCGCATGGTTCGCGCTCAAAGACCTCCAGCAAATGCTGTGTGACGCTAACCGATCCCCAGACTCATCGGCCACGGATGCGGCAGCAGCAAGAACATCAAGAGTGCCCCCACGAGCGCCATATTCTTCGTGAAGTTGATCATGTCGATCTGCTTCATTTGCGCGTCGTCCAACTTCCAGTAGGCGTGCATCTGGAACGACACGCCTAGCAGGAAGATGATGAGCAGAACAATCCCGACCACAGGATAGACGCCCAGCAACATGCTGAGACCACCCAGCATCAGGATCACTCCGGTTCCTCCCACCGCCAGCTTGGGAGACGGCGTCCCCCTCGCCTTCGCGAACTCGCTCATGTAGTTGAGATTCTTGAAGTGGTTGAAACTCGCCATCAACCAATAACCGCCAAAAATGATCCTTCCGATCAGGAAAGCGATGTTCATCTCGGCTCCTTCCTTTCGGCAACGTTGGCTGCATCACACGCGATGAATGGGCGTCTCCAGTAAGCTTCGCAGGAAAGCAGCGGGATCGCAGCAATCGAAATTGTACGCCTGCCGCCCTCCGTCCAGCAGGGTAGGATAGTTTTCAATGCAAGGTCGAAGCGGCGTCCCGCCACAGTCCGTGCAGGACGATCTCACGTTGCTCGCAAAGCCTTGGCAGACAAATCCATAATTCGTTTGGAGGGCACCATGTCGCCGCGCACAATCTTTCTAAGCAGGCTGATCGGTCTGTACTGCATTCTCGTCGCGCTATCCATGATGACTCGCAGACAAACCACCGTGGAGACGGTGACCGCCCTTCTTCAGAACCCATCGATGATGTTGATCCTCGGCGTAATCACGCTAGCCGCTGGGCTGGCGATGGTTCTCGCGCACAATATCTGGTCGGGGGGTGCGCTCGTGGTTGTGGTCACCCTCGTCGGTTGGATAACGCTCATCAAGAGCCTATTCTTTTTATTCCTGCCGCCTGAGATGGAAGCCGGACTTTTCCTTGGGCAGCTTCACTACCGACAACTCTTCTACCTGTACACAGCTAT
>Ga0116102_1000418_pt1 | contig 16637 bp, 13 predicted proteins | sample June2015DPH_4_50_FD_89822 | JGI IMG/M metagenome (GOLD analysis project Ga0116102, IMG submission 89822) | Peatland microbial communities from SPRUCE experiment site at the Marcell Experimental Forest, Minnesota, USA - June2015DPH_4_40 | ecosystem: Environmental > Terrestrial > Soil > Wetlands >... | reverse complement strand
CCCACCGGGGAGCGGCGGAACCGGGCATAGAACGACGATGTGCCCGCGACCTCCGCCGGCGTGATGTCGGTCAGCTCGCAGAGGCGGCGCAGAGCTTCATCCGGCAGGTATCGATAGTGAGCCTGAATAGCTTGCAGCAGCGGAATGGCGGCCTCTCTGCCGCGGCCGAGCTCGGACACCATCCGGTCGACGAAGGTCAGATCCAACTCAGGCGCGGCCAAAGTGGGGCGGACGGGGTGCCCTCTGGGCCCGTCGGCGCTATCACGGTATTTATCATCGAGACCAGGCGCCGCGGGCTCCTCTTGCTTCACCACCTGCTTGGCAAACATGAGGAACGCGGCTGCCGCCGCAATGAGTGCCCACGCGACGGCGTTGTCCCGGCTCTTCCGCGCGCGCCGCACGACCGTGACTCTTTTCTGTTCGGCGGCTAGTTTGGGTGCGAATGCTGCATCGGCTTTGGTTTGTTGCTGGAGATCCTTGATGAGTTTGTCGTCGCCCGGCCCCCGCCGGCTCGCCACCACGTAATCGGTGAGCAGAATCGCCACGCATATCCCAACCAGCGCGCCGGCGATCCAGCTCGCGGTTCGCGCCAACGATCGCTGCCTGTCGCCGGTCATGATGGCGCGGCTCCGGACAACTGGACTAACCCCGCCTTGGCGTGCGCCAGTTCCCGATCGTTGGGGCAGGAAGAATAGCAGCGGGCGCAGTAAAGGCAATTCCGGCCAACGGCGCGCATTTGCTCGATGGCGCCGTACGGGCAGGCCTCGGCACAGAGGCCGCAATCCAGTTCACGGTTCGGCGTGATCGTCACGCCGCGGCGGGCCAACCGCGCGCACCACGCCAGCAGTCCGCCGTACGGGCACAGGTAGCGGCAATAGGGCCGTCCCACGAACATGCCCACCACCAGAAACGCCCCGCCCAGCAGCAGCATGTGCGGCGTGCCGGTGCGGCGGAAGAAGCCGACAAACGGGTCGAAGCGGCAGATCAGAAAATCGCGGCCCAGCGCCGGCTTCACGGCGAACAGAATCACCGTCACCAAGTACACATACTTCAACAGGCCCAGGGCCCGGTCGAGCCGGCGCGGCACCTGGACTGGCTTCAATAAGACCAGTTCCTGAATCGCGCCCAGCGCGCAAACGCCTCCGCAAAAAGCGCGGCCGAAAAACAGGGCCACCACCAGCGGCAAAACGAAGGTCGCCGTCACCACCATGGGGATGGAATACCTGGGATCGACGATGGCCACCACCACGTTCTGTAGCGAGCCGATGGGGCAGATGCAGCCCTCGCGATAGAAGCCGAAATACCCGAGGCAGCCGATGGCGATCGCCACCAGCCATCTCCGGCTGCGCCGCTTGAGCACGAGCCAAACCGAGATCCCCATCATGGCGGCCAACGCCGCCACATCCAGCACCTGTAGCCAGTAATCGCGCGGGAGCGGCTTCTGCACCGCAGGCGTTTGGTAGCCGCCGCCAATGGTTTCGGCTTGCGGAGCCGTTTCCACGGGACGCTGGTACTCGATGGCCTGGGCTGGCGCGCCGCGGACGGCGAATAGCGCTTGGACGAGCAGCGCAAGAGCCCACAGCAGGCGCCCGATCCGCGGCGCGCTCATGCCGGGTCTCCGGCCGTGTGATGTCGTACCTTATGAGAGAAACCGCTCCCTCTGGTCGCGGCTCCGATAAAACCCGCAACCGAACGAGGCGGTCTCTCGATAGCGCCGAATCTTACGGTCATGGAGCTATTCCGTTCGCTTGAGCACGACCTGCTGGAGGGCCTGTTCGACCGGCAGTTGCATCAGAGCGTGCTGGGGACACGCCCGCGAGATGGAGCAGGAGTTGCAATTGACGCACTTGTCGTAGCGGACCCGCAGCGTGATCGATCCCAAGCCCAGCGGGTCCTTGCATTGCATGACGCACTTTCCGCAGCCGTCGCACTTTTCTTCGTCGATGAGGTACTCGTAGAAGTTGTTGGCCGGGTCTTCGGGATCCACCTTGCCGATCGGCTTGCGAGCGATCGCGTCGCGCGGACAAAGCTTCTCGCTGGGCTGCCCCTGTTCGTTCACCGCGCTGGTGATGTTGAAATACGCCGGGCAGATGTTGCAGCGGCCGCACTTGGAATACTCATTGACCGCGCGCACCGCCGAAAGCGCCACCACGCACTCGGTGGTACAGAGATTGCACGCTTCCACGCCGACTTCGCCCAGCCGGCTGTTGATGCAGCGCGCCGCATTCACCTGCCACACCACCTGCCCGTTGGCCTTCTTGACCAGGAAGCCAGCGCCGCCGGCCAGCGTGGCCAGCACGGTTCCGCGGGCCACCTTGGCGAACAGATCCCGTCTTGTCAGGTCTTCGCTCATACATTCACCGGCTCGAAAACAAAGATCGCGAGCTTCACCGTATCGGCGACATAGACGCGCCCGCGCGCATCCACCGCGATGCTCATGTTCTTGCAGTTGGCGTCGAACAGGTCAGTGGCGATTACCGCCAGCAGCTTGCCGCTGAAATCGTAGGCCTTGACGCGCGGCCCGGCCTTTTCCGTGGTGAAGATGCCGTTGCGGACGGCCAGGTTGGTCGGATTGCAGCAACCGGTGAAGGCCGCCGGATCGACGCCGTCGAAGCGGCCTATGTGGCCGAGCAACTCGCCCGCGGGCGTGTACCGCTCCACGCGATGCTTGCCCGGGTTGGCTGCGTAGATTGTGTCTTGCTCCCCCACGGCGAAATCCACCACGCCGTTCGGGATGAGCAGGCCGTTCACTTGGTTGTCTTTGCCGATGTTGTTGAGGAATTTGCGATGGCGGTCGAAGCGCCGGATGGCGCGGTCCGCCACATCGGCTGCCAGCACGCTGTCCTTGGTGAAGCCGATGGCCGTCACCGGGCCGAACAGCTTCTGGTCCCGCCAGGTGTCGATGAGTTTTCCGGAGCCGTCGAAAATCTCGATCTGTCCGACTTCGCCGGCGCATACAGAGCCGTCGCTGTCCACTGCGACAGAGTGCACCGGTTGCGCGGTCGGCCATCGCGTCTTCAGCCGGCCGGCGGCATCGAAGACCTTGATTTCGGAATCGCCGGCGGCATAGAGTTGCCCGCGCGAGTCAACCGCGAGGCCGCGCAGCGTAGCCGTGAATCTGTCGGGAGCGGCGCCCTTGCCGCCTATCGCCTGAACGTGCCGGTATTGCATGGCCCGATTACCTCTCCCATCAACCTTTTACGTCAAGACATATCATCTGGTTCAAGTCTCGCAGCACGAGCTTGCCGTCCGACAATGCCATCGGCCCCCAGACTTCCTCTCCCGCGAGAACCGGGGCGATGGCGAGTTCGTTGTATCCGGCCGTGGTCGCCTCGAGCAAACGCAGCTTGCCCGTGTCGCCATCCATGAGGAAGAACATGCCGTCAGCCAGCAGAAAGCTGCCCAAGCCGAACGAGGCCTTGCCCTCGCTGGTCCAGACTTCCTTGCCGTCGAAGCTCAGGCAAGTGAACAGGCCGCGCTTCTTTTTGCCGACGGCGAACAGGTGGCCCTTATACACGATTGGCGTGTGCACTTCGGAGTTCCACTCGTTGTGCTGCATGTCGAACACGCTTTCGGCCTTGAATGCGTCTCCCGTGCGCCGCACGCGAACCATCACGCAGCCTGCGTCGTAGCTGGCGGTCATGAAGACTAACTCGTCACTCACGGCGACCGGCGACGGCGCCACGGCCACGTTGAACTTGCGCGGGAACGCCCACAGCAGCTTGCCATCCCTGGCGCCGACGCCGAGCGGCCCGCTCAGCGTTCCATAGAGATACTGCCGGACTCCGCCCAGCACCGCCGGCATCACGGAAGCGTGCGACATCATCAATTGCCCCGGGTTGGGCGTGCGCCAGATCTCCTTGCCGGTAGCCTTTTCGAGCGCGACCATGAGGGCCGCTCCGCCGGTCGCGACAATCACCCGGTCTTCTTCTTCGAGCGGGTTCTGGCCGTTGTACCACGAGGGGATGGTGGCCTTGTATTCCTCCACCAGGCTCTTGCGCCAGATCTGTTTGCCGGTCTTCGCGTCCAGGCAATGCAGCACGGCTTTCGGATCGAGCGAAATCACGAATCTTCCATCCACCGCCGGAACCGTCCGCGTGATGGCGTGGTTGGGACGGATCTCGCGAGCTTCGCGGAACTGCCAGATCTGCTTACCGTCTGCCAGAGAGCGGCAGTTGATGATCCACTCCGACTTTTTCACGTCGTAATCGTGGTGGTAGACGCGGCCCCGGACGATCGCCGCGCCGGCATACCCCTGTTCCACCGGGACCGACCAAAGACGTTTCGGCCCTGCCGCCGGCCATTTGCGCAACAGCCCTGTTTCCTTGGAGATATTGTTCCGGTCCGCCCCGCGGAACTGCGGCCAATCGGTCGCTTGCGCAGCCGGCAGGAGAGCGGAAACCCCCAATGAGCCGGCGCCGATCATCCAGCTACGCCGCGTGAGCATCTGACTAACATTCTACAGTATTTCAGGCCGTTTTGTCGAAAATAACAACAGTTTGTGCAGACAAAGCGCGCGTTGCGGAATGTGCCGCAATTCGTTAACCTCTCGACATGACCAGACATGTCGGTCTGATTCTGCTTTTTTTCGGAATCGCGGCGCCGGCAGCCGATTGGCCACAGTGGCGCGGTGTTCATCGCGATGGAAAGTCGGCTGAGACGGGCTTGCTGGAGTCGTGGCCAAGAAGCGGGCCGCGCCTGCTCTGGAAGGTGCAGGATTTGGGGGATGGCTATTCCGGGCCTGCCATTGCGGGCGACCGTCTCTACGTTCAGGGTCAGCAGGGTGGGCAGCAGTTCGTGATGGCATATGACGTTCATAGCGGCCGGCCGCTTTGGAAGACGGCGGCCGGCAGAGCTTTCAATGGGGATCGCGGACATGGTCCCCGGAGTACACCCACGGTCGATGGCGCCCGGCTGTACGCCCTGTCCGCCGACGGCACGCTGGCGTGCCTGGAAGCCGCCAGCGGCAGACGCATCTGGGAGCTGAACCTGATCGAACAGTTCGCCGGCCGGCCGCCGAACTGGGGGTACAGCGAATCGCCGCTGGTGGATGGCGACCGCGTCGTCGTCACACCCGGTGGCCCCGCGGCGGCTGTGGTGGCCCTCAACAAGAACACCGGCAACCTGGTGTGGAAGTCGCAGAACGATCGGGCCGGCTATTCCTCGGCGATTGCGCTCGATATCGGCGGCACCCACGCGCTGGCCCTGCTCACCGCGGAGGCTGCTATTGGCCTGGACTCGAAGGATGGCGCGCTGCTCTGGCGGTACGCCCGAGTGGCGAACCGCGTCGCGAACATCGCCACCCCAATCGCCAACGATGGATACGTGTTCTTTTCCACCGATTACGGCACGGGTTGCGTGTTGCTCAAGCCTACCCCGGACGGGAAGACTGCCGAGGTCTATTTCAACCGGGACATGCGCAACCATTACACAACCTCCGTGCTGGTGGGCGATTATCTTTACGGGTTCTCGAGTGAGATTCTCACCGCCATGGAATTCAAAACGGGGAAGGTTGCGTGGCGGGACCGCAGCGTCGGTAAAGGCAATTGCATCTATGCTGGCCAGCGCCTGTATTGCATGGGTGAGGATGGCGCGATCGGGCTGATCGACCCCACGCCCGCAGCCTACAAGGAAGTCTCGCGGTTCGAGATCCCGCGCGGCGCCTTCAACACATGGACCCCGCCGGCCGTCGCCAACGGCCAACTCTATCTGCGGGAGCAGAACAATCTTTACTGCTACGACATCAAGCGGTGAGCAGAATGCACAGATCCGTATTACTGATTTTCGCGGCATCCGTTGGCTTGTGTGCCGGGGATGTGAACGAGGACTTGCTCGAAGCCGCGCACACGGGCGACCTGTCCGCCGTCCAGGCACTGATCGGGAAGGGCGCGGCGCTGGAGACGAAGACGGCGTACGGCCAAACGCCGCTGTACCTGGCGGCCATGAACGGCCGCGAAGAAGTGGTCCGTTTTCTCCTGGATAAGGGCGCCAATCCGGACGTTCACGACAGTTTCTACCATGCGTCGATGCTCGATTTCGTCCTCATGCGCAAGCACTATGGCGTGGCGAAAATGCTGATCCGCAAGGGAACCGCGAATCCCGACCGGATTCTGGCAACGGTGGCCGAGGCCGGCAACGCCGATCTGGTGGAAGCCCTTCTGGAGGCGGGCAAGCCGAGCCAGCCGGCATTGGACAAGACCTATGAGGCGGCGCTCAGCGAGAAGCAGACGGACGTTGCCGCGCTATTGAAAAAGGCGGGCGCGCACGAACCCGCGCCGGCGTTCGTGGTGGATGCGAAGACGCTCGAGGTATATGCGGGCACCTACAAATCGGACCAGATTCCGCTCGATATCAAGGCATCCACCAAAGAAGGCAGGCTTTACTTTCAGGCCACGGGCCAACCCGAGTTTGCGCTCAAGCCCAAGAGCGCAACCCAGTTTGAATTCGCGCCGGCCCAAGTGGAAGTGGAATTCGATTCCCCTTCGAGCTTCACGTTGAAGCAGGGCGGCGGCAGCTACCATTTTAAGAAGGCGGTGGCCCAATGAGCCGGCAGGTACGCGCTTCCTGGCGCTCGGTCGCTCTCGGCGCAATGGCTGTGGCCAGCCTTGCCACGGCGGCGGATTGGCCGCAATTCCGCGGGCCATCGGCTTCCGGCGTCGGCTCGGGCGCCAAGCCACCCATCCGGTGGGACGCGACGAAAGGAACCAATGTCGTCTGGAAGGCGGAGATCCCGGGCCTGTCCGATTCGTCGCCGATAGTCTGGGGCGACCGGGTGTACGTTACCACGGCGATCTCGAGCGACCCCACGCAGAAGTTCCGTACCGGCCTCTACGGCGACACCGATTCGGTGAACGACCTAACGCCGCACCAGTGGAAGGTGATGGCGCTGGACAAGCTCACCGGGAAGCTGCTATGGCAACAGACCGCGCACGAAGGTGTGCCCAAGACCAAGCGCCATCCAAAATCGTCGCAGGCCTCGCCGTCTCCGGCGACCAATGGCAGCGTGGTGGTCGCCTATTTCGGTTCCGAAGGGCTGTACGCCTATTCGTCCGACGGGAAGCTGCTCTGGCAGAAAGACCTGGGCATTCAGAGTGTGGGATGGTTCTTCGACCCCGATTCGGAATGGGGAGCGGCCAGCTCGCCGGTGCTCTACAAGAATTCCGTAATCGTGCTGTGCGACCGCCAGAAAGACTCGTTCATCGCCGCTTTCGATTTGAAGGACGGTAAGGAACTCTGGCGCACGGCGCGCGCGGAAGTTTCCACTTGGGGCACGCCAACCGTCGTCGCAGGCAAGGACCGCTCGGAAGTGGTTACCAACGGTTCCAAGGCGATTCGCGGCTACGACGCGGATACCGGTAAAGAGCTTTGGACGCTGGGTCCCAATTCCGAGATCGCTTGCACCACCCCCGTCGCGGGCCAGGGCCTGATCTTCGTGACCGCGGGCTATCCGCCAGTCCAACCGATCTATGCGATCCGGATCGGATCCACGGGCAACCTCACGCTCGCGCCCGGTAAGGATTCGAGCGACGCGATCGCATGGAGCAAGCCGCGCGGCGGCGTGTATCTGCCTTCGCCGATTGTGTACGGCGATCAGCTTTACACGTTAGGCAACAACGGCATTTTGACGGCCTACGATGCCAAGACCGGAAACCGCGTGTACCAGCAACGGATCGAAGGAGACTCGTTTGTCGCGTCACCCGTCGCGGCGGCGGGGAACCTGTACCTGGCGAGCGAGGATGGGGATGTCTTCGTCGTGAAGGCGGGACCGCAGTACGAATTGATCGCCAAGAATCCGATTGGCGAGCCTATTCTGGCCACCCCGGCATGGGCGGACGATCTGCTGATCGTACGCGGGGCCAGCCATCTGTTCGCCATCGCGAACAAGGAAGGCAGCAAGTGAAGCGCGCCGTTCTCTTGTGTCTCGCGGTTTCCGGCTGCCTGTTGCTCGGGTCCGATTCGGGCGGCGATTGGCCGATGTGGGGTGGCACAGCCGACCGCAACATGGCGTCTTCCATGCAGGGCGTCCCGGCTTCCTGGGACATCCAAACCAAAAAGAACGTGAAGTGGGTGGCGAAACTCGGATCGCAAACCTATGGCAATCCGGTGGTGGCGGGCGGGCAAGTGTACGTCGGCACCAACAATTCGCTGGCGCGCAACCCCCAGGAAGGCGGCGACCGCGGCGTACTGATGTGCTTCCGCGAATCCGATGGCCGTTTTCTATGGCAGCACACGACCCCGAAGCTCGCGGAATCGAGCAAGGACTGGCCCGAAACCGGAGTCTGCTCGGCGCCGCTGGTGGAAGGCGACCGGCTGTACTACGTGACCAACCGCTACGAATTGGTGTGCCTGGATGTGCACGGCGATGGCAAAGGGAACGCCAAGGCGATCTGGAAGTTCGACATGATCCAGGCTCTCGGCGTGTCGCCGCACTTTAAGGCGGCTTCCTCACCTGTGTCCTACGAGGGTTTGGTTTTCGTCTGCACATCCAACGGCCGCAGCGAGCATGGCGAGCGCGTACCCGCGCCGAAAGCGCCATCCATGATCGCGGTCGATCAGAAGAGCGGCAAACTGGTCTGGCAGGTGAACGACCCGGGCGATCGAATCCTGGACGGCCAGTGGACCTCTCCCGCGGTGGGGAACATCGGCGGCGTGGTGCAGGTTGTGATGGGCGAAGGCGATGGCTGGGTGCGCGGTTATGAAGCGCTGACCGGCAAGAAGCTGTGGGAGTTCGACACCAACTCCAAGGATTCGGTGTGGCCGAAGACGCGCAACGAGATCGTCTCCACGCCCGTGATCTGGCGGAACAAGGTGTTTATCGCCAACGGCCAGGACCCCGCGGCCGGCCAGGGCCCCGGCCATCTCTATGCCATCGACGCCACCAAGCGCGGCGACATCACCGCCAGCGGCCGAATCTGGCAATACGATAAGATCAAGCGCTCGATTTCGACTGGCGCCATCGCCAACGGGCTGCTGTTCTACGCCGATTTCACCGGCTATCTCCACTGCCTGGACGTGAACACTGGCCACCCGTACTGGACGCACGACATGCTCTCCACCGTGTGGGGCTCGCCCATGGCGATCGATGGAAAAGTGTACCTGGGAGACGAAGACGGCGATGTGCTGGTGATGGAAGCGGGCAAACAGGAGAAGCTGATCGCCACCATGAGCATGGGAAGCACCGTCTACTCCACCCCGGTTCCCGCCAATGGAACCCTGTTTGTGACCAACCGGGACCAGCTTTTTGCAATTGCCCGGAAGCCGTGAGCACCGTTTCATGAATGGCAAGCTAAAGCATGCCCTACCATCGCCCTTGGTAGGGCATGCTTTAGCTTGCCCGTTGATCCTGTTCCTCTTTGCGGGCCTGCTGAGTGCGGCGGACGATTGGCCGCAGTTCCGCGGCAACGCGCAACTGACCGGCGTCGCCACCGGTTCCGTTCCGGCGAGTTTGAAGCTGCTCTGGAGCTATGACGCCGGTGACTCGATCGAATCTTCCGCCGCGATTTCGGGCGGCACGATATACGTCGGGTCGCAATCGAAGGACCTGCTGGCCGTCGACCTGCAAACCGGGAAGCTGCGCTGGAAATACCGCGCTACCGATTCCATCGGCGAATCCTCCCCGGCCACGTACGAAGGAATCGTCTATGTGGGCGACCTCGGCGGCGTCCTGCACGCGGTGAATGCGGCCAATGGCAAGGCCCTGTGGACATTCAAGACCGAGGCCGAAATCCGCTCGTCGCCGGTGATCGCCGGAGGCCGGCTGCTGATCGGTTCCTACGACGGCAATCTATACTGTCTCGCTCGGCGGGATGGCAAGCTCGTCTGGAAGTTCACTACCGGCAGCTACGTGCATGGGACGCCGGCGATTGAGGGCGGCGTCGCATATGTCTCCGGCTGCGATGAGATCTTTCACGGAATCCGCCTGGCGGACGGCCGGGAAGTGGTCAGCTTTCCCGCCGGCGGCCCGGCCGGTGCTTCTCCGGCGATGCTCGGCGATTGGGCGTATTTCGGCAATTTCAATAATGAAGTGGTCGGCGCCAGCATCAGCCGCAAGCGCATTCTCTGGCGCTACCAGCGCCAGGCCGCCCAGTTCCCGTTCTATTCCTCGGCGGCCGTGGCCGGCGATCGTATCGTTGTTGGCGGCCGGGACAAGCTGGTGCATTGCCTGAACGCAAACACCGGCAAGGAAATCTGGACATTCGCAACCAAGGCTCGCGTCGATTCCTCTCCCGCCATCGCCGACCGCCGCGTGTACATCGGCTCCAACGACGGCCACTTCTACGTGCTGGATCTGGCCGCCGGAAAGAAGCTCTGGGATTTCGAGGCCGGCGCGCCGCTTTCGGCATCTCCGGCGATAGCCGCAGGCCGCGTAGTAATAGGCTCGCAGGACGGGCGGCTATACTGCTTCGGGCAATAAGGCTATTCGACTACTGGGACAAGCCCGGACCCGATGATGCGCTGATCCGAGGTCACCAGCCGCAGCCGATGGACGCGAGCCGTAGCGGCAATGGCTCGGTCGGCGGGATCCCGCAAAGCACTCAGCGAGGCGACATCCAGGGCCACTTCGTAAGTCAACGGAAGGATGCGAAAGGCCGGGTTGGAATTCAAGTCCCGGAAGAATTCATCCAGGCTGATCTTCAGCGCCGGCTTTTCTCCGCTGGCGAGAACGGCGATTTCCAAGAGGCTGACGGCGCTGAGGGCCACTGGCTCGCCGCGCCGGACGGCCGATTCCAGCGCTCGCAGTTGCGAGCGGGAGAGCTTTCTCGATTCGACCAGCCATCGAATCAGGACGTGCGTGTCCAGCAGTAAACGCGGTAGCAGACGGCGGCTCCTATTCCGGCCCGGCAACTTCCCAGAGGGCCGAAGTATCCCCGTTCACGATGTCGCCCAGGATTTGGCCCTTGCCTGCCCAACTGTTGCGAGGCGACTTCCGTACCGATTGCTTTACCGGGCCGAGCACCGCCACTGGGCGTCCCCGCCTGGTGATGGTGATGGCCTCCCCAAACTGTTCGATATCGCCGAGGCAGGCGAGGCACTTGGCCTTGAACTCAGACGCACTCAATACGCGCTGTCGCATGATTCTCATGATAACAGACAATATGGTCATCTGACCAACTGGCCCAGTGCGCCAGCGCCGGGCCGGGCATGCCCGGCCCTTACGAGTCCGTTGTAGGGGCGAGGCATGCCTCGCCCGCGGACGGCGCGATAAAACGGTAATTGCGAAATGGAAAACTTAGCGGTGCTACTCCGACCTCAGCGCGTCCAGTAGCGGAGAGCGCAGGGCCGCTGCAGTGACGATGGCGGACGACGCGATTCCAGTGAATGCCACCAGGAGCAGCAGGACTCCCAACGAGACGATCGGCACATGGCCGCCGCGCGCGGCAACCGCTGGCGCCGCGGCGAGCGCGGCACAGACGGCGCCGGTCGCCAATCCCATCAACAGTAGGAACGCGCTCTCCGCTAGCACGATCAGGAACAGATGCCGCCGCCGGTACCCGACCGCGCGCAGCAGCGCCAGCTCTCTTCTCCGCTCGAGCACGTTCCGCATCAGCAGCGCCGCCAGGCCCACCGTGCCCAGCACCAGCCCCAGACCGCCCAGCGCGCGGAACGTCGAAAGATACGTGTTCTCCACTCTGTGAAAACTCTCGAGCAGCGCGGCGGTGGGCTGCACGTCGAATCCATAATCGGAAAGGGCAGCCGTCAGCGTGCGAGCGACCACGTCCGCCTTCCCGGGCGGAGTGTTCAGCAGGAAGAACCGGTAACCCTGCGAGTCCGGAAACAGCCGCAGGAAGTTCTCTTCCGAAATGATCAGTTCGCCTTGAAACACGCTGTCCTGGAGCGCGGCCACGATCCGGTAGCGCACGCCGGCCAGTTCGAACTCCTCACCCAGCTTGCGATGCAGCGAGTATTCCAGCGAATTGGCGTCGGCGATGGCCGGAATGGCGCCGTCCGCCAGCTTCGATTCCAGCAGCAACCACGGATTCGCCGCGTGGTCCGCCGTGCCTCGGAAGGCGAAGCTGGTGTTGTGGAGAAAGGCCGGCGGGGGCGCCAGTATGCGCGGGTTGCGCGGTTGGTAGAGATTTAGACAACTGGCATCGTCCCCCGGACGCACGCGAAAAGGAATGAACCGGACGCCTTCGAGCGGCGGAAGATTCAGCGCCGCGCGTCCGGCTTCCGTGTTCGGATCGTGAATCAGCGGCAGCGCGGCGTTCGCCAACAGCGCGAACCCGCCCGTGCCAGCCGAATCGCCATCGCGCCGGAAGGCTTCGAGCGACGCGATCACAAAGGTCGCCGAGGCGATCAGGGCAATGCACAGAACGCTGCGGCCGGGGCGGTATTGAACGCTGCGCAGGCCCAGCGTGAACAACCCGCCAATGGCTCGAAACCCGCGCGCGTGGAACCACGCCGACTGGAACAGCAGGACGCCGGTAAGTAGCAGCGTGCCAGCGCCGAAGAAACCGGCGGCCTGGTCCAATTTGCCGTAGAGCGCGGCGACTACCAGCGCCGCGGCGAGAACGGCCGCGACCGTCCCGGCAATCCATTGCCATCGCGCCGGCGCGCTCTTCCGTTCCCCCGCAAGCAAACCACGCGGCGTAACCGGCTGCAGACCGCGCAGCGTCCAGACCACCGAGCCGAGGCCGGTGATCATTCCGGCAGCGGCGCCAATCGCCAGCGACGGAACCGAGGCGTGCAGAGAGAGCAACCGCGTTTCCACCGCGCCGATCCACCACGAGCGCAGGCCCAGCAGGATGAGCGCGCCGTATGCGAGCGCCGCGCCCACGCCTATCGCGGCGCCGGCCACCGCGAGCACGGCACCTTCCAGCAGAAACATGCCGCGGATCTTGGCTGCCGAAAACCCGAGCGCACGCAGCACACCGATTTCGCGCGTACGCTGTTCGATGCCAAGCCTGAAAAACAATCCCGTCAGCAGCAGTGCCGAGACCATCAGGAAGAAGCTGAAGTAAATGAAGTACTCGCCAAAGTCTGTCGCGCCCTGCGCCGCCTCCAGGCTTTGGGCCCTCACGGGGATCGCGGTCAGACCGGCTTGTGCCGGGTCGAGCGCGGTGCGCAGCGCCTCGCCATAGGCCGCGGACGGCGGGAAGATGCGGATCGAAGTCAGGCTGCCGAAGCGCGTCCCCCAAAGCGCGCGCCCCCGCGCAAGGCGCACGAAAGCTTTCGGCGTGGTGCGGTAGCGATCCCAGTACTGCTCGTCGGCGGGCCGTATGCGGGACATGTCGAGCGGGAACGGTGGATCCCAATCGCGGAGGCTTCTGGATTCGGCGATGCCGGGATAGTCGGGAGCGAAGTTCGCGTCGTCCGCGTCGCCGGCCAACGGGACGCTTCGCTCCACGCGGAATTGCGCCGTCTCCGTGTGCAGGCGCGCGTCGGAACGCCAGACGTAATATTCGAGCGTCGCCCGGTCGCCCACTTTCGCCGCCAGCTCGCGGGCCGCCCAATCGTTCAGGGTGATTCCATCGTCGCCGCCGGGAGCGAGCCGCGAGTCGAGCGCCGTCACCACCGAATAGGGAATCTCGCGTTTCCCGACGCGGATGGAATTGGCCAGATAGGTCAAAACCGGTTGGGTGCCGAGCCCGCGCGATCGGGCGGCGGAGGATGCCGCAGCGGCTACAATGTCGCTGATCGCAGCGCTCGAGCTTTCGAGCGAAAGGCAGCCGGGTTTTTCGAGCGCGCGCAGCCGCAGGCCCACGTCGGCCAAACTGTAGCGCTCTTTCAGACGCTGCTCCAGTGTTGCCACGCTCGATGCTCGACCCACCAATATCGTGTTGACCTTTCCCGGTTGATTCAGATCGCGTTGCAGGCGCTCGAGTGGCACGTACACCGCGCGGACATCGCCTTGTTGCGGCCGCAGCGAGAACTCCCGAAAACGGTCACCGGCCTGCCCGACGGTCAATCGGATGGCGATGCCTGCATCGTCCTTGCGGCCATTGAGCGATTCGAGTGGAATCGCCGAAGGCTTCGCAATGCGCAGCAGGATTTCGTCTCCCGCCTTGGCCGCCAGCTCTCGCGCCAGTGCCGCGGAGAGCCGAACCTCACGGCCGCGCGGCGCCTCGTCGGGCTGGCCTTGAAATCTCCCGAAGCGCTCGTCCACGCCGTATACCTGCACGCCGGCCGCACGCATGCCGCTCGCTGCGTGCTCCACAACTCCGTCCATGACGATGATTGGCGCGGCGGGCTGGAACGCCGCGGCGAGTTCCTCGCGGAAGAAGCCGGCGCGGGTGACGATGGAATCGGCATTGCCGAGCCGCTCCAGCACCAGGTCGCGCAAGGAAGCGCGTACCGATTCGCCCACCAGGACGGCGCCGCCGAGCACGCCCGTGGCCGTGGCCACCCCCAGCAGCACCGCCGCGTTCGTCCGCCAATACCACGCGAGATTACGCGCCAGCAGGGTGTAGGTTCGCATGACGCAGTTCGTATCGCTTCGGAAATCGCGCGGCCAGCGCCGGGTTGTGAGTCACCACGATCAGGATGGTCTGCTGCCGCCCGGGCAGTTCCAGCAGAAGGGACGCCACCATTTCCGCCGAAGCCTCATCGAGGTTGCCGGTCGGCTCGTCCGAGAGCAGCAGCCGCGGCTGCCGGATGAGCGCTCGCGCCAGCGCCACGCGCTGCTTCTCGCCACCCGAGAGCTCTGCCGGGCGGTGGTCCAGCCGGTCTTCCAACCCCACTTGTCGAAGCAGTTCGCGCGCGCGCGCCGGATAATCGGCGCGATCGGTCGCAACCAGCGTCGGCACCAGTACATTTTCCAGAACCGAGCACTGCGGCAGCAGGCAGTGGTCCTGGAAAACAAAACCGATGGACCGATTGCGAAATGCCGCCAGCTCCTTATCCGAAGCTTCGTAAGGGTTGACGCCGTACAGCGTGACCTTGCCGCTGCTCGGCGGTTCCAACCCTCCGGCGATGTACAACAACGTGCTCTTGCCCGAGCCCGATGGACCCATGATGGCCGCCGCCTCGCCTCGGTTCAAGGAGAGTGACACGTCCGAGAGCACCGTCAGCGGCCCGCGCGGCGTCGGATATTGTTTGCCGACGTTCGAGACTTCAAGCATGGGCCCGTGCCGTGGCGATGGCCTGGTATGCTTCGAGCGCCCGCGCAGCCATTTGCGCGGCGCTGAAATGTTCGCGAACGCCCTGCGCGCCCCGGCGTCCCAATTCCGCCGCCAACGCGGGGTCTCTCCATAAACCGTAGATGCCATCCGCCAGGCTTGCCACACTGTCCGCCTTCACCAGGACCCCGCCCCCCGTTTTCTCCAGGATCTCGGGAAATGCGCCCGCGCGCGGCTGCACCACGGGCACGCCGCTGGCCATCGCCTCCAGGATAGAGATTCCTTTCGGTTCGCCGTAAGTGGCGGGGACGCTCAGGACATTGAGGCTGCGCAGAAACCCGACCTTCCGCGCCCGGTCCAGCTCGCCACTGTGATGGAATTCGTGCGCCAGGCCCGCTGCCTTCATTTGCCGTTCGATGCCGCGCAGGTAGCCTCGATGCTCCGGCGCCAGGTAACCGGCCACCTCCAGTGCCGAGCCATCGAAATCGCTCTCGCGCCGCAGCCGCACGTAGCTCTCGGCCAGCATGTGGAGCCCCTTCTCCGGCGCAATCCGCGCCAGGAAACCGACTCGGAAAGGCGCGCCGGGAACACGCGCTGGCGGACCGTACCTTTCCGCATCGATTCCGAGCGGCACCACGCGTATCATGCGGTCGGGAATTCCCAGTTGCCGCCGCCAGAAGTCCGCGCAAAACTCGCTGACCGCCACGAAGCCATCCACATCCGCGATCTTGGCGCGGATGATCTCCAGCGCCTGCGTTCGATACGGCTCGCCTAACTGGCTGAGGAAGAGATCTTCGCCCTGCAACGTGCAGCACACCGGCCGCTGCAACGCTGCGCGGATCGGCCCCGCCAACCCGATCAGCAGAGAATTGGGCAGGGTCACGATATCGGGCGGTTCCTCACCCCGCAGCCAGGCGGTCAACTGATGAATCTCCTTGAGCTGATAACCTTCCTCCCCGCGCAGCATGGAAACCGTCATCGCGCCCAGCCTATGCGGGTCGACCCGGATCGAGGTTCGCGATGCCAACCGCAACATCCAGGGCGCATCCCATAGCCGGTCCAGCAGTCTGTGCCGCTTCCGAAAGAAAGCCGCCTCCTGGTCCAGGCAGACGCTGATCCCGTTCAGGAAAACCTTCGGCTCGCTGACGTTCGCCTCATCCGTGCGCGTGGGCGTGTAGAGTGGGAGCAGAGTGATCTTGTGGCCCTGCCGCTTGAGTTCCGCCGCGAGCGAATTGTCGCGGAGGCAACTGCCGCAGTACATTCGGGCAGCGCCGGCAGTGAGCGCGAGGATTCTCATATACCTTCCGCTGTGGGCAGCTCGCTTTCTCCTAAGTCTAGTACGAGTACGCCTCCTCCCTGGTTCGCGGCAGCGCCCGTAGGTATCGACATTTCGGATCTACACATCGTTATCGTCGCATCCGCCAACGTGCTGGCCAACACCTTGACGATCATGTTCCAATAAGCCGCGGGCGCCGCTGAGCCCTCCCTCCGCATCTGATAATGTAGATCCAATGCCTCAGGAGAATCCGTTCCAGGATCCGCTGCGCTTTGAAAGGCGCGTGCCGCCATGCGCCGTGG
>Ga0116102_1000413_pt1 | contig 16790 bp, 2 predicted proteins | sample June2015DPH_4_50_FD_89822 | JGI IMG/M metagenome (GOLD analysis project Ga0116102, IMG submission 89822) | Peatland microbial communities from SPRUCE experiment site at the Marcell Experimental Forest, Minnesota, USA - June2015DPH_4_40 | ecosystem: Environmental > Terrestrial > Soil > Wetlands >... | reverse complement strand
CCGGTGTAACGAACCCGGAGTTGGTTCCAGCCATTAAGGTCGAATAACGCGGCGCAAGGGATGACGATCACAGACCGGGTGTCGAGTCGAAGCCCTGCACGCAGCGCTTTGAGGGCGCTCTCTTTCCCGCTCCAAAGCAGTGCCAGGATCCAATCCCGGTCCGCCACAGACGCGCGCGCAACCAGCGCTTGTTCTTCGATTGTGAAATAGTCGGCGACAAAAGCATCGCTACGCGGCTCGACCATTTCCAGATCACAACCAATCTCCACGCCGGATATCGCCACGGCACAAGCCGCGATACCGGAGCGGTGGCTGAGTGAAATAGTGACCGCTGCCGGTTGGTTGTCGAAAAAGACCTCGGGCGCGCCGGACGGCGCCGGGCGTATTTCTATTTTCTTAAGGGCCTGAAGATGAGCAGGCACATCCAGGGTAAGGGACAGGGCGCATTTCGCCGTCCAGCGCCCCAGCCGCCAGTCGTTGCGACGCTTCGCAAAGCGCATGCTGTTCAGGCAGACCGCTTCGTTTGCGCTCAGCCAATCATTCTCCGCTGGTACATCTGCTTCGGATTGTTCCAACCAATAGACGTTCATCCAATTCACCCTGGAGGAGACTAGGCCGCTTCCCTCATCCTGGTTCCCGACTTTGCGGATTTCTCCTCTCTTCCGATACCGCGTTCGACCGCATCGATGAGATACGGCCGCAGGTTGGCGGGCGGAATAATGTAATTGAGAGCACCCACGTCGAGAGCCCGCTGCACAGTGTGCACACGGTCAAACTCGGCGGCCAACTCACCCAGCTTCTCGGAGTGTACGAGTTTGAAGAGTTCGTCCCACTGGGCGCGCAACCGGCCTTCCTCCGCGCCCTCGGCCTGGGCCATCGCCTGGCTCAGCCGCTGCAGGCGGGCATCTTTGCGGGCCCTCGCTTCAACCTCACCGGCGAAAACCACGGCTGCCGCCGGAGCACCGCCGATCACCGAGGCATACGTTCCCTCCAAGGCTGCCACTTCGACGCTTTCATTCAGCGCCCGCGAGAAAACCACGTAGGCGCCTCCGTGATAGCGCGAGATTACGCAAAAGACGATGGGGCCTTTGAAGTTGATTACGGCTCTGCCGATCTCGGCACCATACTCAAGTTGCAGCCTGCGCATCGACTCCGGGGAACCATCAAAGCCCGACAGGTTGGCTAGGACCACCACCGGTCGATTGTTGCTCGCCGCGTTGATCGCGCGCGCGATTTTCTTGGAGGATTGCGGGAAGAGCGTGCCGGAAGTCCATTGCTCCGGCCCGTCGGCGGGAACAAATCCTAACCGGGGCAGGGGCCGGGATTCGATGCCGATCAGACAAACTGGATAGCCACCGAGATCGGCATCCCACACGACCGCGGTCTCCGCCGCGCGCATGCCAGCCCAGCGCTCCAGTGGCGCGTGGTCCTGGTCGATGGCGGCCATCATCACTTTGCGAATATCAAAGGATTTCTTGCGCCCAGGATTAGTCTCGTCCGACAAAATCTCGCCGATCAGTTCGAATCCCTCTTCGCCATTGGTGTTCCTGCCGAGAGAATAGACTTGCACATCGCGATTAAAGGGATCGGCTGTCGCGGCCCGCCGCGGGAAACGCTCGCCCGGAGCCACGTAAGTGTGATCATAGTGGCGCAACAGAATGTGGCAGGCTTCATCGATATCGCGTGCCCAGTACTGCGCCTGGCCGTTGATACCCATGATGCGATCGTAACCGCCGATTCCTTGATTGTCCTCGGCCGAGATGCTGCCGGAGAATTCCAACGCGCGCTTGCCGGTCAGCACCATCGCCGCTTTCGGCGTCATGATCAGAATGCCCCGAGTGTGCATGAGCATGGTGGCCTCGGCGTTCCAGTACGGCTGCGCGCCGACGTTAATTCCGTTCACTACTACATTCACTTCCCCGCCGGCTTGCGTGAACTCCACCAAGCCCCGCAGGACGCGGGCAATCCAATCCATGTTTTCCACTCCGCTGTCCATCGAGATCTTGGCGCCGGCCGAGATGGGGAACCATTCCAGGGGAACACCCTTCGCTTGGGCCAGATCCAAAGATGCGAGGATGAGCCGGCATTCTGGTTCGGCTATAGCGCCCAGGTCCTTGCTCGGATCTCCCAGCATGAGAACGCGTGTCATGCCCTCGGGATACCGGGTGGTAAAGTTGCGGATGATGCCAACGATGATGTTGGCTCTGTTTTGACCATAGGGACGATCGACAGCGACCAAACGGCCTTCCGAGTCAAGGTCGTGCTCGACAAAATCGCCGGCTGGAAATTCCGCCCGCGTGTGTTCGGGAGCAGGTGTGAGCATTTTGACGATTTCGTAAGGGTAGATGAACCCGCGCTGGCGCATCCGAACTACTTTCTGGTCGTATTCGGTCAGCGGTCTGATTGGTTGCAGTTTGTCGGCGAGCCGGAAGGTGGTAAGCATACCGCTGCCGCCCGGGCTTGAGATGCGCACCACCATGTCGCGCAGCTCGCCGGTCGCCGGATGGGGAATGCGGACGCGCACCACCACTTGTTCCAACCCCAGGCCCTCGGTTGCAGGCGCGAGTCTGCGCACAAGATCACGCAATTCATCCCGCCCAAGATTGAACGGCGGCCACACGTTGAGGAGTATGCGATTCCAATGGAGGCGTTGATGGATCGGCCGCCGCGACTGGAATAGCCGGATGCCGGCCAGCGCTTCCGCTAACATGCGCTCCAGATGCGGCAGTTGCACGATGCGACCCGTCTTATCTCGCACCGGAGTTACGTCGCGCACTTCCGCGCACGCGAACAACCGCTCATCCTTCGGGTTATCGTGGGCAACGGCGTGGATCAGGTATACATCTTCGACGGACGGCAGGCGGTCGATCTTGAAATTGCTAAGCCGCCAGAGATGCAACCGTTTTCCCATCATGGGGTGGATTCCGCGGTAGAGCTTCTCCTCTTCATACCCATTCCCGCTGGGGCGATAGGTGAAATGCATGCCGGCCATACCCGGGCCGTGACCGGTGCCGGCGGCTGTCGCTACAATGCGCCGGATGGAGCGCGGGAAGCCAGCTTGGCTGAGCACGGCGCGCACTTCCTGCTGCGTAGCCTCCGGGTCGCCCAACCTGGCGGAATGGAAAACGTAAAAATCGATGACGATGTCGTGGTCTGCCGGGACTTCCGCGATCATTGGAAACAGCGTCCGCGCCGCCTCCGCGAGCCGGGAGTACTCGGCGTGCGTGGTGAAGAGATGGATACGCTTTCCCTCATGATCGTACTCCGCCGATGCGCAGCACTGTCCGTCCACAGCCACGGAGCGAAAGTTCGTGAGCTTTCGAATCCGGTAATACCGCCAGGTCAGCGCCTCCAACATCAATTTGCGCATGGCTTCGTCAGCGGTTGCGAGCCGGCCGGAGATTAGATTGAACAGCGGCTGCGGACATTCGACCAACGCGCGGATTCTCTCGAAGCGGTCCGCGGCATCGGGATTGGCAGCCAGATAGGCGAGGTGTTCCTCCATTTGCTCGTAGACCTGCTGACGTGCCCGCTCAAACAGCGGTTGGTCGAAGTACCGATAGCGCACTTCCCGAGCCAGGTCGGTGATCGCAGGAAAGAGCCCATTGGTCATGGAGGCCATCCGGTCGAGGAGCGTCCGAAAGGACTCCTCAGCGTGCGGCGACAGCGTCTGGACGCGCCGCAGACGCCGCTCGAGGACGCCCACAACCGGGGCGACTTGCTGCTCCGCGCGTTGATGCGACTTGTAGATCCAGAGCAAGCTCTCTTCCAGTTCAGGGGAGCGTTCCAGCGTCTGCACACCGTAGTGAGCCAGCGCACGTTGGAGCGCGCTGACAAAGGCTGGCGGGAGTCCTTCACCGCGCGTCTCCAGCATGCGCAGGTAAGAAAACAGATAGGCCTCGGCGGTGGGCTCTTCACCGCTGGCCCGATGGTTCACCTCCGGCTCGCGTTGGAACAGCGAACGTATGTCCACAAAAATGTTGAGGATCTCATCTTCGCGCTGTCTTACTTCCTCGCTGTCCACGGGGCAATTCTCGCCCCATTCGGCGAGCAGACGCGTGGTGTGCTTGGGATCGACGTCAAAGCCCAACATGAGCTGGCGCAGTTCATCCAGGCTCTGATAGCTGCCGGCTTGCATGGCTTCTGCGGTTCCATCCGACGCAAGGGATGTGCCAAAGACCACTTGCTCCGCGGCCGTAACCGTGTCGCCACCGGCGACGGGATCGATTTGCAGGAGCGGGGCTCCAGTGTCCACCTGAACGTTGGGTATGGCCATCACTTGCCGAACTTTTCCGGAAAATGAAGCCACGACCTGCGTCTCCATTTTCATGGCCTCGAGCACAGCCAGGCGGTCGCCAACCGCAACGGTGTCGCCCGGTTTGACGAGAATGGAAACCACTACCGCCGGCGCCGGCGCGTGCACCACCCCCCCGTCATCTCGATCAATCCGGTGCAGCACACCGTCCACCTCGATCCGGTAACTGATCCCCTGGACTACGGAGACGACACGAAAACGCCGTCCGAAGACGGTGAGCCAACATTCGAACTGACCCGAACGGTCGATCTGGGCATCGATGCGAGCCCCATTCACCTCCACACGGTATCGCTGAGGGCCGAGGCGATAGGTTTTCGGCGAGTAGCAATGGCCTCGATAGCGTAGTTCCGCAGTCAGGCCTGCCTCACGGCGGACGTGCGGCCGCCCGCGCACCGACGACGCATAAAACTGCGTCTGCTCCACGGCTAACTGGGCATCGTAGGTCTCGATCGCGGCTTGAACCAGAGCTACGTCGGCGTAACGCCTAGAGAGGTGCTCACCGGTCGCCGCCAAGTGGTCTAGCCATCCAACGTGTACTTCTCCACGCTGCACCTCGGGGCGGTTCAGCAATTCCAGCAGAAACGCTTTGTTGCTGGCACCGCCCTTGATGACGACAACGCTCTCGCGCAGCGCCCGCTGCAGACGGGAAAGCGCTTCTTTCCGGTTCTTGCCGTGGGCGATGATCTTGGCGATCATCGAGTCGAACTCCGAGGGGATGGCATCGCCTTCCGCTACTCCGGTATCGATGCGCACCCCCGGCCCTGGCAGAATTCTGAACCGCTCAATAACGCCCGGAGCCGGAGCAAAGCCGTTGTCCGGATCTTCCGCATTCAGCCGCACCTCAATGGCATGGCCGGTGGTGCGCGGCGGTTCGCCTTCCAGGCGGCCACCACGCGCGACGTGGATCTGAAGTTTCACGAGATCGAGCCCGGTCGTGCATTCGGTCACCGGATGTTCGACCTGCAACCGAGTATTCATCTCCATGAACGAGAAGCGGTTGATTTCCGGTTCGTACAGGAATTCGACAGTGCCGGCGTTGTGATAGCCCGTTGCTTGACTCAAGCGCACCGCCGCCTCGCACAGCGCCCGATCTTGCTCCGGAGAAAGCGCCGGCGAGGGTGCTTCTTCGAGGATTTTCTGGTGGCGTCGCTGGATGGTGCAGTCGCGCACGCCGGCGGCCCATGTCGTCCCGTAGTGGTCGGCAATAATTTGGACCTCGACGTGACGCGCGCGTTGCACCTGTTGCTCCATGAAAACGGTTGGATCCCCGAAGGCCTTGAATGCCTCGGCCCGGGCGCTGGCAAAGGCTTGCGGGAGTTGGTCAGCCGAACGCACCAGACGAATCCCGTGACCGCCACCTCCGGCGGTGGCCTTAATGAGAAACGGATAGCCCAGGCGCTCAGCATGGCCCTGGGCGTCGGCGAGGGTTTCCACCGGCCCATTGCTCCAGGGTGCTACCGGTATCTGCGCCTGCTCGGCAATTCGTTTAGAGGCGATCTTGTCGCCCACGCGCCGCATCACATCGCCATCCGGACCGATGAACACGATACCCAGCTCGCGGCAAAGGTCGGCGAAAGCGGCATGCTCGGCCACAAAGCCCCATCCCACCCAGACCGCGTCCGCGTGCGCCGTCGCGAGCGCGCGTTCGAGCCGGCCATAGTCCACGTAACTGCTCTTAAGTCGCTGGGTGTTTGGATCGAGGACCTGAGCGGGACCGAGACATACCGCTTCGTCGGCCTCGCGCACGAACATGCTGTGGCGGTCAGGCTCGGTGAAAAACGCGATCGTGCGCAACGATGTGCCGAACTCTTGATTGAAATCGCGAACAGCGTGGATGAAGCGCATGGCGGCTTCACCGCGATTCACGATGGCCACGCGTTGAAATTCGTGCTCCATAAGTCCCCCGATCGACAGATCGTCAGGACAAGATCGTCAGGACAATCAATTCATCTTCTTCATGCGGCGACGGCGTCGAGTGACATCGCAGCCTGTAGTGCCTTCAACCCCTCGGCATCCACCGCGTTGGGAACCGCTACCGTGCGGTACCCGCTAAGATGCAGGTAGCGGTTTCCTTTCGTATCCACAACCTCTGCATCGAAGTTGCCGCGACCCGGGTCAGAAGTGACCACGGCGTATAAGCGAGTGTCGGCCGACTCCGGCGCCGGTAATAACAATGATGAAACGCGATCAATGTGCTGCGGCAGACCCATACGGCCCTGCGCGCCCATCTCCCAGACCCCAGCAGTCTGGAAGCAAAGCTCAATCAGACGCGGCGCCATAAATGTCGGCAGCTCGGACGGCACATGGTTTGCTGGCAAGCCTTTTGCCAACAGCCCGACAATCCGGTGTCCGTCCCACCACGCCCGTTCCATAACTTGGTATGCCGGCCCGTGAAAGTAGAGGCGATAGATGTCGGCGGCTTCGATGATGTGCCCATCAGTCAAGCACAGCGCTGGCACGGTCTCCGCTTTGGGCATCTGTTTCGTGAGCCGCACCCGCGCCGTGAAGTGCGTTGTCACTTGTGGCTCGGCCTGATTGGGGAGCAACCGTTGGCCGGTCAAGCGACAGTCTGCCAGCAACGTGTCGCGCTCCGGATGGATGACTGCCTCCACCGTCACTGTGCGCGGTTGCTTCTTGTAGAACTTGAACGGCGCCAGGAAATTTACATCTTCGATCGCCTCGATGTGCCAGCCGGGAAGCAGGCACAGGGCAGTTTCGGCAAACGCCTCGATGCCCATGACTCCAGGCAACACTGGTGTGCCGTCAATTTGATGGTCATGCAAGAACGGTTGAATCGCCGGGTCCAGCGTGGTCTCGATTTTGAGGCCACTCTGCACGCCCACGCTTGCTAGCTTGCCGACGATTGGTCCTTGTCCGGATCGCGTCAGGGTTTCCGCTGCTGATGTGTCCAGCCCTCCTGTGGCATCCCATTCGTTCAGCAGGACGCCGAGACGTTGGCCGATCACAATTTCACCGCGTGTCCCTCCAGCAGTTAATTCGCGTCGAATCAGCGGAATCCCCGCCTCCGGTGGCAGCATATCGATGCCTGCCAGTTCCATCATCTTAGGGATGGAGCCGCGCGTAGCCATGCCGATGCCGCCCCATGCCGACCAGTCGATGACGATGCCGCGCGTTGCCGGTCGGTTGGTGCGGAAGCTTGAAGTGATCTTGCACAACAGGTCGTTGGCCGAACTGTAGTCCGTTTGTCCGGCGTTGCCGAAGCGCCCGGCGATCGAACTAAACGCTACTGTCGCCCCAACAGACATGTCGCCGATAGCACGCAGAAGATTGAACCAGCCGTCGCTCTTGACGTCGAAGACCAGATTGAATTCGCGCGCATCTTTGTCAGGTAAGAAGTGGCTGCGCTCGGTGCCGGCGGCGTGCAGGAGCACATCGATGCGTCCGTTGCGTTCGCGCACTTGCTGGATGATTTTGGTTACAGCGTCTGCGTCCGTGAGGTTGACGCTGAAGTAATGCGCCGTACCGCCGGCGGCTTGCACGGCCTCGATGGCTTTGCAGGCTGCTTGCGCTCGCTCCAGTGCTGCCAGCTCTTTTTCAACCAGGGCCGGCGTGGCGCGCTCGCCACGTGCCTGGATGCGTGCGAAGAGATCGCGCTTGAGGCCGTCCTTATCGGTCACGAAGCGCTTGAGATCGGGATTGTCCGGATCAGGCTCGGGCACCAGATCGAGCAGATAGAACGTGCCCCCGGAGGCCGTCGCCAAATCGGCGGTGATGGCCGATACGATGCTGCCGGCCGCGCCGGTGACGAGGAAGACAGTGTTGCCGTCGAAAGCTAGGCCGGGTTGGCCATCGGCTGCGGGCTGTTCTTGCAGCCCGACCGTCCAGCGCAGCCCGTCCTTGTAGCCGATTTCAACCGCACCGGGATCACGCAGGGTTTCCTCAATCAGGATGTCTGCGACTTCGGACGGCCTTCGTTCCGCTTCAAAGTCGACCGCCTTGACCAGAGCGTCCATCCGCTCTCGCTTATAGGTTTTGGTGAAACCCGCGACCGCACCACCTAACGGGGCCTTTGCTCCGGCGTCATCGTAGCCGTGCTGTCCACCAAGTTGCGTCGCTGAAACGAGGAACGTGCCCGGCGCCGCAATCTGCTCGTACAGACTGCGCATGGTGGCATAGAGCGACTTCACGCGCACTCGCAGGGCTTCATGCCAGCTGGCTAGGCTCATTGCATTAAGATCGCCCTCGCTGTCCAGTGCTGATAGCCAGTACACTCCTTGTATTGGGCCTGCGGCCAGCCAGTTCTTGAGGAGATTCTGCAACGCGTCAGCATCCAGCGTCTGCTCGATGCGCAAAACTTCAACGCCCATCGTCTGTAGCCGTTGGGCTAGAGCGTCAGCTACGCCAGACTTGTCGGGCATGAGGACCACTCGCCGGCCGGAACTGAGGGTCACACCAGTTGGCTTGCAAATAGCAAGTGACGGACGCAAGTTGGGAACAGGTACGCGGCGCGGAATGCGATTGGCGGCGTCGAAACTGGCGGCAGCCGGACGCGCAATGGCAATCGGCTTCGAAGGCGAAGATGCAGATGCCGCCGGTTTCTTCTGCGCTGGTTCTGGCTTCTCTTGCACCGCCGAAGGGCTTGCAGCAGGCGCTTTGGGCACACCAGGCTGCCGGTCACGAGCGAACCTGATCACGTGGGCCAAGGTTGGGAATTCGCGCAGCTTGAGATTCTCATCGCGCGGAATGTTATACGCCGCTCGAACCGCGGCGAACATCTCTGCTTGTTTGACGGTGTCGATGCCGAGGTCTGCTTCGAGATCAAGGTCAAGGTCCAACATATCTTTGGGATAGCCCGACTTTTCGGCCACGATCTCGAGCACCTTTTCTTTGATCGCATCGTCGGTTGCCGCTTGGGCTGCGACTGGTGACGGGGTAGGCACGGTTGGCTCACTGATAGGCGCTGCTGATGGAACGGCAGGCGCCCCCGCCAAGTCGGGCCGTTTTTCAAAGACGAACCGGATCACGTGGGCTAGTGTGGGATAGTCTCGCAGTTTACGATTCTCATCGCGCGGAATGCTGTAGATCTCGCGGATGGCCGCGAACATTTCGGCCTGTTTGACGGTATCAACACCGAGATCGGCTTCGAGATCGAGTTCCAAGTCCAGCATGTCTTTCGGGTAGCCGGTTTTCTCCACCACCAGCGCGAGAATTCGTTCCTTGACCGCGTCGGCGGCATCTTGTTTCGTGGAAATCACCGCAGGCGTCGGTGGCGCGGTCTTGAGTTCTTCCTTGACTACGGGCATTGCGGAGATCGAAGTCGCACCGGCCAAGTCTGGGCGCTTCTCATACACGAACCGAATGACGTGCGCCAGCGTCGGATAGTCGCGCAGTTTGCGGTTCTCATCGCGCGGGATGTTGTAGATCTCGCGGATGGCCGCGAACATTTCGGCTTGCTTGACCGTGTCGACACCGAGGTCGGCCTCGAGATCGAGATCCAAATCCAGCATGTCCTTCGGATAGCCGGTCTTCTCTACCACCAGCGCGAGAATGCGTTCCTTGACCGCACCATCGCCAGCGACGACTTGCGAGGATGTCGCAACGGGTGCCGGGTTCTCCGACACCACAGCGATTGTGGGCGCTGCAAGTTTGACTTCTTGCTTCGCCGTCGTTGGAGTTGCTGCCAAGTCTGGCCGTTTCTCATACACGAAGCGGATCACGTGCGCCAAGGTTGGATAGTCGCGCAGCTTGCGGTTCTCATCGCGCGGAATACTGTAAGCCTCACGAATTGAGGCAAAGACCTCCGCCTGCTTAACGGTGTCGACGCCCAAGTCGGCTTCCAAATCGAGATCCAGATCGAGCATGTCAACTGGATAGCCGGTTTTCTCCGCTACCAGAGCCAGCACTTTCTCTTTCACCGGATCTCCCTTCGCCGCCACTTTGGGCGGTACGGAAGAAGCGACCGCAGCGACTTGAACTTGCACCTTTGGTTCGGTCACGTTGGTCAGAATGGGTTTTGGCTCCGGCTTCGCAACCAGGACCGGAGGGGCTGGAGACGGTGCTGGAACGGTGGGCGTGGGCGCCTGTGCTGGGCGGGACGCCGGAACAACTTTGGCGGCTCGCGCTGTCGACGCTTGATCCCGCACTCGCAGGGTGCGCTGGACTACTTCCAAATTGGCGGCCGGATGACCCGCGATCCCAGTTAGCCATGCACTCCACGCAGTCTCATCGGCGATGCGGTAGGCATAGCCCAGAGCGTTCGGACTTCGACGAATCCCATCCTTCGTCTTCACCCAGTGCAGCAGCATCATGCTGATCTGCGAACCGAAACCTGCTCCCAGATGTATGGCGTACTCGACGGGATAGGAACCGCCTTTGGACAGGTTCAACTGCCCCAGCTCGGGATCAACTTCCTTAAAGTTGGCGACCGGAGGCACGCAACCGGTTTCGAGCGCTTTGACGGCAACGACATCTTCGATGCCGGTGCCCATGGCGTGACCGGTGAAGCCCTTGGTGTTGGCGATCACGATGCTATCCGCGACGTCGCCGAAGACACGCCGTAGCGCGTGGATCTCGGCGGAGGCGCTGCCGCCCCGCGCCGGTGTGTAGGTTTCATGGGAAACGAAAACTGTGTGGGGTGCGATCTGGCGACGGGAAATGCCGCTCTGCGCTTCCGCGTTGGCGACCAGGGTCTCCATGACTTGCCCGATGTGCTGGACATCAAGACGAGTGCCGTGGAAGGCACTGTTGTTCGTCGTCGTGGACAACACCTCGCAGATCGGTTGTATTCCGCGTGTACGCGCGGCGTCGGCGCTCTCTACTACCAGAGCCGCGGCGCCCATGCCGATAAGCATGCCATGGCGGCGGCGGTCGAAAGGAATGGCGGCATCTGCAACCACTTCGTCGGTGGCGGCGGCTCCAGTGGCCAGGAAGCCTGCACCCATCCACTCGATCAGATGATCGGAGGTGACGTCGTCGGCCGAGACCACGATAACCCGGTTGCATCGCCCGGCTTGAATCCAGTCCTGTGCCAGCGATATCGCCTGAGTAGTGCTCGCGCAAGCCGCGTTGACTTGAGTGTTGGGACCGCGAGCGCCGATGAATTCGGCGAACTGGGAATGTCCCATGGACAAGACGCGGAGCAGGAAGCGCCGATTGAAGACGTACGGTTCTCGGTCAATGGCGATGCGCAGTTCGTCGATACGCCGCTTTAGCTCTTGCACCAGCGTGGAATGGCCATTCGACTCGACAGCACGTGCGAGTAGGCTTTCAAGCATGGCTAACTGCTGGCGGCGTTCGTGGTCCGCGTAGTAGCGCGCCATCTCATCGGCGAACGCGTCGTATCCGGGGAAAGCGGAGGCAAAGATTACGCCGGTATCGTCACGTAATGTGTCTGGCAATCCCCAACGCTCCGGTAATTGCGTGCCCTTCGTAGTGGTTTTATAGCGCATGATCAGCGGGATGCCGGCATCACGTAATGCGTCGATTCCCGCGGCGATCGCCAGTTGGGTGACAATGTCGAGAGCGCCCACACGTTCGGCGGAAATTCCGAATTCCTCTTCCAGATTAAAAGCGCCTCCTCGGCCCGCCAGCTTGATGACGTCCGCGACATCAGTGAGAGCCTCAAACCTGGCTTCTCCGCTCTCACTCTTCACTAGGCGGGTGATGTGTTTGTCGAGCATGGCTTGCCGGAAGGGCGCGGGGATCAAATTGATGAACTGCTCACCTTGCAGAATGCGGCCGATGTTGGCATCGTCGAAAATATGGTCGGTCCCAGGCAAGCCGAGCGCGGCTCCTGTAATGACCACTGGAACGTTCTTGGAAATATCCTTTTCGCCGCGATAGATCTCGTAGCCGCGATCAAGAACATCGGCGAAGAAGCGGCCGAGTTCGTTGTAGTGATCGCCGAACAACGGCACGGATGGTACGGAGGAATGTGGTGCGGCTGACGCTGCTGGCGCTGGCACCGAGATGGGTTTAGACGATTCCACGGGGAAGGGAACTCCTACGGCGGTCACCTCGGTTACCGACTGCTCACGCGAGGCTTCCGCTGCGGTTCCGCGGCCCAAGCCCGCCGCATAAAGTCCGCACAGGGCTTGGTTGAAGGCGACGATATCCCCGACTTTCGGATGATTGGTAAACAACGAGACCACATCGCTGTGGCCGCCGAGCACATCCTCGGCAAATCCCTGCAACGCTTTTTTCGGTCCAACTTCAACAAACACGCGAGCGCCGGCATCGTACAGCGTGCCCAGGCCCTTAACAAATTGCACAGGGGAAGCAACCTGCTGCGTGAGAATGTCCAGCATCTTAGGCACGACGTCAGGCCCCGTGGGATAAAACTCGCCGTTAGTGTTCGCGACGATTGGCAAACGTGGCGATTGAAGATGCAGCCGTTGCAGAACCTCGCGCAAGGGCTTGCTGGCTCCCGCCACAATCGATGTGTGGAAGGCGTGGCTGACGGGTATCGCGGCCACGTCATAGCCAGCTTTTTGAAAGGCTTCCATGGCCTGCTCGACTGGCTTGCTGGCGCCGCCGACAACCGCCTGGTGGCTGCTGTTGACGTTGGCGATCACGACGTAGCCGTTGATCGTCTTCAGGATGCGCTCGACTTCTTCAAGCGGGGCAAAGACTGCGGCCATGCGGCCGTTGTCGTCCATGGCCACCTGGGTCATTCCGCGGCCGCGAGCACTGACCGCTTCCAGCGAGTCAGTAAAGGGTAGGCCACCCGCTGCGACCAATGCTCCGTATTCGCCCAAGCTGTGCCCCATGGTGAAGTGAGGTTCGATGCCGTAAGCGGCAAGGAGCCGGGTCAGCGCGAGGTCGATTGCAAGCACGGCAGGCTGAGTAATCTCGGTTTGGCGAAGATCCTCTTCGGCCTTGGCGACAGCGTCGGCGTCCGCGTGGTCAACGAAAATGTATTCGGTGAGCGGCTTGCCGAGCAAGGGCGTCATCACGCGATCGGCTTCGGCAAATGTGTCAGCCACTATCGGCTCCGTCGCTCGGAGCAACTTGAGCATATTCGCGTACTGCGAGCCTTGGCCGGTATATAGAAACGCCACCTTGGGGGCCGGACCGTGACCGCGGAAGATGCCTTGGGCACGCAGGGCTTTCCATACCGCCGGTTGATTGGCCGCCAGAGCTTTGAGTGCGCTGCCTGCTCTGTTCGCCAGTTCGGTGGCGTCGGAGTAGTCGATGGCCACGCGCTCCGGCGCACGCAGGTCTGATTCAGCAGGGGCAGATGGCGCAGGTGCCTTGCCAGCTTTGGCGTCCTTCTCCACCGTTCGCAGGCGCTCGATGAGCGCAGCTTCCGAAGCGGCGCCGATTACCAACGCTCCGCGTAACGGAGCTTTGTAAGAAGAAGAGTTAAAAGTGCGGGAAACACTTTCCACATTCATAATGGACTCTTTCATTTGCGGCGGTAGCTCACTGACGGCCACCGACCGCTTGCCGTTTCCGTTCAGCCTGCCGGGAATGTATTCTTCGAGCACCGCGTGGAAATTGGTGCCGCCAAAACCAAAAGCGCTCAGACCGGCCCGGCGCACGCCATCTTCTGGCATCATCCATGGTTTCAGTTCGGTATTGACGTAGAGCGGAGAATGAGCAAAGTCGATGTTTGGATTGAGATGCTCGCAATGCACGCTCGGCGGCAGTACTTTGTCCCGAAGCGACAGGGTGGCTTTCAGCAGTCCGGCAGCGCCGGCCGCTCCTTTAAGGTGCCCGAAGTTCGACTTGACCGAGCCCAGCGCCACTGAGCGCGAGGGGAGATGAGATCTGCTGAGCACCTCGATCATGCTTTGCACTTCGACAACGTCGCCCACGGCGGTGGATGTGCCATGGCCCTCGATCAACGTCACAGTATCTGGCGATAATCCGGCATTCTGCCAGGCGCGTTCGATGGCGAATTTTTGGCCAATCGGGTTGGGCGCGGTGATGCCCTTTCCCTTGCCGTCGCTCGATCCGGCTATGCCGCGCAGCACGGCGTAGATCTTGTCCCCGTCGCGCTCGGCATCGGCCAGACGCTTGAGCAGAAAGATAGCGGTGCCTTCGCCCATGACGAAGCCGTCGGCCCCTTCGGCGTAGGGACGAGTGCCGGTCGCCGACAGCGCGCCGATCTTGCAGAACTTGATATAGGTCGAGGCACCCATGTTCCGGTCAATGCCGCCGGTGACCGCGATGTCAAAATCGTTCGCCACTAATCCCTCGGCCGCCGCGCTGATGGCCGCCATTGCCGATGCGCACGCCGCGTCCACAACGTAATTGGGGCCGTGAAAGTTGAAAACGTTCGCGATGCGGCCGGCAATGCAGTTGGCCAATTCGCCGGGCATGGTGTCTTCGGTTACATCGGGAATGCGCCTGGCCATCCGGTCGTGCAGCTCCCGCGTGAGGTCGTGGCGCAGCTTCTCTGGTAGCGCGGCGAAGCTGGCACAATCGGCCAGTTCATGCGCGTATTCCGGAAAGTACAGGCGCAGCGCGGTGAAATAATGTTTTTCGCCGGCCATAGCATTGCCAAGGATGACAGCCGTGCGATCATTGTCCAGCGGCCGCTTGGGATAGCCATAGTCTTCTAACGCTTCGCGTGTGCAAGCGATGGCCCATTTTTGCGACTCATCCATCGCATCGACCACACGCGGCGGGATAGCCAGGCGCCACTTCATGGGCTCCCACACATGCTCACGCACCCAGCCGCCGATTTTTGAGTAAGTCTTGTCCGGGGCGCTGTGATCGGGATCGTAGTAAAGCCCCGGGTCCCAGCGGTCGGGCGCAACCTCGCTGATGCTGTAGCGGCCGTCCTTCACATTTTTCCAGAATGCCTGTACATTCGGAGCATCGGGTAAAACGGCTCCAACTCCCACAATTGCTATGGCGCGATAAGAAGTGTTTTCCATGACGAGACTCCTCTAAAGATCCATCCTTAAACGCTACGCGGCCAGTTCCGTGCGCTTGGCCGCGCGGCCGTACAGTACGTCTGCTATGTAATCCAGGTCCGAAATAAGGCCCGACTGCGCGCGGTGAATGGCGGGCAATCCTAAACTCGTTTCAAAGCCAGCCATCTCGGCATCGCTGACGCCCCCGGCTCCGACCACCCAGCGCAAACCTTCTTCGGCCACCTTGAGCGCGGCGTCGCGGGCAAAAACTCGGCTGATCGCCGCCAGCGCCGTCGCATCGAAGCGCCGGTTCGCTTTTTCGTGGAGCTTGCCTTCAGACAAAAGCGCGGCGCGGTGGGACAAACTCCCCGCGCACTCGGCATAAGCGATTAACTCACCCAGGCGCAGGAGAATATGTTGATAGCGGGTCAGGCGCGCCACCCGCGCTTTTTCCATAACCTCAGCCAATGCGTGCAAAGCCAGCGCCGCGATATCGGCGCCCACGTTCGCATGGCGGGCGTGCAACGCTTCGAACTCTCGCGCCCGCTCGTGATAGTGCTGCCCGCGTGTTTTGAGATGATTCTGCCAACGGTCGCGGCTGATGGTCATCTCCATGATCTCGGACGTGCCTTCATAGATCGTGGTGATGCGAACGTCGCGGCTGATTTTCTCCACCATATATTCATGCGTGTAACCGTAGCCACCCAGAGCCTGGATGCTGGCCTCGGCGGCGGTATTGCCGGCTTCGGTTGCCATGTACTTGGCGATGGCGCCCTCGGTGTTCAGGCTTCCTTCGGCCCCGGCGTCGATGCGCTCCGCGGTTTCTTCGATGTAGGAGCGGGCTGCTTCGAGTCGCACCACGTTGGGCACGATCAGCTTGTGCGTGTATCCCTGCTTTTCCGAGAGCGGCGCCCCGGCTTGAATACGCTTGGTGGAATAAGGAATGGCCCGGTCGAGCGCGGACCATCCTGCGCCCAGGCCAAACGCTGCCACCATCAGGCGCGTATAACCGAACACGGCCTGCGCTTGATTCAACCCCTGGCCTTCCACGCCACCAACGAGCCGGTCGGCATCGACATAGACGTTGTCGAACGCCAGCGCTGCCGTGTTGCTGAGGCGGATGCCGTGCTTGTCTTCCGGCTCGTCGTGGGTGAAGCCCTTCGCGCCCTTTTCCACGATGAACCAACTCGGACCGCTGGGCGTGTTGGCCAAAACCGAGTAGGCATCAGCGATTCCACCGTTGCTGATCCATTGCTTGTTGCCGCTGATTTTGTAGCCGACGACGCGGCCGTTTTCGGTAACCGGATCCGCTGTGGTGCGAAGCGATCCCAGATCGCTGCCCGCCTCCGGCTCGGTTGCGCCGTAGGCGAACAAAATTCCTTCTTCCGCGATGCGCGTCAACCAGATCTTCTTCTGCTCCGGAGTGGCGCCGACCGTGATCGGATCGCTGCCCAGAAACGTGGCCAGCACGGCCGTGGCGACGCCCAGATCGATGCGTGCCATCTCTTCACAGACGCAGTACACATCGAAGGTACCGCCGCCCATGCCCCCGAACTCCTCGGGAATGAACAGAAGTTGAATGCCCAGCTTGTCCGGGCTACACATGTGGCGGACAATATCGAGCGGACATTCATCGCGTTCATCAAGCT
>Ga0116102_1000388_pt1 | contig 17462 bp, 28 predicted proteins | sample June2015DPH_4_50_FD_89822 | JGI IMG/M metagenome (GOLD analysis project Ga0116102, IMG submission 89822) | Peatland microbial communities from SPRUCE experiment site at the Marcell Experimental Forest, Minnesota, USA - June2015DPH_4_40 | ecosystem: Environmental > Terrestrial > Soil > Wetlands >... | reverse complement strand
CTAACCAACTGAGCTACGCGCCTACGTTCAACATTTTACCAAACTGCTACGACTCTCGCCTGTAGCTCTTGCTTCGCTGCCCTGCTGACTTGCTGGTAGAGTTCGATTGTCACGCGGCTGTTTTCGTGTCGCATGATCTCTTGCGTTAACTTCACTTGATCCACGATCTCAGGTTGCTTTGATATGCACACTGAGTCGAGAACGCTATCACTTGCAGACGCGGATCAAGGAAGGTATGGCGCCGAGGATAACACGTAGCCATTCACAAGATCGGACTGCTTAGCGCAGCGGATATTGAATCCGTTGCGTCTTGCTCTTAGTCGCACATTTGGCGCCTGTCGTGCAGACCTGTGCCCAGCATGTGCCCAATCTGTGACCATTTCAGCCTTGCGGCATGGAGCATAATGATAAGCGATAAGAAATCAGATCCGTTCGCGGGCGTACCGCGCCGTCTCTACCGTGTCAGAGAGGCGGCGCATTACCTTGGCATGAGCAAATCGAAGGTGCGGCAACTTGCGTGGAGCGGCAAGCTCCCATTCGTAAAGATGGAGAAAATACTCTCATGCTGTTTGACGTGCGCGACCTGGACCGCTGGACCGATTCCAATATGGAGGCCGGGCAATGAGGCGTGAACGGGGAACGGGCAGTATCTATCCGCGTGGTGGCGTGTGCTGGATCAAGTACTACAAGAATGGAAGTCCGGCACTCGAATCGAGTGGAAGCACATCGAAAACCAGGGCAAAGCGTCTGCTCCAGACGAGACCGCGAGCCGTCTCCAGCGGTGAACCATTCCGCCTTGGGATGGAAAAGATCAAAGTTGCCGAGTTGGCTCAGGATTTCTTGCAGTACTTACGCATTAACGGTCTCAAGTCGCTACAACGATGCGCAAACGCGTTGGACGCTCCATCTTCACGACTGGTTTGGAGCACACGTAGGAACGGACACAATTAAGAAGACTTGCAGTTGCTTGCGCTTCAGTAGGGCTGTGGTTGAGGACCATGCTTGAGGTGGGATACACATTTGGTTGGCGTGTGTCCGAAGTCAAGAACTTGAGCATCCGCCAATTCGACATAGGAAGTAGCCGAATATTGCTCGACCCCGGCACTACAAAAAACGACGACGGCCGGGTAGTGAAATTTAAGCCGGGATCGGTTCTCGCAAGTCTTTTGACAGCCTGCTGTCACGGAAAGCAGTCAGACGATTATGTCTTCACGCGAGAAGATGGGAGTCGGGTCCGAGATTTCCGCTTCGCGTGGGCGAAGGTTTGTTGTGCATGCGAACTGGGACAAATGACCTGCGCGGAGTGTCGCAAAGTCGTCGATTCGAGCGTGGCGGAAGGCGTGATTATGAAAATGGGCGGATGGAAAACTCGCTCAGTTTTCGAGCGATATGCTATCGTTGCAGAGAGCGACATGGATGACGCTATAGAGCGAGTGGAAGCATTACGGGCACAGATTGGGCACAAAGAGCCAGAAATTGCACCCAAGCAAATGCAGATATGGCAACAAGAATTACCGTAGGTACAGTAAACAAAGTAAGTTACTTCAACGTCTTTTGTTGTATATCCATCCCCGCCGGGATGGCGGAACTGGCAGACGCAGCGGACTCAAAATCCGCCGGGCTTCGGCCCTTGGGGGTTCGACTCCCCCTCCCGGCACCAGCCTTAATATATTGATTTGATTTGCTTTTTCGGAATTTAGCCAATGCGGTGTCAGATCCAAAATCTGGTGAGACGCGCCTCCTGTGCCAGAAATGTGCTAGTTCGGTCTACTGGATTTTGACGGGATCAGCACCAGATTCGCCCTGTGCATCTGCAGAGTCGCAATGAGTTCTAACTCTTGCCGTCTCTTTCTGTCGCTGGTCTAGCTTGCGCGCTGCATCTTCCAGATCGCGCTCGCTCACGATGTTGTAGCGATTGAAGACGCTGTGTGTCTTGTGCCCCGAAATCTGCATAGCAACCTTTTCGGGGACGCCCGCGCGAACCATATTCCGGATGGCGGTTCTGCGTAGATCGTGGAAAATCAGCCCTACATACTTCAGATCCTTTCGCTTCCACTTCGTCGAGCATTGAGAACACCGCCGGTCCGTGCTTACTTCGTTGCCACAATCTGGGCAGACCATCGATCCAAGATTCGCTGCACAGCAAACTTTAGTCCACGCATCGCGGAAGTCGCGCACGGGCTTTGCGTCCGGTCGCGTGAACACGTAGTCATGGGGCTGTTTGCTCGCTATGCACTGACTCAGCAACCCATAAACAGTGTCCGTCATTTTTACAATGCGAGGTTCATCATTCTTAGTTGTGCCCGCGTCGAGTCGTATTGTTCGAGCCAACAATGCCACCTGCCGCAATCGCAGATTTTCAAGCTCACTTATTCTCCAACCGTAGGTGTAAGCGCACTCGAACAACGCACGCATCCATAGGCCCGCTCGGCTGCATGCATGTGCCAGACGGTCGTATTGGTCGTCTTCCACGAATCCCGTACGAACGTTTCTCTCAGTCAAATGGGGGAAATGGGGAATGCGGACGACTTTTGGTGGAGTGGCCCTAGCAGCCAGTGTGTACGAGCGCTTCAGCAACGCCAGTTCCCGATTGACAGTTGCATTCTTGACGCCTTCGCTTTGTCGCTGGTCAACATATTTCGCCAGCAAATCACTTGTGATCTCTATCGCTCGGCGATACGCAAAGAAAGGAGCCAAGTGCAACCGCCATCGAGCCTCTGCGTCGTCCAGACTCTTGCGCTGATTGATTCGATAATCTCGCAAGCAGTCTTCCATCAGTTCGTCAATTTTTGCCCGCCTGGTCTTTGGTGTGACGAACGTGTCCTCAATGATCTGGGCTCGCCTGCGCTCCAGTAGCTTGATTGCTTTACGTTCATCCGTGGTGCGGGTGGACTCACGGTAGGTCCGACCGTCTTTGTTGTACTGCATCCACAAGAATGTGCTCCCTGGGCGGCGAAAAATGCGCCCCTGGCCTCGCTCACGGGTGCCAATAAGCGCATGTCGATTTTCGGCTTGCCCGCTCTTGCCCCTATTCAATGGTTTCCTCCATGTGCTTGTTTGCATCTATGAACGCGTCGAGATCGCGGAGGTCGAATCGCCAGTCGGTATCCTCGCTGTCGGCTACATATTGCAGCTTGCCTTCAAGCACAAGCTTCCGAATCTTCCACGCCGAGCAAGACAAATATACGGCCGCTTCGCCGGTTTTGAGCAGCCGTTTCTGTATTGTCTTACTGGATTTATTGCCCATACCCGTGCTCGCTGTTTCCCTGCGTGTTTCTCGCGGCCGTCACTTGTGGCACAGTTGTGACACAGAGACTACAAGCGTTTTCTTATCAATTATCTGCAGCCACAATTCGGATTCAACATCCGCTGTGTCGAACGCTGCCGGCATTTCCAATCGTCGCAGTGACTCACATCGCTCGTAGCGGCACATTCGCCCGCAGTGCTTTCGACGGATCGCCACGTGTCCTGCTGCACTACACCATGAACTCAACTGGAGGTCTTTGCAAAAGGATTGAGCGGAAGCGAAGCGATAAAATATGGAAGCGACACGGATTTCCACAAGGCGATAGCGCTATTCTAAAATCAGAGGAGAAAAAGGGGATGTCTGGGACTCCGATCTCTGCCGAAGAATTCATCGCCAGCAATCCGTTACCGCCTACGCCCAACCCGCTGGTGAACGAAACGTTGGCTCAGCTGCGGGTGTCGTTCTGGCTAATTTGGCTCGGCAAAACCATGGGCGCCATGTTGCACTGCGCGGCAGCCTTAGACCGATGTGCAAAACAGAAACGGGGAGCCCTGTTTACCCGTCAGTGGGAATCTTGGCAGAAAGCTTTGATGGATGAGATCGAGCTGTTTTTCCACACGTTGTTTTATATCGGGAGGGCAAATGTCGACTGTGCGCTGCCGGACCCTGCTTCCTGGGCGTTCGAGTCGCTGTATCGTCTTATCCGGGAGAGCTTCGTTTGGCCGGTTACTCGACAGCATGTTGTGGACGAATGGATCAGGATTGCCTGCCACCGAGGGCCTGTTAGGATTTGGGAGGCACCGGTAGGGGCAGGGTTTTACGGTGTCAGTTCTTCGAATGAACAGATCCGCGACTCCGACATGATAATCCCAGTTCTCCGCATAAGCTTCGAGCAAATGACTCTGCAACATTTGCTCGATTTGAGCAACAGTGCCAGGCTCCAGCTTGCGTACGAAGGGTGGCGGCGACCTGTCCGCGAGGACAAACCGATTGTGACTATACGAGATCTAATAGGATTGGCCCCACGAGACCGGCGGCGCCATGGCTTCATCTATGCAATATATCCACAGCTGAAGCAAGAAATCTTGGACGTTCGGAGTATTGTGCACCAGGAAGCAATCTCCATCTCCATCGAAACTATCCGACAGAGGTTCATCGAAACTATCCGGCAGAATTTCTTCCATTTGCGGGAGGTTAACGATGACTTAATTCAAAAGAGTGTTTTGGGAGATCCAAAAACAATAAGCGAGGCAACCGCCGCAATAGACATTATCTGTGCCTACGACCAGCATGTCACCCGCGGAACCGTTGAACGGAACACCCGGTCTGTTCCCAATGCTAGCGACGTTTTTTCCCAGGCCAACTCGCACTCCGAACAGGTTTCCGGTCATCCGTCACGTCTCCTTCGCCTGTTGCGCCCCGAGCTTCTTCCCTATTATGAAGAGTTACCCATTGCAAGAAACCGTCGTGCAAAGGCGCGAAACAAAGTACCTCTTTCGCGAAAGTCTTTGCTGAACTGAACAGGAAACAGACAATCCCGCAAGAAAAAATCGGGATCGACGAATGGGCTTATCGATCTTCCGCACTCTTTCCGATTCCTTCCGCATAGAGCGCTTGACCCAATAAAAATCTCTGCGATGATCGGGCTCAACCCGCCTGAACCCCTGGCCGCGGGCTCGTTTGAGCTCGTGGGCAGCGGTAAGCGATAGATGGAGGAAGCCATGACGTCGGAAGAGCGCGCACAGATTAAGCGCTGCATCGCCACATTCCTGTGCGGATCCCCGGGCGTGATACAGGCCGAAGTCGTGTACAGCATGATGGACGCCTTGGATGACGCCCACTTGTCGGAGCTCGATGGGATGATCCACATCTACGAAACCGACGAAAAGACAGACGGTTGACCAGAGCGGGGGACGCTCGGCGTGAATGGAATTGCGTCCGCTCCCTCCACGGACAAAGGAGGACCTAAATGTCCAACGACGTGAAGAATTTTCTCGTAGTACGCAACGGCACTCTGACCCCAGAGGAGGTGGAAGAGCAGATCTACGGACATGGAGTGTCGGAAGACAGTTACTACAAAGCCCGTCTCGAACAGAGCGGCCGCATCAGCTTCTGGACGAAGGATGCGCCCCCGGTGCAGGCGCTCGTAACCATCGCGGACGAGAAACGGTTGCACATTGCGCTGGAATTTCGGTCGTTGGACAGCAGTTTTGTGGGCAGCCTGGAATTTAGGCCAACCAGCGATAGCGAAATTCTCGAAGTAGATCGCGAACCTGAGCCCGGTAAATGATCTGCTCAACGGGGGATGGTGAAGCTTTTGCGAGGGATGACGGTGGAGGAACACAAATGAAATGCGTAAATTGCGGAGTTGAAACAGGATTCGAGTGGCCTAAGGACGAGAAAATCCGACTGCTCTGGCAGCGGGCCTGGGAAGGACCTTTGTGCAAAGCATGCGCCGGCGATTCCCCGCTCAGCAAGCTGATGGACGACGAGACAAAAGACCTTGTTTATGCCCTGCGAAAAAGAAAGTGTGAGTATGGTTCGACTTTTTCGGGACAGACTGTGCTCATTTGACTAACAAGAAGACGTGGGATTCACGCAGCTCGACAGCAGAAGGCATTGTTTGACGACATGGATGAATTTTGAAAGGGATGAATTTTGAAAGGGAAAAACGCATGACACTCATGACCGATGAAAAGCAGATCTGTCCCGTGTGTGGCCAGGCACAAGCGAACACAGATCTTGAAACCAGCACGAACGAACAGGAAATATTTTGCCAGAACAAGGAATGCGGCTTCTTGGCTTCAGCGGAGATCCACACGAACGACGACGGCCGGAAGTTTTGGGTCGAAACAACCTGGTTTCCGATGACCGCAGACGGAAGGGTGGTGCGACGTGGGAGCCTGGACAAAAAGAATAAGAGGGAACAGTCGAAGCTAGCCGATGTGCCGAAACACGAGTGCGCGAAGCCGGGAAGCCCATCCCTCGGTTTCGCACCGCTCGATTTCAATGTCATGAAACAACTGGTCGACCGTAACGCGGGCAGGGAGGAAATCGGCGCCCAAATCAGTGCCTCGATTGCGGCTGCCGCGGCTAAAGATCCGAATCCCACCGGGCCCGAAGAGAAAAGGTTTCGAGAGGCAATTTTCTCGGCCAACCCCTTCGCGGTGTACTGCGCGCGGTGCCTGGAACTGATTTGTTTAATACATCCCGAACAGATAGATCGGTCATGACCATAGCCCTTATAGGGCAGGACGGACATCGTTTTGCACCAGGTTCGAGTTCAAGGACGGCTCCGAGATCGGTGTCGAACTGGATCTCAAGAACACGCAGGAGAAGCAAGAATGAACAACAAAGAATTGACCGCACACTTGCTGGCCTACGGCGGCGTGAGCATCGGCCGCCCTCCGGCCTTCGACCCGGAAAAATACTACACCTCCCCGTTCGAGGATATGCGGGAAACGATGCAGCACCTGGAACCGGCTCCGAAACAGGCGCTGGTGATGCTGATTCCCACGATCGACAAGCCCGACGACGACGGGGTGATGGTGTTCGTCCACAACGAAGGCTGGTTCGCACAAATCCAGGATACCGTCCAGCAGTTGAGCGCGACGCAAGACGGCCTTGTCCGCGTGGGGGTGAGGGAGCGTGCATTCAACGACCAATGGTTCGAGTTTCCCCTGAGCACTTCGGAAAACATTGAGAAATTCCGCAAGGCGATGGGGGCGGTCCGCATGGGCCGGCAGTGGACAGACTAGGAGATTTTCTAATGGCGAAGGTAAGCGACACCATCAACTGCCCAGTTTGCGGCGCCGAAGCCCAGCGGGAACTCGACAATGACACCAACGAAGTGACACTGGCGTGCGACACGTGCGGGTACTGTGCTGAAACCGAGATCGTCGAGGGCACCAAAAGCAGAAAGTTTTGGTTAGAAACCAGGCGGTTCCCGATCGATGAGGGCGGCCACGTCATCCGCGGGAGCTGCGTGGCCCAAGTTAGCGAGGTTCGGTGGTGGATACCCAGCCTGGGAAAAACTGTGACCTCTATTAATAAGCCGACCGACGATGCAGAGTTCATAAAACACGTGGCGTATCGCGAATGCGGAGAGCCCGGAGTGAAGTGGGACGAGCATGCAAATATTCGCAGCGAAGACGGAGCGGGATGGCTGTGCGCCGATCACGCGGGGTCTCCGCACACACCTGTAGAGCCCATGAATCACCCAACAAATTTAACTATAGGAGAGGAGAAAGATGGGAACCAAAACTAAGAGGAAAGACAAGCCTAAGAAAGTGGTCGCGGTGCTCGCAGATGACGACCCAATGCGGCAAGCCATGCTGAATGCCATCCGGAAGATCCTCCCGGCGGATTTGAAACTAACCGTGGATGGCGATCAAGTGAAATTCCAACCGCTGACGGCTTTGGGCCGAAAGTGGATCGAGGAACGTGGCGCCGCCCCAGACGCCAGCAACTATTCAGTTTGCTGGAACCGACCCAAACGCATCTCCGGGTCTGAGTACGAGAAGGCTCTGACTGACATCGCACGTTCGCGGTTGGTGGTTGACGACACGGAGTTGCCGGAAGAATTAAGTCCTGGAAGTTGGTAAAGACTACGGAGATAGACATGGCAAATCTAAGGAAATTTCTCGGAACGCTTGTGAGCGGCTCGAAAGAGCATAGGTGGAAAGGCATCACGCCCCAGTGTGTGGCCCTAATTTTCGACCGTTCTCCAGAAGAGGGCGAACAATCCCATCTCGGGCCGCGGGCCTTGGTCTGCAACTCATATCCGATCGCACCAGATGATGCAAAAGAATGCGGCGAGCGATTCTGTCAACCTACGTGGCGGTATCTCGGTTGCATCTTTGCCTATCGGAATCCGGAAGGTGGCACACAGTTCGAGGCACACCCGGATCCAGAAGTCAGCGACGAGAAATGGATACAGATGATGAAAGCCCCGGTGTTTGGTACAGGCCTCACGTACCAGGAAAAAATCAGCTGCCGCCTGACGGGCCTGTCCTACGAAGAGTATTTGGCGGCCAAGAATAGGGAGGATGCAATCAGCAGCGAGGAACCAGGGCCCTGCGGGGCGCAGGTAAGCGAGGCTAGGGTACCCGGCTTACACCAGATTGCCGGCCTGCGCTCTACTCGACAGATGGCAGAGGCAACGAGAGAGATGTTCGACGACTTGCCGAAACACCGTTGCGGGGCGCCGGGAAAGCCATGGCTTGCTGTCGCGCCGCTCGATCCTGCCATCATGGACGCGATGGTCACAATCGACACGAGCACCGGGGAGGCCAACGCCCAGCTCAAGACATTGATCGCGGCAGCTGCGGCCAAAAATCCGAATCCCACCGAGCCCGTAGGCGAAAGGATCCAAGCCTTCATGCTCGCTGACATCCCGTTCGTGATGTATTGCGGGCTGTGCTTGGCTCCTATCTGCGTCATTTATCCCGAGCAGATGAAGGAGCAACCACGGCCGTAAATCGTTCGCGCAGAAAGGGCTGCAAAATGGTGGTCTAACCCATAGAGAAGATAGCCATGACTTACAGAATTGAAAGATTCGACAATGACCTTGAAGCTTTATCGTTGACGGCAATTGTCCGCGATGGCGTCGTCGACATAGATTGGCTGCACGACCATGATGATGCCGACTCCTACAGCCAACGGTGCTTGGCCAGGGTCAAGACCATCCTTGATCCCGACGCTGCTTCCTACCCGCCCCAAACCGCATTTCTAATGATGCGCCTATACCGACGCGGCGACGTCTCGGTGAGCGGCATGTCTTGCGCCGACGGGTATCGGGATGAGGCCATGCGGCTCGCGAAGAAGGCCGTGATCGATATGTATGACTCGGTCTATCCGGACGTAGCCCAGGCGGCACGGGCGTTCGTGGAGGAAAGCGTCGACATCGTGAAGCGATTCGCAGCCGATGACACGCTTCCTCGCCTGGCGGTCGCAGCGGGGAAGCAATTGGCGGCCGATCAGTTCTTATCTCATATGCTCGACGAAGCCAAAGCCGACTTGGCAAAAACCGGCGAAGTCGAACAACGGATTGGATGGTTCGTTAACCAGGGCATGGCTTTAATTCCGATCGGCACACCACCTTTTGAGAAGTATCGCTATTTTAGGGCCATTGGGGAGGTGGCGCGGAGGGTTAACGCTGATGCCGTCGTGTATGTGGCGGACAGTTATCGATTAAGTCCGAATGGAGAGCGCACGGGGCAGGAGTATCTCCAGGTTTGGTGGGTTAATCCGGACGGAAGCTGTGTCAGTCGGGGGCTGGCCTATGCCAGAAGAAAGCACCCGCTGGTTCCGCAAGAGATTATTGACTTCTTGCCGGATACGTTTCCACCGGATTCCAGGATGAAGCAGAACATCATTCCGGCGTGGGGGAGTTATCAGCCACACTAACTCGAACTGTAGAGTTATTTCACCCGTCGCGCTACGCCGATGGCGCGCGTGCAGTGGAGCGGCAATCCAGAGGTTATCGACCAGGTCAGCGGGGCTCTCGTGAAGGCAGGGATCCTTATTGGAGCAGACCGGCCAGTCACCACCAAATGAGGGAAAGCGACCCAGGTGCCGCCCCGTGTTGAGGTTCGTCTTCTCTGGAGCAAGCTTTAACCGGCTAAGCGAGTTGTAGTTATTGGAGCAATAAACAGGCGAACAGTGAAAGCCAACGCCAAACCCGCCGGCACGGAAATTAGCATAGTTACGCGACAAATGTCGCCAAACTCTGCGTTTCCCGCAGTCCCGCCCCCAGCATTTCGGTCCCTGCCGGATTTTCTAGCTGCTTACACAACTACGGACAAGACGATAGTCGATCTGACGGGCAATTTTGTCGGTGCGGCTGATGCGGCAAAGCAGAAGCAAGATGAAATCATTCCACATCTTGCCTACATGCAGTCCCTGCTGTCGAAGAAGGGTAAGAACCACCATCTCGTAGTTAAGGCCCGCAAGAAAGGCAACAAGATTCCGTGGTGGTCGACTTATTACGCGAAATACAAAGACCGGCTGTGGGAATCCCTCCGCACCATGGAGCGGCGCATTCGTGAGTTTCGTAAAGACCCGAGTGTCGAGACAACCAAACGAGAAAAGGGCGTTAAGCCAAAGCACCTGACCCCTCTCGAACATAAGCTCCTCGGCACTGCCACCTGCGTGCGCGAAGTGATTGTGGACTTGCGGGCTGGGCGCGTAGGCGAAGCCATCGCCAAGCTCGACAAGAACACCCCCACGCAAGATCGCATCGCGGAGCACCTGGAACGTGGTGTGAAGCCCAGCCATGACAACCCTGACGGCAATGCAAAGCTTCGATCCGATGGACTGGAGCCCACGCCGATCCCCAGCGGCGCTGATGATGAACTCAAAGCCGCGCTGGCCAACGAGCTGGATCGGGACATCGCAAGCAAGATGCTCACGGACCACTTAAGAACTGTCGCAAACCAATTCGCCAACGACCGGATTGAGATTAAGCAAGTGAGCGCGAGGATTGAGTTCGCCGGTCGCAGTCATCGCATCATGCCCGGGGACTGGCTGGAAAAGCAAGCCAAGGACGCACCGCCCGCGCTGAGCAAATGTGTCGGAGTGGCAGATTTTATGGCTCGACGAAGAGTGCAGGAGTGGGGAGGCGAAGGGTGGACAAAGGAGCATGTCGTTTTCAGCGCAGCTGAATCGGATTACCGGGTTATCTCAGAAGAGATAGCCCGCATGATCACGCCCGAGGCGTTCGAACCTCCCGCGAAGTCCCAGGTGGGACTTTGACCCGCAGCCACGGCGGACGCAAACAGACATAATTAACAGCGAATTTGTGTCGTGGTCGCGTACTTACTCTGGCCCCAAATTTCATGCCGTCCTGTGCGACCCGTCCTATGGCTATCACTTTATGAATGCGAAATGGGACGATCCGCGCCAGCCCACTGCCAATCAGGTTCATTCCTATCTCCCGCCAGGCCAAAGGATGACCACGGTGCAAGAAAACATCGCCTTCCAGCAGGCGTGCAAGGAGTGGGGTGAAGCGATGTTGCCGCATCTGCACCCTGGAGCATTGGTCATGATGTTTGGTGGCCCGAGGATGTTTGCGTGGTTGTCCACTGGGATGCAGATGGCAGGATTTGAGCAGTGGGATACATTTTGCTGGTTGCACGGCGAAGGATTTCCCAAGGCTATGGACATCGGCAAGCAAGTGGCCAAGTTGACCGGGGAGCAGCCCATCGCTGAAATCCCCAATCCGGCATATGAATTCATGCGGAACTCCGGCCAAACTTCCACCGGCTGGGTGGGCCAAATCCCCAAAACCAAACAAATCTATGCCAATGAATGGCAAGGCTACAAAACGCCCGCTCTTAAGCCAGCATGGGAAGCAATTTTGTGTTTCCGCGCGCCGAGACGAGGTATGACCTATGCGGAGCTCGCGCTCAAATTCGGCACTGGTTGTTTGAACATCGATGGCGGGAGGATTGGAACCGAGACGATTTCTATACACAATGCCCTCGCAGGCTCATTTGCCGGTGGGGAACTCGGGCGGGGTGGCGACACAAACTCCTATCAAGAAGATACTGGCCGCTATCCCGCTAATCTGATCCTCGATGAGGAATCGGCAGCGATGCTGGGTCCCGATGTAGCCCGTTTCTTCTACTGCCCGAAGGCTAGCAAGCGGGAGCGCAATGTGGGCTGTGAGGATTTGCCGAACGATCACCCGACCGTTAAGCCCCTCGCCCTCACCCGCTGGCTAGCTGCGCTGCTCCTTCCTCCGCCATCGGTTGGACCGCGGCGTTTGCTGGTCCCTTTCTTGGGGTCAGGCAGCGAGATGATCGGGGCGATGCAAGCCGGTTGGGACGAGATAGTGGGCGTCGAGCAGGATGCGCACTACTGCGAGATCGCCAAACGGAGGCTCGAGTATTGGCGGATGGCGTCGGTTAGCCACGACGTTTTGCCGTTGTCATCGCCAGGGCGAACTGATGCGGCATGAAGACGGGATCCGCGTTCGGTTGAATCGGCCACGGGGGACTCTGGATTACGGCGGTGCGCTCAGGCGATGATCCCGGTCAAAAAAGTAGGTAGAGGAAAACCGAAAGCCTCCTCATCACACCACCTACCCAGCAGTTATTAGCCCGTCCTTATTTCTTCAAAACTGCGATCTCCCACCAATGCAGTCCTACTTCGCCCGGATCAACCCTTTCGGGCCAGTTCACAATCGCGAACTTCCCCTGAAAGAGCCTCTCGATGAGATGACGTTGGCAAAGCTGAGCCAGCATGGAGTAAGCCTCGTCTTGCGTCACGCCGAATTCCCGGGCCAATGTTTCGGCGTTCCCGGTCCATAGGCCTTCCTCGTCAGCGGCGTTCCAGATGTGCTCAAAGACGGATTCTTCGCCAAAATATTTCTTTTTCATGTGTGGGGCCTTTCTATTGGGGCATCACCTTCAAAGCGGTCGCCCACAAATGGCGTTGGAAATCGAAAAACTGGGATTCACTCGCGGGCACCCCGCTCGCCTGCGGCAAGGTTCCGAAAGGGGCCTTGAATCGCGCTAAAGGGCCGGGCGCCAAGCCGGCGTTTTTTCTATCTCTCCGAAAATTTCCGCCTACTGCGTATTAAGGGGTATGGGCATCTTGTCAAATGCCCCTGAATTCTCTGACTACAGAATTCTCAGGTGTAGGGCAGACCGGACGGTCTGTTTGGTGGGGGACGGGTTACTCAGCCTTTCCTGTCCCCTTCCCTTACTCATATCCAACAAGGCTGAGGAAGAAGGCTGATTGTGGACACATTCCGGCATCATTCAACGAAGTCATCCCTGCGGCCTCAAGAGGTCGTATGTCAAAGGACTCCGAAGCACTATTAGCCTTACTCAAGCAACGCAAAGAGGACGCTGAGGCCATACAAGCCCTATGGCGGGCCTTATTCCGTGAATTCACCCCTCCCGATTTTTCTCAATGCTACCTCTGGCTCAAGCGCCATCCCTTGAGCACCGTCGTCACGGGACTGGAGGCAGCCGCCACCTGTGGAAGCATAAAGGCCCAAAAGTTGGAAGAAATTGAGTACGACGGGCAGGAAGCAACCCCGCAACAAAAGGAAGAGGCCCGATGGACCAGGGTCAACATCCTTAAGTATGCCTCGCGTGCCATGAACAATACCGATGGTCTCAAAGGGCATGACTGGACGGGAAAAGACGAATGAAACCCCTTCCCGACGATTTTATTGACCATCTGACCGAACTCACAGGCAACGAATTGAAGGTTTGGATGTACTACTACCTGCGAGCCAACGACGACCTCCTGTGCCATCCAAGCAACGAGACCATCGCCGCCAAGACAGAATTGAGCGAACGCACCGTCAAAACGTGCAAGGCCGCTCTTATCCTTAGGGGATGGCTAGTTTACACGGGGGACTACAAGCAACCCCGGATGTCTGGGGGCGCCTATGCGGTCCCAATCATGGAGGTTAGACTTCCCTGGCTGCCGGACTGGATAGCAGTCGTTAGGGCCGCCGGCACGGCCTTTGATGCTTACCAGAGTATTTTGGGCGACCCAATGACCGTGGTGCAAAAAATGACCCACGGCACGGTGGTGCAAAATTTGCACTCAGGTTTTGGTTTTGGTGTTGGTTTAGGTTTGGATTCTGTTGTTGCTGTTGCTGGAGCTGTTCCTCACTTAATAATTGGTGAGGAGGAAGTGCGCCCCCCAACATCAAAAGAAGAGTCAAAGTCCGAACCCGAACCAACACCCGAACCAAAACCAAAAGCAACCCCAACCCCGGTCAAGGGTATGGTCATGGCTCAAGCCCCAAAGGTGAGGCTTGCTCCGGATGGCACCCCATGGCCAAAGGATTTTGATTCATGGCCAAAGAACGCAGACAGGCTGGAGTGGTTAGTGGCTCATGGTTATAACCCTGGGGGTAGTAGGCAAGGCAGGATGGTAGAGGCTGCATCGCAGGAAACCGTCAAACCCGTGGCGAGGGACGGGAAACCAACAGCAACCGCAACCCCCCTGCCCCATCCCCCCAGTTCCGCAGTACCCCCCAATGGATACTGCCGGCAATGCGGTGAACCCGATGATTTTTGCGACTGCCAGCGGCCTGTCAGTATTGAAACTACAGCACCCCTGGATAATTGGGAGGAACTTTAGTCCGCCCGGAGTATTAGCAATAATGAAGCCAACAGTAGGGGGCATTTATGACCGCAGACAGAATCAGTTTCGTGTTAACCAAAAATGTGAGCATCAGCATCGGGTCGGATGGCCATGTGATGCTGCTGGCTGGAGACGATTGCAATTACATTCAGGATACCAATTTCGGCAGGTTCTTGGTCGCAAGTTGTCGGCTTCTAGGTCCTGGGGTCGGGCCGCAACCTCAATGTTCTGCCCAGCAACAATCTACTCCTCCATGGCCAACTGCCGCTAGTGGGTCCCTGCAATAGAAATACTTGGGGAAACTCCAAAATTGGTCGCACTCACTCAGCCCACCAGGGTGTCGGACGAGGAACTACTGGCGCTGTCGGAGTAGCAGATCCTGGTCGGAGTGTCTTGCCTCAGCTGGAAATGGGGAAAGCGTTCATCCGTTAAGCCCACAAAAACACAAGGAGACTAAACACCATGGCCACGGGCAAGCAAACTCAACAGAAGTTCCTCGTAATAAGTTACGACGACGACCAACAGCAATGGTTCTACGATTTTGTTGTTGCAGCATCCGAACAGGCTGCTGTGGAGAAAATCTGCACACACCGCGACTACGTGATCGCTGCCGATGCGCTGTCGCCCGAGAATCTCAATAGCCTCGCGAAGTCGCTCCGAGAACAAACGATCGAGGACATTGAAGAGTCGGAATGCTCCGATTTCAACCTGGAGGTGCGGTAATGACTAACCAACAAATGACAGAAACCATCTGGACCCCAAGCGCGCCAGATGGTACGTGGACCGTTGAAGCTGATCCTGACCGTTATGGCGCCTATGTAATCGATCAAGCGCGGCACGAGCAGGAGGAGGGGGCGACGGAGCCGGAGGATGAGAACGAGATTGACCGCAGGCTTGCTCTCGTAGACGCACACGATCAGGCGAACGCTCGCTTGATCGGGCAAGTGCCAAGGATGGCAAGGGTGCTCAACGAGTTCGTTGACACCATCACCGCGACCGGCGGCCTCGTCCGCTTCGCTGATGGCACATTTGGCTGCGCCGGCGATGAGGATTGGCTCGATCTTGCTGACGTCGCGCTGCTTGCACAGAGCGTCCTTAACAGTGCTGGAGTCGAAATCGAGATTCCGATCACCGACGCGGACGAAACGGAGGTGCCCAATGGCTAATAAGCGAACAGGCTACCAGTCTTCGGACAACGGTCAGATTCGGCGTCGGGATCGCGCCCGCCGGACCCCTTACCGACAGTTATCCGACTTAGAGGCAGTGAAATTAAAGGAGCGCCACAGCGGTGAAACTGTTTAAGACGACAATAGTTATCTGGCGCGAATACGATCCTTCGGAGCTTGACCTCGAACTGAGCACCCTCGCACAGCAAGCGGAAAATGGCGACGCCTATTGCTCCAGCATGACTTGTGCACTTATTCCTGAGCCCGAAAAAGATTCAAATTGGGACGGAACAGAATTTTTCGACGAAGAAGACGATCAATGACGCAATCATCGACGTGGTGACGATTAAATTAAAGGAACACGACAGTGAAACCACTCTACAAAACAATCGCGGTTATTTGGACTGAATCCGATCCTTCCAAGGGCAACTTTAGTCTGATGGACTTGCCAATCTTGGCCGAGAACGAATACGTCTGGTGCTCGAGCATGAAGTCCGTCCAGGTTGATGATCCATCAAAAGATCGGGAATGGAACGACACCGACTTCTGGGCTGAGTGAGACGACGGCGATCAGTCTGCGAGCCCTGATAACCCCCAGCCAAGAAACGGGATCCACTGGTTAATCTGAGAATTAAGAGCTGTGCTCAGTGGGATCCTGCCGGGCGCCAGATGTCGATCATGAACAGCGACCAAGGGTATTACGATCAGAAGGGTCCACTTTTCCAGTAAACAGCAAGTGCCTGGCGATGCTGCTCAGATTCTGAGGCTCAAAGGTGCCTTCGTCGCATCGTGGTCGAAAACGGCGCGCAAATCTACAGCGAGAATCTCCGCGTCGATCGACCTGAACGTCTGGCTAGGCGCTCTCCGCGACGACGCCCTGGTATTGTTCGCCCAGCCCTTCGATGCCCAGCCGCATCTGGTTTTCCGCTTTTAGAAAAACCGGTGGCCGCTGCCCCATGCCGACTCCCGGCGGCGTACCGGTGGAGATAATGTCGCCGGGTTGCAGGCTCATAAATCGGCTAAGGTAGCTGACCAGTTGGCGAACGCCAAAGATCATCGTTCGCGTCGAGCCGTTCTGGTAGGTGTGGCCGTCTACCGCGAGCCACATCTTCAGGTTTTGCGGGTCAGGGACTTCATCGGCCGTCACCAGCCACGGCCCAATCGGACCGAATGTATCTGCGCTCTTGCCCTTAACCCATTGCCCGGTGCCTTCGAATTGGAAGGCGCGCTCCGAGAGGTCGTTGACGACGCAGTAGCCGGACACGTATGACATCGCGTCGGTCTCGCTAACATATTTTGCCGGCGTTCCAATGACCACGCCTAACTCGACTTCCCAGTCCGTCTTGGTGCCACCCCTCGGAATCACAATATCGTCGTTCGGCCCACAGATGGCGGATGTGGCTTTCATGAAGATGACGGGCTCGCTCGGAACCTTCATGCCGGCTTCAGCCGCGTGATCGGAGTAATTCAACCCAATACAAACAAATTTCCCCACGCGACCTACGCAGGGACCAAATCTGGGCTTGCCTGGCACGAGCGGCAACTTTGTAAGGTCAAGGCCTTTCAAGGACGCGAGAGTCGCGGGCGACAGATACTCGCCCGCAATGTCGGGCACTGTCCCCGACAAGTCGCGAGTCTGACCGTCGGAGTCGAGAATTCCAGGCTTTTCCTGGCTAGGCAGTCCATAGCGTACAAGCTTCATAATGTCTTCGCTCGAGTTATGACTTACACACCCTACATACTGCGCGCGGCGTCAGAGCAATGACATTACAATATCATCTCTCCGAAATGCCCCGACATTGAACCGATATGATGTCTGCGACTGCCCGCAGCAGATCCTGCACCGAGCGGTCCCAGTAATCCCATGCGTGTCCGCCAGCCGTCTCGTGATACTCATAAGGAACGCCGCGAGATGAAAGCTGTGCTGCGAAATT
>Ga0116102_1000362_pt1 | contig 18078 bp, 18 predicted proteins | sample June2015DPH_4_50_FD_89822 | JGI IMG/M metagenome (GOLD analysis project Ga0116102, IMG submission 89822) | Peatland microbial communities from SPRUCE experiment site at the Marcell Experimental Forest, Minnesota, USA - June2015DPH_4_40 | ecosystem: Environmental > Terrestrial > Soil > Wetlands >... | reverse complement strand
TGGCGCAGCAAGGAGCGCAACCGCCGACGGGTCGAAAAACTCAAGCCGATCAGTCTCGGGCCCGTTTGATTTCCAGAAAATGTTCTCTTGCCGGTAAAGAAGGCAGACATTTTCTTCGCCGGCGATGCCGCTTTTAGCAGTACGGCACGTGTTTCCGGTTTGAACGAGCTGCAGGCGTTCGCGGAGGAAGGTTACATCGTCGATATCCCAGCCGAACCGCTGACCCACCAAGAATTCCTACAGCGCATGTCCGCGGCATGGCTTGCCTGGTCTCCGGGAGGGCTCGGATGGGACTGCTACCGACATTACGAGGCACCCTTAGCGGGATCCCTGCCACTGATGAACTATCCCACGATTATGCGGCATCGCCCTCTACGGGACGGCGAGCACTGCGTGCTTTATGGTGTCGAACGCGGGGGCCTCGTTCAGGCCGCAAAGCGCCCTCGCTGACAAACCCCGGCTCGGTGAAATGGCAAAGTCTGCGGCAGAACATGTTCGCGAGCACCACAACCCTTATGCGCGGGCCGAGCATGTAGCATCGACGGTGCTCGGGCGCCGCCTCGACGGAAGCCGGATCAAACCAAATGAGGAAAAGTAAGAAGTTGCTAAACCTACCACCTGTCCTGTGAGGCTTTAGGTTACCTTCTAGGCGTCTCTGGTTTTCTCGAATAAGCAGGACGCATCATGTTCGCCCGACGCCGCTCGTCGTGAGCTCGCCCCCGAAAGTACCTCGCCAAGCCACGAGATATGATATACGACCCGACCGAAGATCACCAAGGATCAAAGCGGCAACGAAGTTGTGTTCGAGTCGAGTGCCGGCCGGGACGCGCTACGATCCAGGCGGATCACATCAACCAACCGTTTGACTAATGGGAGAACGAGACAAGATTTTTTCCCGGACTAAGGCCATATGCTCGCGGCCCTCGATCGACCCGTCCCTAGGGCACGATCGCGTTGGACGGATCGGCGCTGTTGTCAGACCAACGATAGTACCGGCTTCGGGACGCTCATTGTCGCATCGGTGAGGAAGAGTTCTGTCATCGCATCGTCCCGCAGCATTCTGGCGTTCATCCGCCGCGTATGAGGGAGTTGGACTACCGGTCATCGACAGCATGACCGTGTCGACAGATGGTGTGCTGCCGGAGACGGCCGTGGCCTTACCCGTGATCGATGGTTTCCAGGGACGTGCGCACAATATGCCGTGCAATTGCGTGAGGCGTGTGGTGGGCGAGCACATGGGCGCGCGCGGCCTGCCCCATTGCCTCAAGACGAGGTTTGTCGGCTAGCGCATTAACTGCTGCATTCGTTAATCCGCTCTCCTCGACGTCGTAATAAACCGCGTGCTTTCCGTGCAACAACGGTTGGTATCGCTCAATTGTCGGCTGGTTGAGCAGCGGCACCGATCCGCACATTGCAGCTTCATACTGGCGGAAGCAGTCCCAACCGAGTCCCTCGGGCGACCAAGTCAGTCGAGCCTGCCCACAACGGCGATAAAACTCCGATTGGTCCAATTGTTGCTCGGCCACGTCGATCACGAATCCCCGCTCTCGCAAGGCCAGCAATTCCGACAATGCTTTTTGTCGGATGAAAGAGGAGCCTCTTATCCTTCCCGCGAAGAATATATCTGACGTTTTTCTTGTCGGTAACGCCAGAAATGGGCTCGGCGCCGAGAGTGGAACACCCAGCGAGATTGGCCGCAGCTTATCAATTCGCGCCTGGTTGTGTGTCAACTCTCGAAATCGCGGCGTCGGCAGGTTCGCGTGCGCCGTCTTTAGAAAAACCCGCCAACGATCAGGTGGCAGTTCGCGTTTGAAATAGAGACGGCAGCGATCCAGCAGGAAGAAATTGTTGCGATTGATGATCGGGAGGTCAGAATGATCCAAGATCGCGATCGGGGCGGAGATCCGCGACCGTAGGACCTGGGAACCCATCGTTCGCGGAAAGGAACGTAATCGATGCGCTGTCCGCCGATCGAACACGACGCGCACGAGCCAGCGCCAATGCCAGGGAGAATAGAACGGCGGATGGCAGACAACGAGCGAAGTTTGAGGTTCACGTAAGATTCGCCAAAGCGCCCCAAGCTTGGCGAGCGAAACGACGCAATTCTGGTCATCTACCAGTTTTCGTTCATCCTCATCGGGCCATGTCGAAAAAAACACTGTTTGGCGGGGAAGCGCCTGTTTCACGAATGGCTTTTCGCCAATTTCCACAATTCTCAGGCCGGACAGGTCTTGCATGTGTCGCTTTCCGCACAAGATCGGGCAGCTTGCAGCAGCGTGGTATGCTTTTGCACACACGACGAGTTTTCTGATGGGTCGATCTCTGTCAGACTATAGCGTTGCGGATTGACGCCGGCTACACCCCGAGGCCTCAAGACGACGCGATACCGCTTCGTCAATTTGCAATGCGTAGCGGCGCGGGGGGCCGAAATCGTGCTGATGACCATCGCATTCAGCGATGCCGAGGTCCGGCTGGCTGCAAGATTCGGCTGTTCTTGATATGTTCGTTTCCCGCACCGACAACCTATTGGCGGCGGATTGCTTCAGGTTCGTTCGTGTTGTTGGACCGCCTTGATTCGTAGGCCGGTTATTGCACGTGTCTTGCATGCACGACTGATGTTTTACGCTCACGGTGGTACTGTTAAGCCACTTCCGGATTTGCGGACCCGGCCATCCCATCCGCGCCAGTTACTGCGACGCAGCAATACTATATCCGAAACTTCAACCTCTCATGGCGCGATGCGCTCGACGGCGCGCGCAACCTCCACAACAGACGGCAAGCTTCCCCGCGCTTCGAGCACGGCAATGCGTCCCGATCCTACCGGGACGGTAAGTCGACTGCGGGGGTGTACGAGGATCGCGACCAGTGGCACCCCGAGTGCGGAGGCGAGATGTACCAGTCCGGTATCGACACCGACGACAAACGCCGCCCCCGCAATTTCCCGTGCTACGGCGTCGAGTGGCCGGCGTTCGCCGACGTGCGCACGTGGATGCCGAGCGGCGATGCGCTCAGCTCGCTCCCGTTCGGCACTGGTGCCCCAAGGCAAGACGAGATCAAGGCCGTTGCGGCCAATGACATTGGCGAGCGCGATCCAGTTCGCTTCAGGCCATTCCTTATCCGGCCGCGCTGTCCCGTGCAGCAGCACGGCATAGCTTCGGTCGGACACTGCCAAGCCGGCCCGATCGAGGCCATAGTCAGGCGCGCCCTGCGGCATAAATCCAAGGGCGTGTCCGGTGAGGATCCGATTGCGTTCGACTGCATGTAGGTCGCGGCTGATGCTATAACGCATATCGTAGAAAATGGACGCTAGCGGTTCCCGGATGCTGCGGCTGTCGTAGCCGTGCCGGCGGCCGTGCGCGACGCGCGCAATGACGGCGGAGCGGATGAGGCCCTGGCTGTCCACGATTTCGTCGTAGCGCCGTGCGCGGATCGCGCGCACGCTGGCGACAATCTCGGCCACGGTCGACAGCGCATAGACCGACTTCCGCCACCGCCGCCAGGCCACCGAAATCACTCTATCGACCGCCGGATGCAGCCTGACCAGCGGGGCGAAGGCCTCTTCAACCACCCAGGTAAAGCTCGATTCCGCACGCATCCGCCACGCTTCGGTCAGCGCCGGCATCTGATGGATCACATCGCCAAGCGACGACGTTTTGACGAAAAGAATCTCGGACATATCGGGCCTGGCAACGACCAAACACTGATCAACGCAAGTCGGTCGACTGCGCTGGCCGCCCTCCTCGTCTGGGAATGTGTGGATTGCCTCGCACTCGACGGCGAACAAGAGCGTACCCCTGCGAACTATAGACACCGTGCGGCCGTCGCGTCACGTTAATTTATGGAAGGAATGCTTGGTTCCAATCAAACTACCACCGGCGTGATGTCCGCAAGTGATGCCGTGGACGGCTCCTTCACCGGCACGTGAGTGCCATCAATGGGGAGCTGTTGAAGGCTCCGACGAATCGGAGGAGCTAAATCATGCAAACGATCACGACAATCAGCCTCGACATCGCGAGGTTCGTCGCGACCAACACGCCAGAGCAACAGAGTTGCCTGACGCTGCATTGTACCCGTCACTTGAGCCGGCGGCTCGTGGTCGGTCCGTCACTGGCGACTGCTCTGATTGCCAGTGTCGCTGATCCCGAAAATCTTCCGGTGAGGGCAGGACTTTTCAGCCTGGATCGGGCTTGTTGCCAAGCAGCGACGGCCCACCAAGATCGGGGTCATCGCGCTCGCCAACAAGATCGCCAGGATGGCATGGGCGATCATGGCAAAAGGAGGCGAGCCGCGCGTGTGCTCGATGGTGCCGGTTCCCGACGAGGCGGATGAGGATTCTCGGCGGTGCGTTCGCGAACGGACCGAAACCACCTTGGAGCGCGGGTCGGCTGTGAGCGGCGTATTGCCAATCAGGGTAGCGGCGGAACAATAGCGTAAGCGATGCGGCTCGGTCGGACCGGAAACCATGTCTGCCGCTCAAGGATCAGCACCGGCTGGACCTCAATGCCACCAAAGGTGGCCCGCAGCTGGTCCAAATTGCCTCCTGGCAGACCTTCCTCCCAGACTAGAACGGCGCCGCGCCGGCGCAAGTCGCCCACGTCGACCCAAGGGCTGAGTCTGAGTTCGCCATGAACGACCACATGCGGCCGGTCCGGCGAGTAGACCGCGACATTATTCGCCATAAACTCGCTGCCACCCACATATGTGACTGGCGTGCCGTAGTGGTTATGCCAGTCGCGCGTCACGATTTCGGCTAAAACGCGACCGGGGAACTGGGTGGCCTTCGGTCGGTGTCTTACGAGCGGCTCGCCAATTTCGGTGGCGACGTAAATGATTGGGAAGGCGACGAAGATGGCGATGAACGCAACCGCAAAGCGGCGCAGTGCCTGGATATCAGCGTCCGGTTTAAGCCACATTAGCAATGCGAGCGGGGCGAAGGACCAGAGCGGATAGCCCCACATGGCGATCACGAGACGTCCAAGCAGCGCGCTGATCGCCGTTACCAGTAAAAACGGTCCAAGCGCGAGGCAGGTAACATAGCGTCTATCGAACGAGACGCTGTCAGCGATTTTTTTATTTCCGCGCAGATAGAGCATTGCGAGCAGACCGGCGGCAGGCAAGAGGCCAAGCACTTGGCTACCAATCCACTGTAGCGGATAGGCAATGAATTGGTACCAGTGAGCGGCCACTCGTGCGCGTGCATCTACGTATTGCAGTGGCAAAAAGTCGTGGCCGATAAGCCACCAGATGTTCGGCGCGATCACGACCGCGAAGCTAATCGCCATCAGAAAGGGTCCGGGCGTACGCCACGCGCGCCGAGCCACCGGATCGGCGATCAAAAACAGCGCAAGCGTCGCGGCAAGCGCGAAGGCGGCGTATTTCGCCCAAAACGCGCCAGCCAGGAAGGCACCCGCCAGGATCCAATTCAGCGGGCTGCCGCGCTTGATTGCACGATAGAAAAATAACCCAGTGAACGCCCAGAATGGCAGCTGCATCTGATCATGCGCGAACTTCACCGCCGAGAAATTGTAAAAGTGCACACCCTCGAGCGCGAGCACAGCAATTAGCCCTCCGAACGCGCTGAACGTTTCGCGCGCCAACAGCCACACCGCGTAAAGACAGATCACGACCGCAAACGGCCCGAGCACGTACACGACGTCGATGTGCCCGGTAAGTCGATAGGCAAAATCGGCGACCCACCAAGGCAGCGGCGGGTGCTTCCAGTAGCCGAGCTGCCATTCCTTGCCGAGCGCGAGATCTTCAACGAGGTCGAGCTGAAGGTTGGGGCAGATTAGGATCGGGATGATTGTCCAAAAAAATAGGTGCAGGCCGAGCACGATGATTAATACCTTGCCCGGCTCACGGCGGGCGAACTCGACCGTAGCCGTGAGAGCACCCGCGCGGACCAATGGTGCCCTCACATTTTCCACCATTTTTTCATTGAACGCATTCATGTCCTCAGCCACATTGTTTGTTGCAGGCGATGGCTCAGTCAATGCCTCGACCGGTCGCGTTAGTGCACCGCTCTAAGCCGCTTTCGCTGGGGAGAAACCTTCGAGATGACCACACCGTCTCCCGACTTCTCAATCGTGCTGCCAGCTTATAACGAGGCCGCCCATGTCGCCCCGATGGTGGCAACGCTGATATCAATTATGGCAAAGCTTGGCTCGGCCGAGATCATCTTTGTCGATGACGGGTCAAGCGACGGCACCCTGGCTGCCCTACGCGCGGCAGCCGCCAATCCAATGGTACGCTACGTCTCTTTCACGCGCAACTTCGGCCACCAGCAAGCGTTGCGCGCCGGGTTGCATCGCGCCCGGGGACGCGCCGTCGTTGTTATGGACGCAGATTTCGAGCATCCGCCCGAGCTGATCCCCGAGCTAATCGCTGCATGGCGTTCCGGGGCCAAGGTCGTTGCGACCCAGCGCATCGATGACAAAATCCAAGTCTCGGTGCTGAAGCGGCTCACCTCGCAGCTTTATTATCGCCTGCTTAACATGATCAGCGATGTCCGCATCGCGCCGGGCAGCGCCGATTACATGCTCCTCGATCGCGCGGCGGTCGACCACATCAATGTGCTCGAAGATCAGGATATCTTCTTGCGCGGCTTGGCGCGATGGTTCGGCTTTCCAATGAAGACCGTGCCCTTCGTGCGCGGGAAGCGGCGAGAGGGAACTACCAAGTACTCGCTGAGGCGGATGGTTGACCTCGCCATCACCGGCATCATGGCGCACACCGTAAGGCCGCTGCGCTTCGCGGTGTGGCTCTCGCTCGCCTTCGTCGGACTTGCCATGTTGCTGGTGATTTACGCAATCATCAGCTTCGTGTTCGTTCGGCACACTGTGGCAGGCTGGTCCTCGATTATGGCGGCGATTGCCCTCCTAGGCGCCGTCCAACTTCTAGTCCTTGGCATTATCGGCGAATATGTCGGTCGTATCCTGCGCGAGACGCGCAAATGGCCGAGCTACATCGTGGCGGAAACCGAGGCAGGAGGGAAGGACGACGAGAACCGTTTGCGTCACTCTTAACATTCATCATCGAGCACTAAACTGCCGTCGCTGTGGATAATGTTTGCAGGTCCCTCCTGCTGATTGTGCTGCTTGCACCTCCGTAGATTATGCTATTCCGCGTGGCGGTGTGGCCCGGCGTCGTTGTCATGACGGCAATACATATCTGGCCTAGAGCAATGATCTTCCGCAATCCAAGGATGGCGTGTATATGGGAAATTTGGTGGACGGCGGAGGCCCGCGAGTCCGCAGACGTAGCTGGACGAAGATGGCGTTAGGTATCCTTCCGATAGCTGACAAGGAGGTCGCGCTCGGTGACTTCGAGCGCGGACTGGCGTGGCTGGAAAGCCACCAGGTTTTCGGCAAGATCATCGTCACGTTCTGATGACCGGCCGACGAATCAAGACCTTGTTCGATGCGGCGGCTGGCGCCAGCGCGGTCGGATTGCTGGGCGCAATCAAGCGCTTGCGTCGCAAGCCCACGGCGAAATTTGCCGGGTGGGTGATGCGCAAGGTCGGGCCGCTGTTCAAGGAACACCGCCTCGGCCGCGAAAATCTCCGCGCTGCTTTTCCGGAAAAATCCGACGTTGAGATCGAGCAAATCCTGGCCGGCGTATGGGACAATCTCGGCCGGATCGCAGTCGAGTTCGCCCACCTCGATGAATTCCGGGTCGAAGGCTCCGCTCTAGTTACGCCAGGTAGCGTCACGCTATCGCCGGAAACGACGGAGCGTTACGAACGCATCAGAAAGAGCGGCAAGCCAGTCATCGCTTTTGCGTCCCATCTCGCCAACTGGGAAATTTCCGCCCTGGCGGCGAAGTCGCTTGGATTTAATTCGGCGGTTCTCTACCGGCGGCCGAACATCAGCGCCATCGGCGATGTGGTGACCCGCTTGCGCGCGCCGTTGATGGGAGACTTGGTCTCAACCGGCCTCGATGCGCCGCTCAAACTCGCGCGGCTTTTGCAATCCGGCGTGCATGTCGGGATGCTGGTCGACCAGCACTACACCAAGGGCGTCGAGGTGACTTTTTTCGGCAGGCCGTGCAAAGCCAATCAGCTGATTGCGGTGCTGGCGCGGCACACTGGATGCTCCATCCATGGCCTACGCGCCGTGCGGTTGCCCGACGGCAACAGTTTCGTGGGCGAAATTACCAGCGAGATCGAGCCGGTGCGCGATGCTGACGGCGGCATCGACGTAGCGGGCACCATGCAGGCGATCACGACGGTGATCGAGGGCTGGGTGCGCGAGCATCCCGAGCAATGGCTCTGGTTGCATCGCCGCTGGCGGTAAAGCCGATCGGTGCACCGCTGGGAGGCCGTAGCCGCTGTTTTGACGCGTTTGCCGAATAGGCGACGCCGCCATCGTCGCATCGGCAACCCCGACCGGGGGCAGCGAGTGCGCGCTTCTTTCACCGCATCTGTTAACGTCGGCCTTTGAACCATCGATCACCGCGGCTTTGCGACGGATGCCCGTTTCCGCGGCGTCCTTGCTAACGCCGCTCGCACCGCCTGCTAAGGCGCTCGCACCGAAGCGTTGGAACGCGAGTGCAGGCTCTCGCGCGATGAACGACCAATAGTATTGGGCACCTCGGCGCGTGCGGCTACTGCGGGTCCGTGGATAGCATCTGTGTGAGCGATGTAAACTCGCGCATCGCTCAGTGCTCATCAGTTCTCCAGCCGATCGACCTTGCAACCGCAACAAGCCCGTTGCGCATCGCCAGTCCAGTACGCGCGAGCGCGCGCTCTATTGTGTCGTTACTCACGCGGGTCGTTCGCCAGCGAAAGATAATGCCATGCACCGTCCAAACAACGAGATACATGAATATACCGGCAAACAGAACATCCGTGAAAAAATGACCGCCGGCAGCCATGCGCAGCAAACCGTTCGTCGCGCCGAATGCGAGCGCGGCGCTGTAGGCAAGCAAGCGCCATTGCGGCGGCGCGAGTGCGGCCGGCGCAAGCGTCCAGAACATGCCAGCGGGCTCTCCCGCGACGAATGAGCAGTTGCCTGAGCACTCGCCGCGTGGGTCCCACCACGGTGTGAAACGATCGGCGCCGCCGAACTCGGTAACAGAAATGGGCCTGAATCGACCCCAATGATCCTTAAAGACTACGTTGGCAATAATGCCGGGACCAAGCGCCAGAGTCAGCACGAGGAAAGCGGCCTTTTGACCGCCGATTAGCATGCGTCGACGCGGTAAGACCAGCTTGCTGCCGATGGCGATAAAGGCCGGTGCAGAAAGCAGAGCTACAAGCCAGAGCGAAGCATCACGTGAACAGCTAGCCCAAGATTGCCCATTGATATTGAACATGTGTGTATCCGGATTGAAGAACAATCCAGCGAGGTCGAGGTCAAGCTGCGCATAGAACCCGAATATGGAGCCTACTAGAACGGCCAGAGTGAGCGTGACGGCAAGTCCGGCGCGGTTCATTTGTGAGGTTGCGCCGGGCAAGTTGTGTATTCAATTGGCAATTGCCGCGCACAAGGCCAATATACTCTTGAACTATTTACCAACGCACGCACGATCAAGCTACCTTACGCCCTGTGACGTGCTTAATGGCGGCGAGGCTGGGTGACGTCGCATTTGTCATCTTCAAGGTCGATCAGTTGGCCACATGTGCCCAGCGTGGGGCCGAGAAATCATAGCGAACACGATTGAGTACGAGATGGTAGAGTACGCGTTGGAAGCCACAGATGCGGTGGTGATGAGGTACTCGCGCAACCGCAGGCTATTGCCACCTGTCAACCATCTCGATCGTCTGGTTCATTGCCATATCTACGTACATAAAATTTGGCAGCGCGAGCGACTCCTACGATAGGACGCATATAGTTGCAAGGCGCCGCGGCGCACCGGCTGGGCCCGGGAGCGCAGAAGCGATAGATCTATCCGTTGCGACTTGTTACATACGGTTCCAAATCGTCATTCAGGGTTGTCTCGAGTTTGCTCGCGCGGCCGACCCGCGCGCATGAAGGGCTTATCCATCAATTCCATCGGCAGATGTCCATTCTATTCGGCGACGAGGCAGCGCAATAGGTCAGCGAAAGCGAGGCTCGCCGTCTGCTTAACGTTTGTCGGTGACGTCTCAGGACCGCATGTCGCGAATGGGATGGACCGGCCGCGCTCCCGCCCCAAACGGCTCTCAGAGTGCGCGGGGGGCTTGCCAGGAGAAGGAGCACCGCCATGCCTCGCCCGTCCACCGTTCAGGCAGTGACCACCATCGGAATAGATATGGGTAGGAACACACCTCACATGATTGGCCTCGATTCGCGCGGCGCCATCGTGTTACGCGAGAAGGTCTCACGCGGACGCATTACATTGCGGCTTGCGAACCTCTCGACTATTCGAATATCTTTAGTTGCCACCGATTTAGGAGTTTACTCTAGCGTTGGCTTCTAACGTGGGGAAATGACATTAGGTTCGGCATCATCAATGCATCATGATTTGATTGCCTCGATTGACCTGCCTCGGATTATCATTCCTAAACGGCTCGTCGACGACCGTGGTTGGTTTAGCGAAACCTATCATGATAAGCGCTTGAGCGATATTGGCATCACCTGTCGCTTCGTCCAGGACAACCAATCAAGCTCGAGGCGGGCGGGGACGCTGCGCGGGTTGCATTTTCAGCGACCGCCGGCGGCCCAGGCCAAATTAATCAGTGTGTTACGCGGCCGCATCCTGGATGTCGCGGTGGACATCCGCGCTGGCTCGCCCACCTTTGGCAAGCATGTTGCGACGGAACTTTCCGCCAAATCCGGACATCAATTTTACATTCCGATCGGCTTTGCCCACGGGTTTATCACCCTGGAGGACGATGCCGCAGTACTGTACAAAGTCTCCAATTACTACGCGCAGGAGCACGATGGCGGGCTTCGCTGGAACGATCCGGACATCGCAATTCCATGGCCAGTTCGAGATGCCGACATCATCATGTCGGATAAAGATCGGCGACTTCCATCGCTGCGTGAATTGGTGAGTCCATTCGCATATGACGGGCATCCGCTCGCTCCGTTGAGCGTTCTTGAGCTCGGATGGCCGCAAGAGGCCGCTTTATGAAGATCATAGTGACGGGCGGAGCTGGGTTTATTGGATCGGCGCTGGTTCGGCACCTCATCGGTCACACCGACCATCAAGTATGTGTGGTTGATAAGTTGACCTATGCCGGCAATCTCGCTTCGCTCGCCTCGGTGCAAAGTCATGCCCGCTATCATTTCAACCGCAACGATATTTGTGATCGCCCGGCCATCGCGGAGCTCTTTGCGAACTTCAATCCGGACGCCGTTATTCATCTGGCAGCCGAGAGCCATGTTGACCGTTCGATCGACGGCCCGGCCGAATTCATCATCACTAACGTCGTTGGAACCTACGTGTTGCTCGAGGTTGCGCTTGGCTATTGGCGAAGATTGGGCGCGAGCGGCAAGAACTTCCGGTTCCTGCACGTCTCGACGGATGAGGTCTACGGCGCTCTCAAGGACGATGGGCGCTTCACTGAGGAGAGCCGCTACGATCCGCGCTCGCCCTATTCGGCCAGCAAGGCGGCCTCCGACCATCTGGTGAGGGCTTGGGGTCACACTTATGGGCTTCCTATTTTGCTCACCAACTGTTCCAACAATTATGGATCACATCAGTTTCCAGAGAAACTGATCCCGTTGACGATCATCAAAGGGCTGAACGGCGAAGCAATGCCTGTATACGGCCGGGGCCTCAACGTTCGCGACTGGTTATTTGTCGACGATCATGCGGAGGCGTTGACACTTGCATTGGAGCGCGGTCGCGTGGGAGAGACTTACAACATAGGAGGCAATGCCGAGCGTCGTAATATCGACGTGGTCGGCGCAATCTGCACGGTGTTGGACCAGTACACGCAATGCCCGACCGCCTCGTCGCACGGAAAGCTCATCAAATTTGTGCCCGATCGGCCCGGCCATGATTTCCGCTATGCAATTGATTTCACAAAATTGCACGCCGAACTGGGCTGGTCGCCCAGACATACTTTCGAGGCAGGACTAAACGCAACTGTCAAGTGGTACATCGAGAACCGGCCGTGGTGGGAGCCGCTTTTGGCGGCCCATGATGCCAGTGTCCGTCGCGGCCTATCGAGGAAGGGCGCCTGACGGGATGCGCTTTCTTCTCCTTGGTGGAACCGGGCAGGTTGGCCGAGAGCTTCGGTCACTTTCGCAGACCGGAGTTGATGTTATTGCGCCGAGTCGCAGTGAACTTGATTTGCATGACCCGCACTCCATCACTCGGATATTTGCTGCAGAGCCGTGGAACGTGATCATCAATGCGGCTGCCTATACCGACGTTGATGGGGCGGAAGGCGAAGCGTCATTGGCGTTCGCAGTCAACGCAGTTGCACCATCGCGGCTTGCCGCGGAGGCTGAGGGCCGCGGGATTCCGCTAATTCATATTTCCACCGATCACGTGTTCGACGGGCGCAAAGGCGCTCCCTATGTTGAAAACGATGCCACGTCGCCACTTAACACCTATGGCCGCAGCAAACTCGCTGGCGAACACGGCGTTCGTGCGGCCACGTCGCGGCATGTGATTCTGCGCACTTCCTGGGTCTACAGTCCGTTTGGCAAGAACTTTGTCCGGACTATCCTCCGCCTCGCCTCCGAACGCGAGCGCTTGACCGTCGTCGCCGATCAACGCGGCTGCCCTACCGCGGCGTGCGACATCGCTAAGGCCTGTTTCGACATTGCACTAAGCTGCGCCAAGGAACCGGAACGAGCGCCCTACGGCCTCTATCATTTTGCCGGGACCGGCGAGGCGACTTGGTTCGAGTTTGCGGGAGCTATCGTAGAGCTGGCAGTTGGCCGGCTTCCGCGCCAGCCGCTGGTCGTGCCAATCCGCACTATCGACTATCCAACGAAAGCGCTTCGCCCGGCCGACACCAGACTTGATTGCGCGGCCTTTGCCCGCGTCTTTGGCATTACGGCACGGCCATGGCGCGAGGCGCTCATAGAGACGATTGATCGCTTGCTGACCAAGAAGGATACCCCATGAAAGGCATTATCCTGGCTGGCGGTTCAGGGACGCGGCTTTATCCAGCGACGCTTGCGGTCAACAAACAGCTCCTGCCGGTATACGACAAGCCGATGGTCTACTATCCGTTGTCGGTGCTGATGCTAGCTGGCATTCGCCACATCTTGCTGATCTCGACGCGCGAGCATCTGCCGTTTTATCAGCGCCTGCTCGGCGATGGATCGACTTTCGGTATCAAGCTCGCATACGTCATTCAAGACAAGCCGATCGGGCTTGCCCATGCCTTTATTCTGGGACGGGATTTTGTCGGCAACGAGCGGGTCGCACTGATTCTAGGAGACAACTTATTTTATGGCCATGGTCTCAGCGCCGAGCTTACTAACGCGACGATGCGTTCCGAAGGGGCAACAGTGTTCGCCTATTACGTCACTCAGCCAAGCCAATACGGCGTCGTAAGATTCGATGAAGCTGGCGGTGTCCTCGATCTCGTTGAAAAACCCGTCGAGTTTTTGTCCAATTGGGCGGTAACCGGCCTTTACTTCTACGACAATGCCGTGCTCGACATAGCAGCTGGGCTACGCCCCTCCGCACGTGGCGAACTAGAAATCACGGACATCAACCGGCATTACCTGGAGCTTGGGAAACTAAACGTCGTCAAGCTTGGTCGCGGCTACGCTTGGCTCGACACCGGCACTCACGACGCGCTGCTGGAGGCATCGGAGTTCGTCCGATCGATTCAACGCCGGCAAGGCTTGTTGGTCGGTTGCCCAGAGGAAGTCGCCTATACGAAAGGGTTTATCACGGCAGGCGCCCTGCGCGGCTTGGCTGCCAGATACAGCAACACTGCTTACGGTCAATATTTGAGCCGGCTCGTTGAGGACTGAGATGGTCTACGGCGGCGGCGGGACAGATCACGGAATTCTCCGATGTTCGCATCGCGCGTGGGCGCGCCGATCTCGACGCGCGAATGCCGCGCTTTCTCGCGGCCGATCTTGAAGCGATATGGCGCCAATAACTCGGGTGTCGGTTAACGAGAGGCAGAAATTTTACGGTAGACCGCGATCATTATCACGGTGACTCATTGAGGTACGTCCCAAACCCGTTTCGCATAGCCTCCGCGACTGATGCGAGCGGCCATGCCCAAGCAGCATTTAGACTTAGGCGTCTCCCCACTGAAAATGTTGAAAGTGGACGCGCCAATCCGGCTAATCGATTCTGGATCGATATTGACGTGCGAATCGACCACACGGCACATTTCCGCAATTTTTTTATTTACCTGCGTTTCACAAGGCCGTCACGCGACCCACAGACATCAAGACTATCTAGGAAGCTCGCCGCGCCGCCGCTAGTGGTGAAAGTCATACGCTTGAGTCCGGCGGCAATGCCCTATTTTAGCGGGGTTCCGCCGCTGATGCGCGGGTACCAAGCGTCAGACTCGCACCACTAGCGGCGTCGACCACCGTTCGTTCGAGAATAGAGCAAACAACACTTGCTGTCTCGGACCAATCAGTCGAGTGATAATTTTGCTTGATCTCGGCCTCTCGACTCAAATACCGACCTTCATCGCGCAAATAAATCTTCACCTTCGCAGCGATACTTTCCGGGTCCAGCGGATCGATGAAGTCAATTAGATTCTCGTCGATTTCACGAATACCTCCGGTCGGCGCCGCCAAGCAAATCTTGCCATGGCTGAGCGCCTCAGCAACGGGAATCCCATATCCTTCCCCAAGACTCGGATACGCAGCCATCCACGCGTACTCGTAAAGCACTTCGAGGCCGTTGTCGTCGATCCCAGAAATTCGGATGATTCGCCCACCCTCCGCCTTCTCCGCCACCAGCAATTCCGATAGAACGGGGTCGGGTGCACCGCCACCAACGAACAGCAGGTAGGGAGTCGAGGGTCCAAATTCTCGCCACAGCCGCCGCCACGCCTGGACCAGGACTTTATGGTTCTTTCGCGGTGTGATTGTGGATACAAATAGCACATATTTTCGACTGAGCATCTGGCAAACCAAATCCGGAATGCACTGTGATGTCTGGCCGAACGACCGATCTCCAAGCCGACATTTGTAGACAGGCACGTGCGAAGCTGCCGGAACCAGCCGCCGCAGTTCATCCCGCGTGTAAGACGAATTGCAGATGATCGCCGCGCAAGCGGGCAGGAAGACATCGCAAGCGCGACGAAACTGTTCGGAGTGTGGGCGTGGCAGCCAGTTGGGATGTGAAAGAAGCAATACGTCGTGGACGAACACCGTTACGGGAACGCCGACGGCATTAGCCTGCGCGGCGAGATGCGGTGCGTATCGCCCTAACCAAAACGATCCAGGGACGAAAAGGCAATCACCGGCGGCAAAGCGGACTGGGGAGAGTTGGATTCCGCGTCCCCTGGTCCAGAGCCTGAACAAGGTGACGCCATTGTCTGACGGAAAAATTCTGTATCGCCACCGCCTCGGGAGAGAAGTTACCAGCGCTTTCATTGCTCGCGATGAATATGCGGTTCGGCGCAGCCCTGCTGCGGAATACAATGCCATTAGCCGTGGCAGGAAGGAGGAGAGCGGCACGAGGCGTGAATCCTCCGCTGTGACCGGGCAGCATTGAACTGGATCCCAAAACAGAAGCCGTACACTGTTAAAAATTTTTCCATGATCAACCTTGAGCGCATCCGCAAGGTTTGAAACGACTCGACTCACACCGGTTGGATGCTCGGCAAATCGAAAATGGTCAAATAGTTCTGTAACGTCGATCCATATGGAACCAGACTTCGTGTTCAGGCCTTGCATGCAACAGCTCAATATGCCGACGACTGATGTTTTGCCCGTGTAGTCTTGTCAAGCAACTTCTCCGTCAGAATGACGCCGACGAACCTCGACACCGCCTCAACTTACATCTCCGAAATGACTCACGATCTGCAGTGAAGGTTCGCGCTTTTTCGATCATCCTGCAAGTCTGAAGCGAGGTGCAAGTCTGCTACCGGCATCTTGGACCTCCCGAACGCTGGTCAATAGGGCTGATTGAGCCCTTTCCTGCGGCCGTTGATCCTGCCGCAAGGGGCGAAGCTAAGGTTTGCGGGGTCTTAGTTGGCACGACCGGTCTTGTAGGCGAGCTTGGAAAACGCCAATATCATCGCTTCGGCGGTCTTCTTACAGGCGCGCTTTTGAGCTACTGAGATCCATGAGCACGGGCAGCAGCGTAGGGCCGCGGACATTTTGTCCTGGCAACTATTTTGCCTCGTTTTTCGATTTCGCCGTGCGCTCGCATTCGCGAGCAGCCGCGATGCTCCTAATCGCATCCCTCATCGCCTTCCTGCCGGGCTTTTTCCAAATTCCGCCCGTCGATCGCGACGAGGCGCGCTTCGCTCAAGCAACCAAACAGATGATCGAAACTGGCGACTATATCGACATCCGCTTCCAGGACGAGCTGCGCTACAAGAAGCCGATCGGCATCTATTTGCTGCAAGCGACCGTAGTTAAGACGGCTGAAACTCTCGGATTTCCGCACGCGCGCAGTACGATATGGCTCTACAGGGTGCCATCGCTGTTCGGAGCGATCGGCGCGGTATTACTAACTTACACCTGCGCGCTCGTCTTTGTCAGTCGGCGAGCGGCGATGTTGGCCGCGATGATAATGGTTGGTTCGCCCCTGCTTGGCATCGAAGCTCGGCTTGCTACAACCGACGCCGTGCTACTCGTTGCCGTGATAGCGGCCATGTGGGCCCTGGCGCATGCTTATCTTTCCACGCGAGACGGAATATCCACCGCGCCCACCGGGTTGGCGATTCCAGCTGTGTTCTGGACGGCTCTCGCTATAGGAGTAGAGCTCAAAGGTCCCATTATCGCGATGATAGTCATCCTCGCCGCGACGACTCTTTCGCTCGTCGATCGCTCCGCACGGTGGCTCACAGCACTTCGCCCGTTTCCTGGATTTGCTTGGTTTGTTGTTCTCGTGCTTCCCTGGTTCGCGGCGATTTACGGACGAACCGGCAGCGCATTTTTCGTCGATTCTATAGGCCATGACATGCTGGCAAAGGTTGTGAGCGGTAAGGAGAGCCACGGCGCGCCGCCCGGACTCTACTTCGTTCTGTTCTTTGCGACTTTCTTTCCCGCCTCGGTACTGGCGGTATTAGCTGCACCCTCGGTCTGGGTAGCGCGTCACAAGCCGGCAATATGCTTTCTGTTGGCATGGCTTGTGCCGTCATGGATCGCATTCGAGCTGGTACCGACGAAATTGCCACACTATGTGCTCCCGCTTTTTCCGGCGGCCGCCATTCTCACTGCCGGCGCGGTCGAATCCAAACTTCTGTCGCGCCAGCGGTGGCTTGAGCGTGGTGTCATCTGGTGGGTGGTCGTGCCGATTGCCCTGAGTATCGCCGTAATCGCCGGGGCTTTCGCGATTGACCGGCACCTCATGTTTCCCGCTTGGCCGTTCTTTGCCGCTGCGATAATTTGCGGGTTGATGGCTTGGAAATTTTACAATATCGATGGTGCCCCTTTGGCGCTGATACGTGCCATAACAGCGGTAATCCTGATCGTGATCGGAACTTTTTCGTTCGTCGTACCGGCGCTTGGTCCGCTTTTCCCGAGTGTGGCACTCGCCCACACGATGGAGGAAGCCGGTTGCCAAAATCCTGCCGCTGCGAGCGTTGGGTACGAGGAGCCTAGCCTGGTCTTCCTGGCCGGCACCACCACCCTATTCACCGATGCGTCTGGAGCGGCCGCCTTTCTCCACGAAGCCGGCTGCCGCTTCGCTTTCGTCGACGCCGTACAGGAGCCAGCATTCCTACTGCGCGCAAGGGCAATGAAGCTACACTATGACCGCGGTCCGCGTATCAACGCCTTCAATCTGAGCAAAGGCCAGCGAATCACCATCGACGTCTTCCGGTCGGTAGGCGGCGCGCCCTGATTGTGACCTTTAGCGCGCAGTTCACGAAAACTGGGCATCGGCCTTCGAAAAGCAATCATGCTCTTCAAATAAATTTAGACCACATCTATTTCAATCGAATTGGATTATGGTCTAGAAGCTTGTATCATGTTGCCTAGCCAAGGACGCGACCCCTTTACCGCCGTATCCGTGATTGTGCCGGTGCGGAAC
>Ga0116102_1000344_pt1 | contig 18634 bp, 22 predicted proteins | sample June2015DPH_4_50_FD_89822 | JGI IMG/M metagenome (GOLD analysis project Ga0116102, IMG submission 89822) | Peatland microbial communities from SPRUCE experiment site at the Marcell Experimental Forest, Minnesota, USA - June2015DPH_4_40 | ecosystem: Environmental > Terrestrial > Soil > Wetlands >... | reverse complement strand
TCCCCTGCAAGTGGTCCAATCCCTCTTCTTGCTTTCCACAGAAATAGACGGGGAAGCAGCCCGAACGTTAGCAGATTATCAGGAGTTGGCCCTTGGTTTGCTTGACAGTTGAAAACAGGGGTTGTGTGGTGGCTTGTGTGGTGACGGGGCTTCGCCCCGTCCAAGCCGAGCAAAGCTCGGCAGCCGTCTCCCGCCATAACAACTCCGGGCTCGCGACCAGCAGGTCAAAACTTGAGCCGCATTTCGTTCGTCGGCGCAAACCCCAGTTTTTCATACAACGTCCGCCCCTCATCGCTGGCGTGCAAGTTGACGGAGCGCAACCCCCGCTCCCTAGCCCAAGCCAGAATCGTCAGCATGATTTGGCGCGCAATTCCACGTTTGCGAAACTCCGGTTCCGTGTACACATTCAGGATTACTGCCCGCTCAGTGCATGGGTCTTGGGGATTCGCCGGCCACGGACCGAGCAGCACCCCTCCGCCGCCACAGACGCGGCCCGAGGCGTCCAGCGCCAGCCAGTGGCGATACGAACCATCGGCCAGAGCCCGCGCCAGCCAAGGGCGTGCAACCTCCACCATCCGATCAAGTTCCTCGACAGTACCTTCGCCCATATCGCGAAACATCGACCGGCGGTGATGAAGAATGATCGCCGACTCGCTCGGCGTGGCTTCTCGAATCGTGATGTCGGAGTGTGTCATGGCGCAGGTGGCCACTTTAACATCCTTAAGCTCGGGGTGCCCCATCCCTTCGCGTACTTTGCGAAGGGGTGGGAACCACAAACGCCGGGAGTTTAGGCTGAGCAGGAGGGACAATCTAGTTCGTTCGTCGGCCCAAGTCTGTGACGTGTGAACATCCCCACTCAGTGATAATGACGGACTGTTTGACAGGCTCGGAAAACAGGGGCAAAGTAACCCTTATGGCAGGCGACAAAGACCGCAAACAATCCGCCAGACAACACATCGCTTCGCGGGAAAAAGAACTGAACATGCGTGGCAAGAGCGAATTTGAGGCGTTGGAAGAGATTATCGCAACTGAAAAGGATCCACTCACTGTTGCTACCGCAAAAGAGATACTCGGCATTCGCCGCGAGAGAGAACAGCAGAGTAACAAAGCAGTATCCGGAAGGCCGATAGAGCGACACGCAAAGAGCGCCGCAGCAGTAAGCCCCAATAGAAAGGTCTAACGCGGATGGCGCGTCACCAAAGAATGCGATACGCGAGCCAAGCATAGGCTGCCAGAAAAAACAGAAAGCTCGAAAACCCAACGGCCAAATTGAATCCGTACCACGCGGGCGTGTACGAATCACGCTGCTCGTCATGGCAGTACGTCTCATAGGCATAGTTTTCAGACAGCAGGAAAAGAATCGCGCATACTGCGCACACCCCCAACAGCGCAATGGCGGATGGGCAGACCTTTTCTAGTCGGAAGCTGTAGGTGCTCCTCTTGCCGTCAACTGGGATGCTTGTCAAGAAATTCACGAGAAACGCAATGGTTGCCGCCGCTAGGGTGAGCAGAAGTTTCGCCAAATCTTGGTACCGTTGAATATGAGTCTCGAAACCGCCCGACACAACCTTTTTCGCTGAAGGAGCGGCCTCAACCGGATCAAACGACACGTTGCTACCCGGAAAACGCCTCTTAAAACTTCGGCAGGAATAAATCGCGATGACTAAGGGCACCGCCGCAACAGCGAGAACCCATAAGAGCAACACACACAAGCGGCTCATGCGCAACAGTCTACAACACCCAAACTGCTATCGAACCATAAGAGATGGGTGGCTCACCCAAGCCGGTTTTGGCTTGAGCGGGGGAGTTCGTCCCCAGCTAGCTCGAATCGCACCCCAGAGAGAAGCGCAGAGCAGCACACACCTCACTCATCCGTGCGGAACTAAGCTGGGCCACGCGTTTCCCCAGGCGCTGTTGCGACACCGTAACTGCATTGTGCAGGTTCACCGCGCATGGGGACTTCATGCCGTCCTCCTCATTCAGAACGACTTCCGATGGCACGCCGCGAATCGTGGAAGTGACGGGCGCAACCGTGACTGTGGATAAATACGCGATGGCGCTGTTGCGGGTGAGCACGAGCGCTGGTCGTTTTTTGTCCGGCGGGGCAAACTGGTAGAGCCGAACCTCACCTCGGGCTATCTGACCCCGCGCTATTCTTCCGGCCACGTGGCCTCCGCTTCCCAACCCCGCGCCTCCGCCTCGGCTGGCGACTGTCGCGAGTAGCCCTGGCGGTCGCGCTCTTCACTGGCTCGCAGTTCCAACCGGAGGAGATGTTCCCGCAGGGCGTCGCGCACCAGAGCGGAACGGTTTCGCCGAGTGCGCTTCGCGGCTTGGTCGGCGGCGTGTAACAGCTTTTTATCCAGCACGATTTGAACGATCTGCATATGTGGAATTGATTCCACAGTATACTCCACATAGAAGACATATCAAAGCGAGCGGTTACAGTCCGTGGGTGGCCCATTCAAGCCTGCTTTTGGCTTGAGTGGGACATCTCAGAGATGAACGGGGCAACCCCCGCCTTTTTCATCACTCCCCAGGCTTCGAAATGTACAATAAACCCAGCCGAGGCTAGCTGGATTTCATGTACGAAGTCACTGTCGAAGACACATTCGCCGCAGGACACTATCTGCGCAACTACAAGGGCAAGTGCGAGAAGCCGCACGGCCACAATTACAAGATTCGTGTGACCCTCGCTGGCGCCGAACTCGACAAGGCTGGCCTGCTGCTCGATTTCAAAGACCTGAAAGACGTCATGAAGCACGCCATCGACCGTCTCGACCACCAGATGATCAATGACATAGAGCCCTTCACTGTCCTCAACCCTTCGGCCGAAAATCTGGCGAAATATTTTTACGACGAAACCAACACGCGCTTAAAAAGCGTAACCAACGGGCGAGTGAGGGTGAAAGACGTCACCGTGTTTGAGACCGATACGACCACGGCTCGCTACTCCGAGTGAGATCATTGAGACATTGAATCATTTAGTCATTGAATCATTGAGATTCAACAGCAACGCTTTTTCAATGATTCAATGACTAAATGCGTCAATGATCCAATGCTCCAAATAACCGAGATCTACAAATCGCTCCAGGGCGAATCCACCTACGCTGGTCTGCCCTGTGTTTTCGTGCGTCTCACGGGATGCAACTTGCGGTGCTCCTGGTGCGACAGCGAGTTCAGTTTCTACGGTGGAGAGAAGATGGCGCTGCAGGAAGTGCTCAGCGAGGTCGCCCGCCTAAGTCCGACCGGCGGTCTCGTCGAGATTACCGGCGGTGAGCCCATGTTGCAGGAACGCGAAATCATCCCCCTGATGGAGCAACTTCTGGACGCCGACTATCAGGTGTTGCTCGAAACCAGCGGCGAACGCCCACTGGCGCGGGTCCCGAAACGAGTCATCAAGATTGTCGATGTGAAGTGTCCGCATTCGGGCGAGCCAAATACCTTCGCTCTCGATAATCTCGAAACGCTCAAAGCGTACGACGAACTCAAGTTTGTCCTGACTGACCGCACCGACTACGAATTCGCCCGCGAGTTCGTCCTTAATCACAGACTGGTCGAGCGGGTTCACGCTATTTTGTTTTCGCCCGCGTTTGAAAAGACCGCCTCCGGCGCGCGCGACACGTCGCACTGCCTGCTCGATCCGCAAGAACTCGCGCAATGGATCGTCGCCGACAACATTCCCGTGCGGCTCAGCCTGCAGATTCACAAACTGATCTGGGATCCGGCGGCCAAGGGTGTGTAGAGAGGCAGATGCAAACCCTATGCCGTTTTCGCCCGGAGTCGGTTCTCCGCGCGCAGATGCGCTACCACGAGGCGTATGTCCTCGAAGCTGACATACGGCGGCACTGCGTCTTTAATGTCTTTCAGCCTCTCGACCCCCTGCTTCAGGCAAGCCGCCTCGATCAGCGGCTGCGCGTCGGGAGAAATCCACTTCGGATCCAATTTCACCTGGCCAGTCTCGATCAGGTTCGCCACTGTACACACGATCGTCGAGACCAGCCGGGCGCGAATACGAGCAATCTCTTCGAAGCTGCGCCCCTCGTTCAAAAGGCGAAGCGTCTGTTCCGCTGGAGCCGGCTCCCTGGCCACCGCCGGCGCGGCACGCGCTCCATCGCCAAAGTTCCGCAACGCCTGAAGAATTTCCGCGCCGTACACATCTGCCTTTTTCTCGCCAATTCCCGGAACCTGCTTCAACTCCGCAAGATTCGCCGGACGGCGGCGGCACAACTCCTCCAGGGTGCTGTCGTGCAGAATAATGTACGCGGGCACCTTGTTCTCCCGCGCCATATTTCGCCGCCATTCGCGCAGATACTCTGCCAGCACCGGATCAACTTCCGACGGTGGCACCTCGCGCGGCCGCCGTTTTTCAGATCGCGGCAGCGATGCAAAAGCGGATGGAGGGGGCGGAAAAGACATCTCCCGCGGTGCGATCTCCGACAAGTCAATACTAACTTTTTCCTTGCCCAGCCATTCCGGTTTCGCACCGCAATTGTCGCAATTCCCGCAGCTCTTCCAATGCGGAGTTTCGCCGAAGTGCAGGCAAATCTGACGTTGGCGGCAGCCGGAAGAATCCGCGAACCGGCTGATCACTCGTTTCCGCTCGGATGACCGTTCCCGCTCCGCATCATCCGAAATCTGCCGGATGAAATAATCGAGTAGAACGTGATCCTGTTTCTGCCAGAGAAGTGCACAATCCGCGGGACGACCGTCCCGCCCTGCGCGGCCGGCCTCCTGATAATACTGCTCAATCGACTTCGGCAGAGACAGGTGAATCACCGCCCTTACCGCGGGCTTGTTGATGCCGAGGCCAAACGCGATCGTCCCCACCAACACCCGCACTTCGTCCGACATCCATCGTTCCTGATTCTGCCGCCGCGTCGACGATTCCATCTTTGCGTGATAAGGAATCGCCGCGATCCCGCTCTCTTCCAGATATTCGACCGTTTCTTCCACGCGGCGAATCGTGGGCGAATACACGATCACGCTCTCCCGGTCGTAGTGCCGCAAAGCGCGGACGAGCAATTCCATCTGGGTTCGCGCTTCACACTCGTGCACTACGTATCTCAAATTACTGCGATGGAAACTGGCGATGTAACAATCTGGCTTGCGCATTTGCAGCTGCTTGAGAATGTCGTGCCGCACCTGCCGCGTCGCGCTCGCTGTGAAGGCCGCAATCGGAAGCTTCGGAAAGCTGGTGCGCAGCCGGCTCAGCTGGCGGTAGTCCGTCCGAAATTCGTGCCCCCACTCGGAAATGCAATGGGCCTCATCCACCGCAAAAAAACCGACCGGCACTTTGCCTAGCCATTCGAAAGTATTTGCAGCGGCCAGGCGCTCCGGCGAAAGATAAAGCAGCCGGTATTCTCCGCGCGCCGCTTTCTCCATCACCTGGCGCCGCTGTAATGAACTCTGCATACTATTGATTACCGCCGCAGGAATGCCCATCTGCGCCAGTTGCGCGGCTTGGTCCTGCATGAGCGCGATCAGCGGAGAAACCACCACCGCCGTCTTGCCCGAAATCACTGCCGGAAGCTGGTAACACAGCGACTTCCCGCCTCCCGTCGGCATCACGACACAAGTATCGTGCGCCGCCAGCAGACTCCGGATAACATTCTCCTGTTTGGGGCGAAACTCGTGGTATCCCCAATAGCGCCGCAGCGCATCCACCAAACTTGGAACTGGTTCCGGCATTCTTCGTTCGGTCATTCTTTGGGCAGTATAGCCTTAGACCTGTTTGCGAAGTCTGTGAGCGTTCGACACCAGATTTGTGATGTATTCAGGTGCAACTTGATAGACCTGTCTCGTAAGCATTGCTTGCAAAGTTCTGCGCCGGGGGACGGCCGAGGGCGGCCGTCACTACATGTTTCGTGATGACTAAGAAAACAGTGATTCTCGGCGTAATCTCCGACACTCACGGTCTGCTGCGTCCCGAGGCCGTCATAGCCCTGCGCGGATCTGAGCGCATTCTCCACGCGGGAGACGTCGGCGCTCCCGAGATCCTCGAAGGGCTGGCGCAAATCGCGCCCGTGACCGCGATCCGGGGCAACGTTGACACCGAGCCATGGGCCCAGGCTCTGGCTGAAACCGAAGCTGTCGAAGTCGCGGGAGTGTTCATTTATATCCTGCATAATCTCGGCCAACTCGACTTGAAGCCGGACGCCGCCGGATTCCGTGTGGTTATATACGGCCACAGCCACCAGCCGAAAATAGAGGAGAAGAACGGTGTCCTGTACTTCAATCCAGGCAGCGCCGGCCCACGCCGATTCCAATGGCCGGTGAGCGTGGGGAGGCTGATGATCGCAGACGGAAGAGTGCGGGCGGAATTGGTGGAGCTAGTGACGTAACCGTCAGCGAAAAAAAAGGCCGGCACGAAAAGGCCGACCTTTTTGTCGCTTTCAACTTTTCGCGGGCGAGGGCGCCCGCGCCACATACACTATTTCTTCGGCGCGATCGCGTCCTTCGCGGCCTTCGCCACGCGGAATTTTACGACCGTCTTCGCCTTGATCTGAATCGGTTCGCCGGTCTGCGGATTGCGTCCCATGCGGGCTTTGCGATGCGCCTTCACGAGGCGACCGAGGCCGGGCACAACGAACACACCGTTCTTCTTCGTCTCTTTAATCGCCGTGTCGGCCAGATGCTCCAGAAAAGCCGCGGCAGTCTTGTTGTTGAGTTCGAGCTTCTCGGCCAGATGCCGAGTCAGTTGAGTCTTGGTCATACCAGAAGCCATGAATTCCTCCTTCGGGAACTTACAAATTTGCTTGTATCCAGCGCATAGTAACGCAATCCGCTGTGGAAAAGTAGCATTTTAAGCAGATTTTATGCGGTTTCCAGAAAGGTACTCATTGAAAATCGGCATAAAATTGGGGTTCGGAAGCCGAAAAGCGCCAGAATACCGGAGTTCGAGGGTAAACGGGTCTTGGTCAGCGCGGCTGGCGGCTTGCACGCATGCGAGATACAGTACCGGCTCCGCCCTATGTGGGAGCGTCGATGGAGTGGTAGCTCCGTTTGCTGCGATCTTTTGCTACCCAGACCTACCCAGATAACCCGTGGACGAAACGAAGGTGCCACACCATCATGGCAAACCGGCTATCTCCAGAACCTTCTCCGCCGTCACGCCGCTCTCGCGCAAATGGCGGATGCTCAGCGCATCGTGCCGTTTCGCCAGCCGCACGCCAGCCGAGTCGCGCACCAGTTCGCAATGAAAATAATCGGGAGCGGCATGCCCCAGCGCGCGCATCAGCAACAGTTGCCGCGCCGTTGACTTAAGCAAATCCGCGCCCCGTACGACTTCCGTGATCCGCATCGCCGCGTCGTCAACCACGACCGCGAGTTGGTAAGCAGGAACATCGTCGCGCCGCCAGACGAGAAAATCGCCGAAGTCGAAATTATTGCCCGCAACGTAGCGCTGCCGCCCCAGACTCAAATCCGAAAACTCAACCGGCTCGCCTTCGGGAACGCGAAAGCGCCAGTTCACCCCCGCTGGATCCGTGAACTCGCCCACATCCTTGCGTTCGCGACAAGTCCCCGGATAGATCGGCTCATCATCGGCATCATTCGGGGCGCTCGCCGCCAGCGCCAGTTCCTTGCGAGAACAAATGCACGGATACAGAAACCCGCCCTGCCGCAGCCGCCGCCAAGCCTCGAGATAGTGCGTCCGGCGTTCACTTTGCGAGTAATCGCCAAAGGGCCCGCCACAATCCGGCCCCTCGCTCCAACGAATTCCGAGCCAGCGCAAATCTTCCATCATGGCGTGAACAAATTCCGCACGCGACCGCTGCGGATCCAGGTCCTCATTGCGCAAGATCAAAGTTCCTTGATGCTCGAGCGCCCGTTGCGCTGCGATCCAGAAAGTCCGCGCATGACCTATGTGCAACAGCCCTGTTGGCGAAGGCGCGAGGCGACCGCGATAGCGTCCGTCAGAAATCGAAGAAAGACTGGGCGAGACTGGATTCACAGAAGCATTCTAGCGGCAAGGACCGTGGCCCACGGGCGGTGTGGCTCCCGCCACACGCTGTGTATGGCAGCGCATACGGCCCGCGCTTGGATCGCTTATAAGTCGCGTTCTATCAATGTTCACCAGTTGGCCACTCTCCTGCCACATCCCTTCTGACTGCGCCAGCCGCAGAGGAGGTGCCAAAATGACAACTGCTTGGAAATCCACTAACCAGAAATCCACTAGCCGAGAGTGCCTGAACCGAGAGTTTGAGAACCAGGCAACTAACACTATCTCTGGGACGACGCTTTCATCTTGGTCGCGCCAGCAAAAACTAGCCATGATCGCAGGTTTCGCGATTCTTGGGCTGTTGCTCGCAGTGAGTGCGTGCTCAAAGCAATCTTCAAAACCGGCCTTGGTCGGCACCTCCAGCCCGGCGGCAACGTCGGCAACGCCCGCAGCCGCGGCAACACCTGCAACCATCCCGGCCACCGCAACCGTCGCAAGCGTGCCCGCCAGGAGAACGCCAAAGAAGCGTCCCGCGAATGTCACTTATAGCGACGCGAACTCGGGTGTGTCGTTCGTCTATCCGCGGAAAGCGCTGCTGACGTCGGGCGACAAAGCGCAGCCCTGGCTTACCGCCGTCGGTGATGTACCAATGAACTTCGTCCAGCCCGGCGGAGTCGCGGTCGCAACCGTTGCACTGCCAGCCGATTCGTATCCCGGCACCGACTTTGAATCTGCATTCTTCAACGTAAGCGTAAATCGCGGCATCTCCGAGCAGGAATGCGAGCACTTCGCTTTCGTTGACACGCGCGACGCTGATGGCGAGTCAATCGACGCCGAGAAAGTCAAAATCGGTTCGGACGACATGGAGATGACTTCCAACTTCTCCGTCAGCGACGTGAAGCAGGCCGAAACGCGGTATTACCATAGCTATGAAAATGGCGCGTGTTACGAATACGTCTTAGGCTTGGGCACGGAAGGATTTGCCACCGAAGGCGGTATTGAACACATCAACCGCGACCAAGTGTTCGCCAAACTGGAGAAGATCATGGCCACGGTGAAGATCACCCCAGTTGGGCAGGAGCATGAAGCCGAACAGGCAGCCACCGGCATGACCGGCGGCAGGTGATAACCTCGAAGGGCACGAAAGACATCAGGGGCCACGCGAAACCCTTGCGTGGCCTTTCAGTCATAGCGGAAGCCTCTCTAGTGCCGTGCCGTTTCGCACCTGACGTGGGCGCTAACCTGGCCGCACGCTGCCAATCGGGGTACAATTCCGAGGGGTAGCGAGGAGAGTGGAATGACTCAGAAAATCATCGAGGTAATCGGGACTTCCAAGGAAAGTTTTGCCAAGGCGGCAGAGGCTGCCGTGAAGGAAGCGGCGAAAACCGTTCGGGGCATGAAGTGGGCGCACGTGGATTCGCTCGACATGCAACTGGACGGAAAAAAGGTTTTGCAATACCGCGCCACTACCAAGATCTATTTCGACGTCGAGCACTAGAAACTGGCGTCGCCGCCGAGTTCGCGGGAGTTTGCTGGCAGGATTCGATGCGGCAGTTGGCCGCCGACTTCGGCGTCCCGTTTGTTTTTTTGCATCTTCGTCGATTCCCGTCACATCCGAAAGGTTGTTCTGATTCTGGAACCGCTGGGAACTTTGTTCCCCGGCATAGAATGTTTGCTGCTTCCAGAAAACTCACGCAAAGGACATTGAATCGTGATGCTAAAAACAGGCCAACAGATTGGTATAGTTTTTGCGATTACTCTTTTCGCGAGTCTTTCGGCGTTCGCGCAGACCTCAAACTGGAACATTGACCCTGCTCACTCGACCGCGCAGTTTACCGTTCGTCACCTGGGGATCTCGAATGTTACCGGGAATTTCACGAAGGTGACGGGAAGCGTCGTTTTGAACGACAAAGACATTACACAGTCGCAGGTATCGGCCAGCATCGACGTCAACTCGGTCGATACGCGGGTGGAAAAGCGCGACCAAGATCTTCGGAGCCCCAATTTCTTTGACGTTGAAAAGTATCCGACCATCGAATTCAAATCAAAACGGATCGTGAGCAGCGGCGGAAAGCTGCAGGTGATTGGCGATTTGACCATCCACGGAACTACGCGCGAAGTCACGCTCGACGTTGATGGACCGACCCCTGAAATCAACGATCCGTGGGGCAATTTGCGCCGTGGAATTTCGGCGACGACGGCCATCAACCGTAAGGATTTCAATCTGCTCTATAACAAGCTTCTCGGGACCGGCGAAGCGGCGGTGGGAGATAAGGTCAAGATTCAGATTGACGCGGAAATGGTGAAACAGAAGTAAGTCATCGGGACATTGAGTCATTGAATCAATGCGGCATTGTATCATTGAAACAAACGAGCCTATCTTCAACGACCCCATGACTAGATGAGTCAATGACTAAATGACGCTGGGAATTAGCGAACTGTGGTGACCAATCGCGTCGCAGAGAACAAGCTACAACTTTTGCGTTCGGAGAAACTAGGCAAACTGGTCTGGCTGGTGCATGGCTTCTCCACGCGGCTCGGCGGAGTGTCGCGCGTCTACGGCGGCAATGCGCTGAATCTTGGGTTCACGCAACATGACTCACGCGCGGCCGTCGAGCGCAACCAAGAGCTTTTCCTCAAGAAATTCGGCGTCGCAAATGGACGCCGAGGCTGGCCGTTGATTACGCTGCGGCAGATTCATTCGGATTTGATTTATCGAGTCACCGAAATACGAGTTGACCAGGTTCCAGAACAGCCTCTGGCCGGGGACGGGCTGGTCACCGATACACCAGGCCTGATCTTAGCCGTGCAGGCTGCCGATTGCCTTCCCATCATTCTGGCGGATCGGAAACGGCGCGCCGTCGGCGTTTTTCACGCCGGTTGGCGCGGCACGGTCAAGCGCATCGTCGAGAAGGGTGTCGGCGAGATGCGCAAACACTTCAAGAGCGATCCGCACAACCTGGTGGCGGCGATTGGCCCCGGCGTGCGGGCGTGCTGCTATGAAGTGGGCGAGGAAGTGCGCACGAGGTTTGAAGCACAGTTTGCATACGCCGGCACCTTGTTCCGCGAGGTGAAGGAGTCGGACCCGGTGCGGGAAAAATATCCGCTGCTCTTCCTGACAGCGCGCGCCCCGGGACACGGCGAATTGCCGGCCAAGCTTTTTCTCGATCTGGTGGAGGCGAACCGCCGGCAACTGCTGGACGCGGGCGTGCTGGCCAAGAATATCGATGCGTCGGCGCCGTGCACGGCGTGCCACACGGAACTGCTGTTCAGCTACCGCGCGGAAAAGGGCGTAACCGGACGAATGATGGCGGCGGCAGGGATCAGAAGCTAGGTTTCAAAGTTTCAAAGTGCCGGGGGAGGCGCAGATCCCGCCTGCAGCAAGGATTCCAAACTCCTGGAAGCCTTGAAACTCTGAAACCTTGAAACCTTCTTCCTCACGCCAGATCGAACAGCAGAACTTCAGCTTCTTCCGTTGCTTTGATCGTCAACTTTTCCTCTTCGCTTATCGCCACACCGTCTCCCTGTTGCAACTGGTGGCCATTCAATTCGACTCCGCCCTTAGCAACCTGGAGCCACGCATAGCGTTTTACTCCGAGCGAATGCGTGACCTCTTCTCCGGGTGCAAGCAAGGTGACGAAAAGCTTCGCGTCCTGATTGATCTTTACCGAGCCTTCGGCGCCGTCGTTCGAGGCAATCAGGCGAAGCTTGCGGCGCTTCTCGACCTCGGAGAAACTTTTCTGTTCGTAGCCGGGTTCGTGCCCCTGCTTGTCGGGGAAAATCCAGATCTGGAGCAGGTGGACGGGTTCGGTGGCGGACGGATTCGCCTCGCTGTGGCGGATGCCACGGCCGGCGGTCATGCGCTGCCCGTCGCCTGGGAGAATCACTGAGCCGGTGCCAAGGCTGTCTTTGTGCTCGAGCTTGCCCGACAACACATAGGTGATGATCTCCATGTCGCGATGGGGATGGGTCGGGAAACCACCGCCAGGCGCGACCCAATCTTCGTTGATCACGCGCAGCGAACGGAACCCCATCCACTTGGGATCGTTGTAATCGTTGAAACTGAAAGTATGGCGGGTCTTTAACCAGCCGTAGTCGCCACCGCCGCGCTCTTTACTACGTCGGATGGTCATCATGGTGGATGCTCCTATTTAGTCGTTGTAACGACTAATCTCAGTTCTTTTAGATGTACGAAGGGGCGGGAAAGATTCAGGGTGAAGCTCTTGTGGGGACGGGCGGCCTCGCCGTCCCGACGAGGGCAGCTCGGTAGTTGCCTGAAGTGACCACATTTCAGATTCGCTCCAACGAGCCGACACCGCGCAAACGGGCCGTGCAAGGCCCTGCGCGCTGCCAAAGCTGCTATTCTTCCCTGCAGCCATGCCTTATCGCGTTGTTTCTTTCACCATGGCGCAAGTGCGGCGAGGAGCGCTTGGCTTCCAACGCCAACTGAGCGCGGTCCTGCGCGAACATGCCGAAATCAAAGTCTATTCGGTGAGCCCCTTCGACCTCGATGAGCGCCGCCGGACCAAAGATCGATTTGGGGGAGACATTGTGTACTTTCTGAACGACGCGGCGTGTCAGGAATGCGAGCGGTTGGGGCACAAGATGCAATTCCTGGCGAAAATTTCCGACGACGAACTGCCACGCCGGCGAACCCTGGTTGTCGGCATGCCCGGGCCCAGGAGCCGCCCTCAGTAATCGAACGGAATGGAATTAAGACCAGGAGTGGCTAGTCCTTCTTGTGTTTTTTTTGCGACGTATCGGACTTGGGTTTATCGTCTTTCTTCGTGTCTTTGGTTTCTCTGGCGTCTTTGGCGCTTTTCGTTTCTTTTGCGCTGCTGTCGCCTTCGGAAGAAGAGGACGACGGCGCGGAATCAGCCCCTTTCTTCGGATAGTCGGTCACGTACCAACCCGAGCCTTTGAACCGCACGGCTGGGGCCGAGATCACTTGTTCGATCACGCCTCCGCATTCGGGGCACTTTCGCAGCTGCTTATCGGAGAATTTACGGATTTGTTCAAAGCGGTGTCCGCAGTTGTTGCACAGGTATTCGTAGTTCGGCATGTGTGAGGTGATTTTAGAGGCGGAGATTCATCGGCGTCAATTTACACGTCAGCGCCACACATACTCAGCGCTTTAACAAATCTACTGGCTCGCGGACATCATGCACCCGAAAATATTTTGCCAGGGCCGGATATTTTGCGGCGACGGCCTCGTACATGGCATAGGCCACGTTGCGATAGGACGTGTGTCCGGCGGGCGTAGTGCGCAATTCGGAGATGTACACGGCTTCGGCGAAGTCCATCTTGAACAGCGTGCGCTTGCGGAAGGCTAGGGGGATCGCATACTGCGCGTTCTGCCGCGCTTCGGCTTCTTCACTGCCGGTCGCGGAGAGTTTCTGCACTGCAAATTCGGCGCGTTTCATCGCGGATTCGTAGTCCGAGCGGACTCCGGCGGCTTCGACTTCGGGCGGCGTGTCGAAGCCGTGGGCGGTCGTGAAACTCTGCATGATCTGGATGCAGCGGCGGTGCCGATGCATGTCACGGAAGCCGCCGATGTCCATGAGAATGTCGAAGCGGAACTGTTGCCCCACGGAAAATGCACGCGGCAGTTCATCGTGCTTGCCGCGATGACGCAGGCCGCAGTCGATGATTTCGCGGCGGCGTGCATCGCCAGAAGCTCCGATCGTCTGGCGAAGTTGCCGGTAGGAATAATGACAGTGTTCGTAGAGCAGCGTGGTCGCGAGTTCGATCTCGAGCAAATCGGTATCTAACAAATCGACTAACGGCGCGGGTTCGATGGCGGCGCCTTGCATCAGTTCGGCGGCGGCCTGCTGCAGTTCGCGGCGCGTTTCGATTTCGTAGAGATTCGGATCGGCATATTTGACCAGCGTGGGCGCGACCCGCACTTCGCGTAAGAGCTCACGTTCGGCGCGATCGGCAATTTCGGGCGACACGGTGCGGATCTCGGCGACGAGGGCGCGCAATGATTCTTCATTGGCGTTATAGGCCGGAGACATGGCGGCTTGTTTCAGCAGCGCTCCCAGATCGCGAATTTCTTTATGCGGTTGCGAGAGCAGATGCGCAGCCTGATTTTCCAGCGTGCGGGCGTTGACGATCTCCCCAAGTGAAGTGTTGGTGGCGAGAGGCAAGAGATAGCGCGAGATGTCGAAGGCGCGGGCACGCAGGGTGCGCTCGTAGGCGTCCGGCTTCATTTCGGCGGGACGCGGCGTGATGCTGGCGAGATATTCGAATGTCCGCTGCGAAACTTTTTCGTAGGATGTGAATAAGCACTCGATAGTCTCGCGATAGAGAGTGGACGAGACTCCCGCCTGGTTCTGAAAACTTGGCGTGTAATAACCGCTCTTTCTGAAGTCCTGGTAGCGCGTTGAGCGCTCCTGGCCATCCCAACGCTGCTCGTCGGCAACCACGATGGCGGCGAGAATGGAGAGGCGCTCGATGGCGAGTGCAATGTGGGCAAGATCGGCGATGGAGCGGTGTCCGTACTGAAAGTAGAAAGTGTTGAGAAACTTTTCGGCCTTCTGCAGCGTGATTTCCTTCAGCGAGTCTTTCATCGAGAGCGATGAGCGCGAGTACTTAGCCATGGCGTAGGCCTGGATCTCGGGCTCGACGCCGTAAACCGCGAATACCTCGACGGAAGGTTCCGGGGCAGTAGTCGAAACGGGATGCGAAGTCGTGGGCTCGCTTGAAATTACTTCGGACATGGGAGTGGAGGAATCTTAATCGTCTGGCGCGCCGGACGCAATCGACGAGGCGGGGTAGAGTCTGCGCGAAATATTATGCTTCAGGTTCCCGGTCGCCGGCGCCCGGCTGCCGGCGTGGCCGCTGTTTGCCGCTAAGCCCCTCCTGGCGATATATTTACGGAATGCTATTGGTTCGAATTTCTTATGTTCACTGACTTCACAGCCACCGACCGCTGGAACAAGAAAAAAGTGCACTGTCTATACCAGGCGCTGGTCGTGGCCATTGCCACTCGCCATGCCGATGCAGTGGATATCAAGTTTCTGGTCGACGGGCGTCCGGTTTGGGTCGCCCTGCCGCACCCGGCGTGGGTCGAATACAAGAAGCGCACGGAGAAGCTGATCACCGACTCCCTGGCAAAGGAGATCGCCGGCCATTTTCTGAAAACGGCACTGGAAACGGGTGAAGGCTTGGGTCGCGAAATGTATTCACTTACCATTGACGAGACTCTCAAGCACCTGGAAGGCGTGGTGGCGGAAGTTGAGCCCGCGGATGCTGCAATCCGCTAGCAGACCGCGAAGAATTCAATGCTTAAGGGTACTTCCGCTGGGATATTGGGTTACACCACGCGCGGTAGCGTGTGATCTGTATCACGTTCGAAAGTGACGATCACCACGTCGTGATTGACCATAGCTCTGGCAAACTTCTACCGGAAACTCGAAACAACCCACGACCTCCGCCAGCGGCTGCTAGCCGAAAAGAGCCAAATGTTGGACAATAATAGCCCTGTCGCTGGCGGCGCGAGCAGCTCTTGACGCAGCCTTGCATTTCTGTCTGCGGATGCGATTCATGGCAAGAGATTGCCATCCGAGGAGATGTTCTATTATGTCCAGCCTAATATCCGATATGGAAACTATGACCGAAAAGAAAACGCATAAGCGGCTGAACGCTTGGGTGGAAGAAGTTGCCCAGCTCTGCAAGCCGGATCGAGTGCATTGGTGCGACGGTTCGCCCGAAGAATATCAGGCGATTCTGCGACTGATGGTACTGACGGGCACCGCCATCCCGCTGGCCGAGGACAAGCGGCCGAACAGCATCCTAGTCCGGTCGAGTGCGGGCGACGTCGCTCGCGTAGAAGACCGCACCTTCATCTGTTCGCGTACCCAGGACGAAGCTGGTCCTAGCAACAACTGGGCAGATCCGGCGAAGATGAGGGCGAAGCTGCAAGGGTTGTTCGCGGGTGCGATGGCGGGCAGAATTCTATATGTGATCCCGTACAGCATGGGTCCTATTGGGTCGCCGATTGCGAATATCGGGGTCGAGATCACAGACTCTCCTTATGTTGTGGCCAGCATGCACATCATGGCGCGAGTGGGCACCCGCGTTCTGGAAGCTTTGGGAAGCGACGGGGCTTTTGTGCGGGGGATGCACTCGGTCGGCGCTCCTCTGGCGGCGAACCAGGCAGATTCGGCCTGGCCGAATAATGTACAGGAAAAATATATTTGCCATTTCCCGGAGACACGCGAGATCTGGTCGTACGGTTCCGGTTATGGCGGCAATGCCCTGCTTGGCAAGAAGTGTCACGCGCTGCGCATCGCTTCGGTGCAGGCGCGTGACGAAGGCTGGATGGCGGAGCACATGCTCATCCTCAAAATGATTAGCCCCTCGGGTAAGGTCAAGTACCTCACGGGCGCGTTTCCTTCGGCGTGCGGTAAGACGAACCTTGCGATGCTGATCCCGACTATACCGGGCTGGAAGGTCGAAGCCATCGGCGACGATATTGCCTGGATGAAGTTCGGCAGCGATGGCCGGCTCTATGCGATCAACCCGGAGTACGGGTTCTTCGGCGTGGCACCGGGTACGAGCATGAAGTCGAATCCGAATGCCATGCTCACGGCCACGAAAAATTCCATCTTCACCAATTGTGCCATGACTCCCGATGGCGATATATGGTGGGAACAGATGACGAGCGAAAAGCCGGCCGAATTGATCGACTGGTTGCGACGGCCGTGGACTCCGGCTTCTTCTCACAAAGCAGCGCATCCCAATTCGCGCTTCACGGTTCCGGCAAACCAATGCCCGGTGATTGCTCCGGAGTGGGAGGATCCGAAAGGGGTGCCGATCGACGCCATCCTTTTCGGTGGCCGCCGAGCTGGGGTTGTGCCGCTGGTAACCGAGTCTTTCAGTTGGCAGCACGGGACTTTTTTGGGCGCGATCGTGAGCAGCGAAACAACCGCGGCCGCCGCCGGCAAAGTCGGCGAACTTCGCCGCGATCCGATGGCCATGCTTCCGTTCTGCGGCTATAACATGGGCGATTACTTTGCGCATTTTCTCAAGATGGGCAAGAGGCCTGGCGCCAAGCTGCCCAAGATCTTTTACGTTAACTGGTTCCGCACGGACGACAACGGCAAATTCCTCTGGCCTGGATACGGCGAAAACAGCCGCGTGTTGAAATGGATCTTCGAGCGCTGCGATGGCAAAGTGCACGCCGTGGAGACACCAATAGGCAGGCTTCCCGAGCCTGCGGATCTTGACACCAAAGGTCTTAACCTTCCTCCCGGGAACATCGAAAAGTTGCTCAGTGTAGACCTGGAGGGCTGGCATGCCGAGATACCTTTGATCCGGGAGCACTTCGCCCGGTTCGGCACGCATCTTCCGGAAGGTCTGAACCGGGAAGTCGGGGAAATGGAAGACCGGCTCTGGAAGGCGAAGAAGTAACTCAGTAGTTAGTCGCCGGTGGTGGGTGGTCAGTAAGAGACGGGCCCGCGAGATTGAACTGGCCACCGACCACTGAATTCTGTGCTTAAATCAAGGCATGTTTGCCCGGAAACTCCGCGTGGAATACGAGCACGAAGGGCGACTTCGACCTTGCCCGTTGAAATGGCTCGACAATTTCAGCATGCGCAACTTCACCAACGCTTCGGTTTTTGACGATACGCTGCCGGTGTCGGACGGGTGCCTGGAAATTGGAACGCGCGTGCCGCTCGATCAACTCCGGGATGCGATGGAAGACTGGTTTCGGCGCAAGAGCTATCTGCCAATCGATGCAAAGCTAGTGCTGACCCTGAGCTAAAGGGGAAGCCGAGGCGCGCCAGGCTTGGACGGGCGAGGATACCGTTGCCGCACGAGATCGGCCGGTTTAACCCGATTTTCTTAAGTTGCGCCGCCTAGACGGGGGAGGGCCTTTCCATCTTGAGCAGGCGTGCAAGCAAGCGGACGATCATGCCGTCGAAGCGAGTGCCGCTCAGATTTCCCAACTCCACCATCGCTTGCTCGTCGGTCTTGGGAGGGGCGAAAGAGCGATCGCTGGTCATGTTCACGTAGGCGTCGGCGACGGCGACGATGCGGCCAGAGAGAGGTATATTCTCGCCCTTCAGTCCGAAAGGATAGCCGCTGCCGTCGAAGGCTTCATGATGGGATTCGATGGCCTGGGCCACGCGCTCGGTTTCAGGAATCGCCCGCACGACCTGTGCCCCCAACTGCGGGTGGGTCTTTATTACGGCGAATTCATCTTCGGTAAGCGCACCCGGCTTATTTAGGATTTGATCGGGGATGAAGAGCTTGCCCACGTCGTGCACCCGCGCCGCAAAGGTGACGTCTTCCACTTCCTGCTCAGAGAGATTCAGTCCGCGCGCAGTGATCCCGGCATAGTGCGCGCATTGCTCGCCGTGTCCCGGCGCGTTGTGCTCCCGTAGTTCAGCGGCGCGCGATAAAGCTTCGATGGCTTCCTTCATCGCTCTCTGGTCCATGCCATCCTCGCGTACGCACAGCTTGCGTAGCGTGGTGACCAGTTCTTCGAGGTGCTCCGGCCCGTTATGCTCGCGCTGCAGAAATCCCTCGATATAACCGGAGACAAGCTGCCGTTGCACTGCGGAACCTTCGCCGAAAGCATCTGCGGTGGAAACCTGGTTACCCCCCGCGTGCTTGGCCACGTACATGCCGGCATCCGCCACTCGAATCAAGTCCTCCATGGAAAATCCATGAACCGGGAAACTG
>Ga0116102_1000343_pt1 | contig 18713 bp, 15 predicted proteins | sample June2015DPH_4_50_FD_89822 | JGI IMG/M metagenome (GOLD analysis project Ga0116102, IMG submission 89822) | Peatland microbial communities from SPRUCE experiment site at the Marcell Experimental Forest, Minnesota, USA - June2015DPH_4_40 | ecosystem: Environmental > Terrestrial > Soil > Wetlands >... | reverse complement strand
CTTATGTAATATTCCATCAAGACCACTCAGCAAGGGTCGATCGATACGCCCGCTGCTGTGGCCGCGGCATCGAAGGACAATGTGCGGCAAACTCAGTTCTCTAAGCATGTTCCTGAATGTCAGGACCGGCGTATTTTTCGCGGTAGCGCTTGGCCTGCTTGTTTGGACCACCGCGCGGCAAGTCGATCTTTTCGCCTTTGGCTGTGATGGTTTCGGGTACGCGCGACAGGCCCAGTTGTTTCGCGACAAGGGGTTGTTACGAGGCCTCGACACGTACGTGGACGCTCCAGAAGCTGGTTTTATCATCGGTGTTGCCAAATCAGTATCATCAAATAGTGCTCAGTGGTCTGAAGCGGTCGCGCCTCATTGCCATCATTATGTTGCTGCCGTAGATCGGGTAGTTATTGAATATCCACCCGGCACAGGCCTCATTCTGTCGTTGTTTCCCGAAAACCGCAGTTTAGCTTTTGCATTCGTTATTGGCATGACGCTAATTTCCGCCGTCTTCGTGTTGTTGATCGTGCTCACCCGGTCGCCGAATGGTGCCGGCGGAATACTCGCGCTAATAATAATGGCACTATTCGATGTAACGATGATGCAGCCGGGCGCCAAAGCCAGCGCTTCTGTGCCGGTTTCTATGGCCCTAATTCCATTTTGCGCTTGGCTCGCGCTTGTCGCGTTTCCGCCTCGCGAAAAAAATGGCAATGTCGGCTTAGCTATTGCGTTTGGGCTTGTGGCCGGATTGCTTGTGGCGACTCGGCTGGCCAACGTTTTGTTAGTGGCGGGCGTCACCTGTGCCATTGTCATTAACCGGCAACTTTGGCGGCCGGCCATGGTCAGGCAATCGGTGGACGTCTCGATCGCCGCGATCGGCGGCTTTGTGTTGACAGGAGGCGGGCTTGTCCTAACTGCGAACTGGCTTAACGTAGGTACCCCGTTTGCCACCACATACAGTCCAATCGATGCGACACTTCCAGTTCTGTCGGAACGCTTATTAACCACCAATCTTGCATACTACTACTACATGGGTAAGGGATTTCCCGCTGCGGCTATGCTTGCGGCAACCGCCGCGCTTGTGCTGCGTGGTCTCGTCCTGTGCCACCGCCCGGGCGACTGGAGTAGCCATGGTGCCTTCATTGGTGCTTTTGTTTGCTTTGGGTTGTCGCTCATCTTCTTTTGTACCCACCCTATTCGGGTTCCTTACTACATGCTGCCAGCTAGCGGCATGACGTTGAGCTTGATCGCCTTTGATGTTTTGCTGGGCCAAACAGCTAAGGACGTATCGAAGATCAGCGCTCTGAGTTCAGCGGTCCTAGTCGCCCCATTTTTGATTTTTATCGTTGTGCGGTGCGTGCTACTAAATCCCTTTTCACCGAGAACTACTGTCCCGGATGAGGTGCGCGGTTCACAAGCGATAGTGTGGGCCGATCTGACAAGCGGAACGCTGTTGTATTATCAACACAAATACGCAGCAAAAATCGTTTTTGCTGATGCTTGCATTCAGCAGCGCCTCATTACTGAGATTGCACGCAGTGGAAGACCGCAGTATTTTATTGAAGACAGTTCGGCGATGGCGGAAGTAATTCACCGTATTGCCAAGTCGCTTCAGATTCAGCAAATTGGTAGCTTTGAGGCTCTGGCAAAATACCCCATATGGAAACTTGACGGAAGCTTGACCTTTGAGGGTATTCATTGGTGTCCCTGATACACGCGCGAACGAAAAGAGGGGATTCAAAGCGTCGGACGAAGGCGGGATAAGATGGACTGCCGTTGCCACGTTCGCGAGGCGGCGACGTTCGCGACCTTCAAAGAAAGGGGTAGAAACGGCGATTGCGAATGAGTCAGACCACCGATTTGGAACGACGTTGCGCGTGCTTTTTTTGAGACCATCGACAAGGAGCGACCCTGAGCGGCTTCGCGGAACTGGCCAGGCGATAAACTTGGGGGAAATGCGAACAATGTAACCTATCCGAAAGGACTTAGAATTCGTGGGACTGCTTATCGAGATACGGCCGGTAGTCGCCGCGGGCGGAATCAATTCGTTCTACGGCGAGATTTTTGCCCAGGTACCGCTTTCGACGTTTACCCGGCAGAGAGCTTCGGCGATGCCGCGGTTCACGGCCCAGCGCATGGCTCGCTTCTCATAGTCCACGGCATTGGCATCGTAGAAGTCCCAACCCGGCGGAAACAGACCGGAAAGGCCGTTGATGGTTGGAAGATGTTGGGCCTGGGCAATCACTATCGCGTCGATTTGCACTTCATAGGGCGCGCGATCGTGCTGAGGTGCAGCGTAGAAAGTCTGGCATTCGCGCGGGTGATTGGCAACGGCAGCCAAATGCTGGCGCTCGAAACTGCGGGACAAAATGGCTCGCTGCGAGAGGTTCACTTGCTCAATTGCCGCGAGCGCCAGTATTGCCGTCAGGGCGCCCAACCGTCGGAGACGCAACGACAGGTCGGACTCCTGCAACGCCAACCTGATGACCCGATCGAACGTCAATCCGATGGCCGTCGTAGCAAACAGATTGGCAACCACCATGCCGCGATAGCCGACCCGGATGGCCTTGGCTCCCGGCACCACATCATAGAGAACACGGAACAAAGAATGATTGTGGGTCCTGACGGTGAGAAGATAGAACAGCACGCAAACGACGGCGCCAGCGATAACAAGAGCCCGGAAGATTATTCCGGCGTCACTGGTCGGCCAAAAACCCCGGCGAAAAGCCAGCACCGCCGACGACGCCACCAGGATTTGTACGATCGGGGTCAATGCGATACTGACTTCGCCGTTGTCGAGACGATTATCGCGAATCACACGCAATCCTCGAATCAAGCCGCTCCAGACGAGGTTTTCCCTTCCGACATTGATGAGATCGATCGGCCTTGGGGCGAAGAAAAGGTATTCACTGAAATTACGTTCGAGACCGAGCGCCAAGACCGGTCCATAGATCGCTGCGAATATCGAGAGTGCGGCAAGGAAGCTGAGGCTTACCGCCAGCCCAAGGCTAAGCACCCGCATCGGGCGTGTACTCCACCAGGTCCGCACCGCCGGCCAAGCGACGTAGACAAAAATCGGCGCGGAGATCAGCAGCCCAACCCCGAAAAACCAGGCCATGTAGTAGCCGGTCGAGAACAATAGACCGTACAGGCCGCCGGTAAAGGCCGCGAGGAGGTAGGCGCGCAGAGGCCGCCGGTGCACGTCGCTGACGGCCAGCAAGCCGCAATAGACGATGACCGGGATGTAGTAGACCGCGAAGTGCTGAAGGTGACCGGATTTCAAATACAAATTGTTGGCGAAGGTGAAGATCAGCGCTGCAAGCGACGCCAAGGGAATCGAAACGTCGAACCGGCGCAGGAACAAATAAATGAAGAGAAAGGCGATCGAAGAAAAAACCACCGCAATCAACGAGACCGCGAGCATCGGCTCGACGCCGAAAAGGCGCAGCGGCGTGTAGATGAGCTGATCCAACAGAAACGCGTCGCTATAGCCGAGCGTCTTGGTCTGATTGAAGAAGAAGGGCGGCGACAGTAACGCAGTGCCGCCGTGCAACCAACGATAGACGTGCTCGTGGATGAAGACGACAAAACGGGCATCGCCGCGATCGCCGAACACCAGATCGAAGTCCGAAAATATTTGCCAGCGAAAGAAGACAAGAAAACCGGCGATGTAAAGCGCCAGCGGAAACAGAATGCTTCCGACCCAAGCTGCGATGCGCACGCTGGTTTTGCCTGAGGATGCGCGTGCCGGCGGCGTCATAGCCTGACGACTCCCTTTAGGGCTTAAATCGGCAGCAGATGTCTCGCTCATGCGCCAGTTCATTGCCTTTCGGGAGAGACCCATTTGCGCGCCCGCCAGATCGTCAAGCCGCTGCGTGACAGCAGCACAATACCGCCGAGAATCGTCACCGTGCCGAAGCAGAAGATCTGCACCGCGGTGGCGGCGATGACACCGGTCGCCTGCTGATAGCCCAACATGTGGAAGACTTGCGCGAACACCAGTTGGAAGGTGCCGACATAGCCGGGGGCGGTCGGCACCAGCGTGCTGAGCGACGCTAAACCGAGCAGCATAAGGCTCTCGGGCGGCGACAGGCTGACGCCGAAGCTGCGCACCACGCTGGCGAGTGCCAAGACCTCCAAGATCCATACTCCGATTGAACACGCCGCGACGATGGTCGCGTGGCCGCGCAGCACCGAGGCGACACCGTCGATCAGCCGATCCCAGCGCACGGCAATGCTTTCCATCACGCCGAGTCGGCGCAAATCGATGCGTTGCGACAGCAGAATGAACATCAGCGCCGCGGCAAAGAGTATACTCGCTGCGGCGCCGACTAGAAGCACCCAAGACTTCTCAGGCGTTGCCGAGCGGGCGAACAAAATCCAAGCAAACCCGATCCACAGCGCGCAAACCAGAACGACGCCATCACAGACCCGCTCGACGATGATGGTGCCCAACGCCGTAAAGCGGTTCATATTGAAGACGCGGCGGGCGTAATCGGCGCGGAACAGCTCGCCGACCCGCCCGGGCAGGACGTAATTGGCGGCAAATCCCGTCACCAGCGCCTCGGCGGCATGCCGCCACTTCACGCTGCCGGTCGCACGCAGCAGAATACCCCAGCGCAGGCAGCGCAGACCGATGGCGGCGAGATAGACGGCGACGCCGGTGATCAGCCATTTGCCCTCCATCTCGCGCAGTGCGCGCTCGAGGTCGCCAGGATCAATGTGCCGCAGAGCCAGCCAAAGGAATACGCCGCCGATGACGACGCCGAACGTCCCGATGGCGGCGCGCCGCCAGTTTCGCCCGACAGGCGAGGGTTGCCGCGCACGATCGCCGATCGTCATCAGTCGATCACCTGAAGCGAAACTTGAACACGTACCATAGCGCCTTCAGCCCATCCTCCCAGTTGATCTTCTTGCCCTCGGCGTAGGTACGGCCGTAATAGCTGATGCCGAGCTCGTAGATGCGCAGGCTGCGCTGCCGGGCGATTTCAGCGCTCATTTCTACTTCGATGCCGAAATCGTTGGCGGTCAGCCGCAGCGAGCGCGCCACGTCGCGCGTCATCATCTTGTAGCACGTCTCGACGTCGGTGAGCGTCTGGTTGTAGACAATATTGAACAACAGCGAGATCAGCCGATTGGCGAAGTAATGATGGAAATACAACGAGCGGTGTGGTCGGCCGTAGAATCGGGAGCCAAACACAACATCGGCGACCTTGCGGACCGCTATAAGATCGTACATCTGCTGCCAGTCGCTCGGATCATATTCAAGGTCGGCATCCTGGATCACGAGGATGTCCCCGGAAATTGCAGCGAATCCGGTCTGCAGCGCGCCTCCTTTGCCCTTATTACCTTCATGGAAGATTGGGCGGACTGTGAGGGTCGAGAACGCTAGTTCTTCAGCGAAAGCAAGGTTGCCTTCGGCGTCAAGTTCGATTTTCGATCCGCTTCGTGCCCCCCTAGGGAAATTGGTATGCAGCCACTCGCGCGTCCCGTCTTTTGAGCAATCATCGACTACAATGATTTCTTTGTTGACGTCGGGCAAAGTCCGCGCCACCACGCAGATAATGGTGCCCAGCGTGGGGCGCTCGTTGTACACGGGAATGACGATAGAAAGCAGCATGTCAGAGTTTTTTAGACGATCAACTTAAATTAGTCGATAGCGCTGCGACAAGCGCTTCCAAGTGTACAGTATCTGTCCAATCCTAGCGGGCAGCCGCAAGGAAGAAGCCATCCGCAAGCGCCTTTCGCTATCCGACCAGGCAACGGAGGCCGGAAGCGTTCTTTTGCGGCTTGGCCGACGTGACCGGAACCACTACTGCGATCGCCCCCGTCGAAAAATGACCGAAGTGGACCTCGCGTCCGTCTTGCAAGAATCCGGGAAAACGCGAATATTCGCGCCATGTCAGTTAAAGCGAAATCAACAAGTATGCAATTCGACCCCGAGACGCTGGCGGCAGAGGATACGATTGGCGCAGGAGGAAAATGGTCTGCATAGACGTCAGGCGAGGGCGGGAAAATGCATTGCAATTGTCCGTTGCGTAGAGTCTTCAATGCGAGTAGCGGCAGGACAGGATGGCAAGCAGGCGGTTGATTTTTGATGTCTCGACATTGGTACGGGCTGCTGAGGAGACAGGCGGCATCATCAGGGTGGTACGTGAGCTGGCAGTTTGGACGTGCTGCAATCGAGATGACGTGGTGTTCGTCACGTACAATTGGGAAACCCGTTTATTTCACGTCGTCGATCCCGCTTGGGCGAAACTAGTCTTCACCATGTCGGTCAAGTTCGACACTTCGGAACTTCCCGATCGCTGGCGGACAAAGCCAAAACTGCGCGACCGGCTGCCTCTCCGTCTTCGGCGATGGGCTTTGTGGGCCCAGCACCCCCGCCGGCGCGCGATCCTTGCGCTGGAAGGCAGGCGACTGAAAGCCGAATCCCCGGCAGCGGCGGAGAAAATAGAGCGCCTTCAGGCCAAATTGCTGTCTCATCGATATCGCGATGAACTATTTGACCGGTTCGGGCGCCGCCGTGCTCTGGTGCCGTATTACACGGTCGTTGGTCCGGCGCACGCGTTTCGGCAGGATGACATCCTGGTCCTGACCGGCGCGGAATGGGGCCAGCTCGATCCTGCCCTTTATCGTAGTTTAAAAGTGCAACATGGAATTCGAATCGCCGTTTTCTGCCACGATATTCTTCCGGCACTCTATCCAGATTTCTTCCAGCCACCGCTCACGGCCGCCTTTATCGCCTACATCCGTGTGGTTTTGCCGCTCGCAGACCTCGTGATGTTTCACGCACGCACGAACGAACAGGATGTCAGGCGATATTGCGAGTCGGAAGGATTGGTGCTGTCGAAAACCAGTATTGTTCCGATGGGCGCCGACTTTGCCCGCACTTTACCCCAGAGACAAGGGCCGCTTCCCGATGGCCTTGAGCCGCAACGCTACGCTCTCTTTGTCAGCACAATCGAGCCACGTAAGCAGCATAGGCTGCTATTTTCCGTATGGAAGCGCTTGTTAGCCGAAGGCGTACCGCAGGCCTCGCGCTTCAAGCTGGTGTTCGTCGGTCGCCGCGGTTGGCTTGTCGATGACCTGCTGGCTGAAATAGATGAGCATCCGAGCGCTGGGGATAGTTTGCTTTTGTTTTCGAATGTGCCCGACGAGACGCTTGCGGAGCTATACACACAATGCGCCTTCTGTTTATTTCCTTCATTGTACGAGGGTTATGGATTGCCGATTATCGAGGCATTCGGATACGGCAAAGCCGTCCTCGCTTCGACGGGCGGGGCGGTTCCTGAGGTGGTGGGCGGTTTGTCGCCTTGTCTGGATCCTCGTGATGAGGATAGCTGGTACATGGCCCTCAAATTGTGGATCGAGCAACCTGAGCAACCACGCCATTACGAGGAGCTCATCCGCGATCATTTCCGCCCAACGACTTGGAACGACGCAGCGCGTGCTTTTTTTGAGACCATCGACAAGGAGTTGCCCTGAGAGACCTCGCGCCGATGATCGGTACTGCCTGCCCTGATAGGAATTATGAGGTCACATGACCTCGCGACACTCGCCAAAGCCTCCGCGGAGCTGCAAGTTGATAGCAAATGTAAGCGGGGTCGGAAGCCGCAGCGCCTGACTGAGGCCTCTCAGTCCGATCCGGGCATCAGACAAAACCCCACACAAATACCCCCTACTATCGGCATTGGCTAAAGGCAAATTTCTGCCAGTACGGCCACGTGCGAGCGCGCTTAACAAGTGTTCAGTGCCAGTGCATGGGAAAATTACCGGGCTATCGAACGGCCAACGGGCTGTGCACTTGGCTTTTACCTAGGCCTCCGTTATGAGGATGGGTTCAGGCTGCGTAACGGATTCAAGAAAGAGGCAGCGGACGTGAAGCGCGCTTTGATTACCGGTATTACCGGCCAAGATGGCGCGTATCTGGCGCAGTTTCTGCTCCGCAAGGGCTACGAAGTCTATGGCGTTGTCCGTCGTAGCAGCGCATCTGACGTCATGGATGCGAAGCTCCGCTGGCTCGGCGTGGAAAAGGACGTGCGCTTTGTCGATGGGAATCTGATCGATCTATCGTCGCTGATCCGAGTTATCCGCGAGGTAAAGCCAGACGAAATCTACAATCTCGCCGCGCAGTCGTTTGTAAAGTCCTCGTGGAATCAGCCGCTGTTGACCGGCACTGTTACCGGGCTTGGCGCCGCTACTGTGCTCGAGGCGATGCGCCTGGAGGCTGCCGGTGCGCGCTTTTACCAAGCATCATCTTCGGAAATGTACGGCATGGCGCAGGAGCCGGTACAGACGGAAAAGACGCCCTTTTATCCCCGCTCGCCGTATGCGATCGCAAAGGTTTACGCGCACTGGATGACGGTCAATTATCGCGAGAGCTACAAATTGCATACGACCAGCGGGATACTCTTCAATCATGAATCCCCATTGCGCGGGCTTGAATTTGTGACCAGGAAGGTCACGCATGCGGTCGCGCAGATCAAGCTTGGCGTCGCCGAAAAACTTGCGCTTGGCAATGTCCATGCCAAGCGCGACTGGGGCCATGCCAAGGACTACGTCGAGGCAATGTGGATGATGCTGCAGCAAGACGAGGCTGACGACTACCTCATTGCCACCGGCCGCACAACCTCGGTCGAGGACATGTGCAAGATGGCGTTCAAATATGTCGGTCTGAATGCGGAAGATTACGTCGTCGTCGACAAGCATTTCCTTCGTCCGGCTGAAGTGGACCTTTTGCAGGGCAATCCGGCGAAGGCCAAGGTTAAACTCGGATGGCGGGCAAAAACTTCGCTTGAGGATCTGATCGAGGAGATGGTTGAAGCCGATCTCAAGCGGGTCAAGGCGCAATTGAGTTAGAGCGCGATGCCGTTTCCTTCACGTATGCGTGTACTGATCACCGGCGCAGGCGGTTTTGTCGGTCGGCATCTGATTACCGCGCTTGCCGCACCGCCGGACGCGCCTGAGATCGTTGCAGGCACTTATGGCGAAGAGGCATCAAGCCTCTTGGGTGCTCGCACGGTGTCATTAGACGTAACGGACGCCGAACAGACACTCGCGGTCATCGAGGCAGAGCAGCCGACCCATGTGATGCATCTCGCCGGCATCTCGGTGGTCTCACAGGCGAACCGGGATGTGCGCAAGACGTGGGACGTTAACACACAGGGCACGCTAAACGTCGCTCTCGCGATCAAAGAGGGCGCACCGGCATGTCGTCTGCTATTTTGCAGCAGCGCTCAAGTTTACGGCGGCAGCTTCCGCTCGGGAAAGCCGCTGGCCGAGGATGCTCCGCTCGATCCAGAGAATATCTATGCTTCGAGCAAAGCAGCCGCTGATTTGTTGATCGGACAGATGGCGAAGGATGGATTGCGAGCGGTCCGCTTGCGCCCGTTCAATCATACCGGACCCGGGCAGCTGCCTGATTTAGCGGCGGCCTCATTTGCATCGCAGATCGCCGCAATCGAACGCGGCGAGCAAGAGCCGGTTATGAAAGTTGGCAACCTTTCTATGCGAAGGGAATTTTTGGATGTCCGCGATGTCGTTGATGCTTACGTAAAGGCGATCCAGCGTTTTGATAGCCTGCTAAACGGATCAGTGTTTAACATTGCATCCGGTGACGCGATTGAGGTCGATGCCATTCTCAAGATCCTGTTGGCAATGTCCTCGAGGAAAATCAACCTGGCTCCAGACCCGCAGCGGATGCGTCCCAATGATACGCCGGTAATGGTTGGCAATGCCGAAGCGCTTCGACGCGCGTTGAATTGGAGGCCGCGGCGGAAGCTAGCAGATACACTGAAATCGGTACTCGACTATTATCGCGATCCACAGAGCTAATCGTGGCAGATCAGACAAACGAGAAAGATCGCGGGGCTTGATGGTAGCCTTCGTTTGAGACTTCCCGGTAGATTTCGCCGGGATTCGGGGTGAAGAGTTGTCACAGCTGATATCGCAGTTCTCGCGATTTAGCTTGACATAATTGCCGGCACACGCTGTCGGACGGTCGTGGGACGCGCAGCCTTACAGGCCGGGAGCGCGAATCGATTTCGACAGCAGGCCGGTGATGTTGCCAAGGCGGTCGGCGCGCCGCCGCCCGGCAAGCGTTTTGCTACCGCGAAGCGGGCCGGCTCGGCTGGAACGGACTCTGGCGCGAGGCTGGCCAGCATGGGCTCAATCTCTTGCGCGAACGGTATACGCAGGACGACGGCACCGTTATCGCAAGCGTGGGTCAGGACGGCGGCATCTTTAATGAGACATTCGATCTCTACAATCAGGCCTTTGCGTTGCTGGACTCGCTCGATCCGACCGGCGGCTGGCAGTCGCGCGCTCGCGCCCTCATCGGGATACTCAAGCGCGAAGTCGCGCATCCAGTCGGTGGATTTCGCGAAGATCACGACGGCGGCCCCCGTGACGCTGCGTTCCAATCCGCACGTCGGTCCTTTAGGGTAGACGATGCGCCTTGCGAACTTATATCGAAAAAGTTAGACCTTGATTTCCTAAGGCGACTGTTCAGATGAAGTTGGTTGTAGACGGCGTTTTCTTTCAACTGACCTACAGCGGCATTGCTCGACTGTGGTCATCGATTTTACCGCGCCTTGCGCGTCGTCCGGATCTTGCAATAGTGCTTCTGGATCGCGGCAACTGCCCCCCGTTTGAAGGTATAGAAAGGGTCGAGTTCCCCTCGTACAAGCTGTACGCGAACACCGCCGCCGATTCCTTTCTCATTGAGAAATATTGCCGCGAGCTTCGAGCCGACGTGTTTTCGTCTACTTATTATACGACTCCGCTGAGCACGCCATCGGTGCTTATTGTCTACGACATGATCCCGGAGGTTTTGGGTTTTAATTTGCACGATCGGTGCTGGCAGGAGAAGGAGCTAGCAATCAGCTTTGCGAGTTACTACGCCTGTATTTCGGGAAATACTGAGTCGGACCTTAATCGTTTGTATCCTGCAACAATAGGCCGTTCAGCCGTGGCGCATTGCGGTCTAGACCATGAAGTTTTTCGACCGCGTGATAGTACTCAGGTAGAGAGGTTCAAGAGGCTATTCGGTATCTCGAAGCCATATTTCCTGCTCGTTGGCTCTCGTGCGCAAGGCCACGGGTACAAAAATGCGAGTCATATGTTTGATGCAGTGCGTAAAATGCGAGACCTCGAGTTCGAGATCCTTTGCATCGGCGGAGAAGAAATAATCGATCCCGCGAGCCTTGTCGGTCTTCCAGCCAATATATCGGTGCGGCGCGTCGACTTAACCGACAGTGAGCTAGCTTCAGCATATTCCGGGGCAGAAGCATTGGTCTTTCCGAGTCTCTATGAGGGTTTTGGAATGCCGGTCATAGAAGCCATGGCTTGCGGCTGTCCTGTGATTACGACGAAATATGGCTCGCTGGCCGAGATCGCGGGTGACGCAGCAATTTTTGTCTCAGGTCACGATGAAAGCGAAATGCGCAGCGCGATGAGGTCAGTGCGAGAGGTGGCGAGTAGAACGCAATTGATAGAAAATGGCCTACAGCGAGCGACCCTTTACGATTGGGATGTGATGGCGCGCGGGCTTTATGGCCTTTTGAAAAAAGCTAAAGAAGATGGTGAGCGGCAGACAATGAAGGAATTCTTCGATCGTTGGACAAGACTGCGGCGGATCCAAGCTGAAGTAGATGTCGCGATCTAGTGTCATGACAGAACGTCTTGGCATCAAAACAGGTGGTCCAATGTGGATAGAATCTTATGATTGAACCGCCGGTCACCATTGTTACTCCGTCGTACAACCAGGGCAAGTTTATTAGGGCGACGATTGAAAGCGTGCTAGCCCAGGACTATCTCGCGATAGAATACATCATTATGGATGGCGGCTCAACCGATGAGACTGCCGCGATCGCTCATGAATATAGTGGCAGACTTACCTTTATCTCTGAGCGGGATCGCGGCCAGTCACATGCCATCAACAAAGGATTCCAAATGGCACACGGTGAGATCGTCAGCTGGCTGAATTCCGACGATATTATGCTTCCCGGTGCCGTACGCCATGCCGTCCGCGCTCTTACACAGAATCCGCGACTCGGGGCCGTCTACGGCGAAGGATATACCATTGACCAGGACGGCGACGTGATCGGCCGCTTCGGTGCCAGCGAACCGTTTAATTTGTGGAAGTTGATCTATGTTTCCGACTATATTTTGCAACAGACGGTCTACTTCCGGCGTAGTGTCTTCGACGATATCGGGTTTCTCGATGAACAGCTCAACTGGGGGATGGATTGGGAGTTGTTGATGCGCATCGGCAAGAAATATCCCATGGCACTAGTTCCGGAATATATGGGGTCGCTTCGCGAATACGATGCAGCGAAAACCTTCTCGGGTGGATTCCGCCGCATCCGCGAGCTCGTAGGCATCATGCGTCGTCATGGCCAGCTCAGATATCCACCCGGCATGTTTGCCTACGGCCTGGATACGTTGCAGAAAAGGCTTTCCCATCTAGTTCCAGAGCCATTGGTGCGGCGGACTTTCAATCCCGTCTTCGAGAGACTCATCAATTGGTTCCTTGACGCCCAAGGTCTTTATCGCGACGGCTGGGCTGGTCCGCGGCTTCGCTACATGCTGCCGGCTGGTCGCGGCGCCGTCCGCATTTGCGGCAGCGTTCCGGGGAGGGTGGCCGCGTTGAGCGGGCAGGTCATCACGGTGGCGTGCCACGGCACGGTCGTCGCCCGCCAGGCCCTCACGCCAGGCGCATTTGAAGTCAAGTTCGAGGATACGGCCGGCGATGGCGCCGCGCTGTCGTTCGAGGTTCTGGCGTCTCACAGCTTTGTCCCGGCGCGCTGCGGTATGGGTCCGGATTTTCGCCGTCTTGCCTTTATGCTGACGGAAATCGCGAGGTGCGAACTCTGAGCCCTCGTTCATTGAAGTGCGGTTGGCGAAATGATAAAAGCATCACCCAAATCGTTCCGATCACCCAGGCAGTCGGATATAGCGGCCATAAAAAACCCTTGGCTGTTTTGCATGCTGCACCAGAAACCTAAGAACAAAGCGGTATTGCAAGGGTCGGGGCCCCGGACGGCAAGCGCGCCGCGTTTGGATAAATGGTGGCCACGATTGTTCGATGATTAGGATGATCGAAACAATGCGCCACTACATCGGATCTGTCTTGCGCTGGCCGTCGGCGGCACTCGCAAGCCGACGCGAGCTGAGCGAGAAAGAGGGCGCTTACTGTGTCGATTTGATGTACCAGCATTTTTTAGGACGAAACGCTGACGCCGACGGTCTTCGATACTGGACGAGCAAAATACGACATGGAATGCGCCTCTCTCAGGTCGCCTCAAGTATTTTATCGAGTGCAGAAGCTGAACGACGTCGAAGAGGTGTCAAAGGAATCGATGATCTTTCAGACGGTGAGTTCATTTTGAATATAGCTGAGCTGTTATTTGAGGACGGCGCAGCTACTCCGAGACAAATAGAACACTACAGAAAAATCCTCAACGAAAACCGCACAAGGCGAACCGAACTCACGCTCGAGCTTGTTAATCGACGCATCGCTGCGCAGCGTCGAGAACGCCACGACCTTTGGGATCCTCATAGGTGCTGGATCATGGGGACCGATCGGCACCTGACGGTGTCAGATTGGCAGGCGCGAGCTCAGGAACTCTGCCCTACAGAGCCGATATTTAAGTTGGCGAAGCCAGGCGAATCCACTCAGAAATTCAAACATTCAGGAAATTACGTCGTATCGGCAATTGCCAGTCTTTATAAGGGCCGGCGCTTCCTAGATGGATTTTTGGAAAACATTACATCACAAACGTTCTTCGACAGAAGCGAGCTCATTATCATCGACGCTAATTCTCCGGAAAATGAAGAAGAGATCGTCAATAGCTACCAGAAAGTCTACCTGAACATTGTTTACAAGCGGATTAACTACCGCATCGGCGTTTACGACGCCTGGAACGTCGGCGTGCAAATGGCGCGGGGAAAATATTTGACCAACGCCAACGTCGACGATTTGCGCAGGCGCGATTCATTTGAAATTCAGGCAAACGCGCTGGATCGGAATCCATCGGCGGACGTTGTTTATCAAGACTTTTGGTACAGTTTCGATCCGTCACTCCGCTTCGATGAGGTTGCTAAGTTTGACTTTAAGAGCGCGCTGCCTATCGTTACGGCGAACAATCTTTTGGTTTTCAATTCGCCGCACAACGCGCCGATGTGGCGGAAAGGCCTCCACGAGGAACTGGGTTTGTTCGATACGTCATTAAAATCAGCAGGGGATTGGGAATTTTGGCTAAGATGTCTCTGGAAGGGTAAGAGGTTTGTCAAGATCAATACGCCGCACGTTGTTTATTATCAAAACCCAGAGGGCCTCTCAACCAGGCCCGATACGAGGGGCGCGGAGGAAGCTCGAGAGATTCTGAAACGATACAGCCGAAAATTGATCTCCCCATATCTGCTGATGTCTCGGGAAGCATTTGGCAAGGCTCTCGGGATCGAGCCCGATTGGGATTGGCAATTGTCCTACTATGACGTGGTCCAGGGGCAATTGAAGCTCCTTGGCGAACGGAAGGAAACGCCGGATCGCGTTACCCGTCAGACGAATTCGGCGCTTTTCACATAATAAGACGTTCCTTGAGTAGAATCCTGGATGGATATTTTTGACCCGACATTTGTTATCTACTTTGCGTTGCAGGTGTTATTTGACTTGACCGGAATTGGAGTGTTAGCACTTACAATCGCGTACGCCGTCGCTATCATTTATCATTTTCTGATGAATCGTATTTTACGTTTCGTTCCAGCGCAATGGATGGTGGAATTGTGGCGGCTACGCTGCCGAGATATGCGAGTGTAGTGTTGCTGAACTACCTAATAACGCTCGCGGTTGTGAAGGTGGTGATGTCTGCGGGTTTCCGGATCCAGATAGGGATGATCGCAGCGGTTCTTCTTACAACTGCGACGTCATACGTTCTTTCCAAAGTCTGGCCGCCACTCGTCAGGGACGTGAAGTGAACTAGCGGAGAGCCCGCGTGCTTGTCAGGCTTGTTGCAGTCATGCTTGCGTTCAGCACGTGTCAATCTCACGGAATAGCGCTTCACCGTCCCATTCCAAGATAGTTTTTGCGGCCGCGGCAAGATTTATGGCGCCGATGACGTTGGCCGGTCGACGGGTCGGATTAAGCACATTATCAACTAGGATCGGCCGGACTCCTGCCACCTCGGCGCAAGCCACGTCGGTCTCTCGGTCGCCGACCAGCCAGGAGCGCGCGAGATCAAGGTCGAGCTGCGCCGTTGCGATGATGAGGTTGTAGGGCCCCGGCTTGCGCTCCAGCGAGGGGCCGCTGAAATAGGGCACGATGCCGTCCGGATGGCTGTAGGAATAGAACACGGCGTCGAGCGTGACCCCTTCGCGGGCGAGCAGCGCGACGAAACGCTGATGCACGAGCCAGAGCGCGCGCAGGCTCGCCTTGCCCTTGGCGTAGCCCGCCTGGTTCGACAGAAGGACCAGTGCGTATCCCGCCTGCGCCAGCATGCGCGCCGCCGCCGCGGCGCCCGGTAGGAGCCGCACAGCCTCTGGACGCAGCGGGGCCTCGATCTCTCCGGTCTCCGGGTAGAACACCTCCTCGACCAGCACGCCATCGCGGTCGAGGAAAACGGCGGGTCGGCTCATCGCACCGATTCCCACTTCATCTCGTTCTGCAGAAGCTTGGGATGGCTGACAATGCCGTGCCAGACCACCGCTTGGAATGCTTCGGTGTGCGGTGTCACCGTGGCCGGATTGACGGTCGGCACGACGACGCAGGCGTCGGCGACCTCGCGGGTGTAGCCGCCGTCGCGTCCGACCACGCCGATGACTCGCGCGCCGACTGACTTCGCCAGTTTGAGCGCCTCGACGATGTTGGCGGAGATGTTCTTTTCGGCATTGCCGCCGCCGACCGAGAAGACCATTACCGCGTCCTCGGCCCTGATGCGGCTGCCGTGCAGCCAGTTGGCGAAGGCGGTCGGCCAGCCGTCGTCATTGATGCGCGCCGTTAGTTCGGACACGTTGTCGGTGGGCGTGTAAGATTCGATGCCGCAAATCTTGCGGAAGTCGTTGACCGCGTGGCTGGCATGTCCGGCGCCGCCGCCGACCCCAACGATGAACAGCCGGCCGCCGCGGCTGCGCACGTCCAGCAGGATGTCGATCATCCGATCGACTGCTTGCTGGTCGATCCCGGCAGCCACCGCAGCCACCTCCTCGTAATATTTCCTCGTATAGTCGCTGACCGGCATCGCATTTCCCCTCAAATATCGATCGGTTTCGGCCAGCCCACCCGGTGTGCCAATTTCGTAGAAACGGCGGCTCACCTCGTAGCCGGCGAGCTGCTGGGAAGCCGCCAGTGCCACATAGACTTCCGACAGATCGAACGGCCGTTCGGCGCTTTCGCAGGTCAGCACTTCCGCGGTCAGAATCCCGAGGCCGTAGTCAATATAGCGCATTTGCGGACTCGGGGTGCGCTTGTCGTAGCGGATAACGCGGCCACCGTCGAACAGCACGTTGCTGGTATCCCAACGGCCTTCGTTGCGGAAAACAGTCATTAGAGCGGGGAGGTTTTGGCGGCGAAAGGCGAGTTCGATCGGTGGCATCGCCACGTCAAGGTAGCTGTCGCCATAGAGAACAAAAAAGGCCTCGCCGAGCAGCGGCAGGGCCCGCCGCAAGGCGCCGCCGGTGCCCATCAACACATCGCCGTCGAAACTGTAGGCGACCTGCAAGCCGAACCGTCGGCCATCGCCGATATACGCTTCGATCTGGTCGCCAAGATGCCCGACGCACAACACCACCCGTCGAACACCTTCGCGACGCAGCAAATTCAATTGATGGACGATGAACGGCTGTCCGGCGACCTCAACGAGGGCTTTCGGCACCGTTGCGGTGATGGGGCGCAAGCGCGAGGCGACGCCACCAGCGAGAAGAGCGACCGGCAACATAGCTATTGAGCTACGACCTTGGTGCCTTCAAAGTCAAAGCGAAAGCGCACCTCGGTCAGTCCGGCGTCGCGCATGGCATGGCGCAAGCGAACTTTGTCCTCGGAGTAAAACATCAAAAAACCCCCTCCACCCGCTCCGATCAGCTTGCCGCCGATGGCGCCGTTTGCCCTGGCGATCTGGTACCACTTGTCGATGTGGGGATTAGATATCCCCCCCGAACGCTTGCGCTTGTTCTCCCAGTGCTCGTGCATCAGCTTGCCGAAACCGACAAGGTCTTTGGCTTCCAGCGCTGCCTTGCTGCGCAAGCCGAGATCTTTCACGTAATGCAGGCTGTCGATCATCACCGCGTCATTGTGCTTGGTGCGCTGATCCTGATCCTTTAGGATAGCCCCGGCCGAGCGGGAAAAACCGGTGAAGAACAGCAGCAGATTGTCATCGAGATTATTGCGGGTCTCGTCATCGATGGCGAGCGGAACCGCATCCACCGTGCCGTCCGTCCTGAATGTCATGCAGGTTACGCCGCCGAACGCCGCGATGTATTGATCCTGCTTGCCGATGGGCTCGCCGAGCCGGTCGATCTCGATGTAACAGGCCTGTTCGGCCAGTTCGCGCGGATGCACGATGCCCCGGGTATGGGCGTGCAAGGCGCGCAACAGCGCCGTGGTGAAGCTGCCCGACGAGCCCAGACCCGTGCCGGCCGGAATATCGGCGAGTGTCGTGATTTCGATCTGCGCCATCCCCAAGGGAAACTCTTTCAAGGACTCGCGAATGATCGGATGCTGCACTTCGTCGATTGTTTCGACGTGCTCGATCTTCGAATATTTGAGGTAGACCCCCGGCGTAAACGGCCTAATGACCGTGACATACACGTATTTGTCGATTGCCGCGGCGATCAGGAAGCCTTCGTGCTGCCGATAGTAGGATGCCAGATCGGTACCGCCGCCGCCGAGCGTAATGCGAAGCGGGCTACGAACGATAATCATATCCGGAAACCTCATAAATCCGTTCGATAATGCCAAGCACGGCCATTGCCTCCCGCAGTCCGGCGGCTGGCGTCCGCATCAGCCGGATGTCGTCAACGAACTCGGCGAACTCCACCGTCCAGGAATCGTCGAGCATGGGATATTCCCAGATCGTCGTCTCCGGCGGTCCCATTTCCGGCTTCATCCGGTAATAGGCAATGCGTTCGACGCCGTAGCTACCGCCAAGTCCTGTAATCTCGATCTTTCCGGTCTTGCCGTAAATCTGGAACGAGAATGTGTTCTTCCATTCAGTGCAACTCACGTGCAGCTGCGCCGTCCGGCGATCCGCAGTCCGCAGCAGCATAAAGCCATTATCGTCGACCGGCATATCCCAGAACAGCGTGTCGGCAAAGCCGTGAACCTCGGCAAAATCGCCGAGAAACCAGCGCGCCAGATCAATCAAATGCGGTCCCTGATCAATCAACTCGCCGCCGCCGGACAGTTTTGGATCGGCCCGCCATTCGCGGTCGTAGCCGGGGCGACCGCCATGGCCGTATTGTCCGCGAATGAACAGCAATGGACCGACGGCGCCGGTGTCGACCAGTTCACGGGCCTTGCGCAAGGCGCGGTGATAGCGGTGGTTGAACCCGACCCTGACCTGAACGCCCGTCTGCGCGGCGGCCGCCAGCACGGGCTCGAGTTCCGACCGCAGCCGCGCCGCCGGCTTTTCCACCAGCACATGGCGGCCGTGACGGACGCACTCCAGCGTGATTTCCGCCAGCGAGTTATGCAGCGTGGCGACGATCACGATGTCGCAAGG